>Ga0208299_1001397_pt1 | contig 18156 bp, 23 predicted proteins | sample 15_taG_FD_184089 | JGI IMG/M metagenome (GOLD analysis project Ga0208299, IMG submission 184089) | Marine viral communities from the Subarctic Pacific Ocean - 15_ETSP_OMZ_AT15312 metaG (SPAdes) (version 2) | ecosystem: Environmental > Aquatic > Marine > Oceanic | place: Pacific Ocean | collected...
GTTCAGCCATACGGGGAATTTAACCCTTGACTACCCCAACTGTGGCGCTTAGGTTGGAGCCATGAAAGAAACACATCCCACGTGGGTATACCTGACGGGACTACCCCCTGGCCCAGTGGGTCCCGCCACCGCGCTCCTGATTGTGGGAGCAATCGTCCTCTGGATAAACCAAGACAAAGAAGGAGACCAGTAATGGGAACTCGATCACTCACACGCGTATTCAACCCCCAGGCGGGGGAGATTATCTGCCTGTACCGGCAGTACGACGGCTACCCAGAGTGCCACGGGCAGCAGTTGCAGCAGTTCTTGGCCCCCCTTGAGGTCGTCAATGGAATCCCTGTGGGGGAATCCCAACCAATCGCCAACGGCGCGGGCTGCCTGGCGGCCCAACTGGTGGCCCACTTCAAGGAAGAGGCGGGAGGCTTCTACTTGCACCCCCCAGGGACCATGTACGTAGGGGAGGAATACGAGTACCACGTACACGTAGCCAACCCCAGAGAGCCCATCCAACTGAAGGTATTCGGCTTCGGCGAAGTCCTCTACAGCGGCCCCGTGCGGGAGTACGACCCCCACGCACCAAAGAGCACCGTACTGGGCTGGTCCGCCCCCTACATCCTGGACTTCACGGACGGGTGGGCCTCCTTCGTCAAAGGGCAGTGGTACTGGGCGGATGTCCCAAACAACGCAACCTGCGACGTGGCGGCGCCCGACGGCATCGAGGTAGCCAACCTCTTCGTGGTGGTCCCCGAGCGCCACCACGAAAGCCTCCGCGCAACACTGGCGGGACTAAGCGCCACCGAGGCACCCTTGGAACTTCTGGCGCTGGAGGATGTCGAAGGGAGGACTCACGAAGAGTTGGTCCAGCACTTGGAGGAGTGCTGGGAGGCTCCCTTGAGGGACTTAGAGGGCGTGGAGTTGGTCGTGGCCTTCGAGTCGTACGAGGACTACTCCGGAGACGCATTCTACCTTTTCCGAAAGGGCGGAAAGCTCTACGAAGTCCACGGCTCCCACTGCTCCTGCTACGGCTTCGAGGGACAATGGGACCCAGAGGAGACCGACAAGGCCGCCCTCTTGGCACGTCCACTAGACCCACAAATCCGAGAGCATGTGGAGGGCCTGTGAGCGCGAAGGAAGAGCACCCAATCCTGTACGGATTGTTCCGAGGAGTGTTCGAATACTTCGGAATCCTCGTGGGACTTTGGTGGGTGAACCTGGGTTGGGATTGGACCCTCACCTTTTGGGTAACCTTGGGCTCTACCCTCTTCCAACTGGGTGTTGCCTTCTTGATTCTGGGCGTTGCCGCCCTACTGGAGTAGCCATGGACTTTGCCCTGCTGATCGAAGTAGCACTTTTCACCCTAGCCTATTGCCTGGTGGTCCTTGGGGTCGCCCGGTGGGAGGATTCTCGATATGACTGAAGACGAACGAACCGAGACCATTCGACGCTACCGAGAGGTCCTGCAGGACATCATCGAGTGGGCCAAGGGCACGGACATGGATTTGATCGTGCTTGGTGGGGCCTTGATTGGCATTCGACACACCGCCTCGGAGGTGGCGACGGCGGGAGACCACCCGGAACTCGCCGAACTCAAGCACAAGCTCAACCAGGCCTCCGGTCTACCCATGCTCACCGGTAGCGGGGGGTCGGCGTGAGTAGCCAAGAGAACGCGGCCCTGGCCCTTGCATTCATCTACGCCCAAGTCGACGGGGCGCACCACAAGGCCTGGGTCATTGACCAAATGGTCCGTGCGCTCACTGGGGACGGTTACGATGAGTGGGTACGGAAGTACCAGGCCAGTGGTGAACACTGCTGGGATACCGGAATTGCGCCATAGGAGAAGTACGTGTCCGATGATCGCCTAGTGGACGCCGAGGCTTTTTGGGCCTGGCAGATTGACCCAGCCCAGAGTAAGGACGTGTGCCACTTCCAGGCGTGCACGAATCCGGCGAGTGTATATCTGCGTGTATCCGGCCGCAGGGCCTCGGAGGTAATCCGAGTGTGCCCCTTGCATGCGGATGAGTCCGAGCGGTACGACAACCTCGAACGGATCGGCCGGGCGCCGAAGGCCTACGTACCGGAGCCGATCCTCATGGATGCCCCAAAGGAGGAGCAGATGGACTTGATCCTCGTAGCTGGGCTGGAGGGATTCGGAATTGTTGAGTTGGCAGAGAAATTGTGCCTTGCCCCCCACACCGTTCGTGCCTATGTTCGGGAACTGGAGCGAGCGGGCCTCTTGATTCGAGAGGGCGGAACCGGAGCGTACATGGATGCGCACTGGGTCGTGCCAGATGAGTTCTAACCAAGGAGAGAGAAGATGTTGGATGTACACCCCCCAATGCCGTCGGTGGAGTCGCCGCCGGATGAATGCCTCGACGAGTGCTACGCTTGCGGAGGCAACGATATCACCTGGTACCGAGGAGAGACGGACCAATTGACGGGCCGCCGAGTGGACTGGTACGAGTGCGAGGAGTGCGGCGCACAGCGGGTTTCTAACCCGTGAGTGCTTGGGTCCGCTGGGCAGCCAGCAGACAAGACCTCGTTGGGTTCATTTATGGACTTGACGAGGTCTCCCTGCTGGCTTATCTACTGGGAGCCTTAGCCGGGACAGTACACCCGGGACTGGCGGTTCTCGTGCTCCTCTCCCTGGTAACGGGGAGGTGGGCGTTCGTGTACTACGCCATGTACCTGGAGGAAGATTGATCACAGACCACTTCGACGGCTTCGGATTGAATTTTTCGTAGAGGAAAACTTGCCGACGCGATGCCCTTGTGAAACCACTTCGCAAGGTTGTCTTGAAGAAGTTGTGCGCTCTGTCGACTATTTAGGAGGAAGATTGAACTTTGGTGAAGTGATCCGTAAGTACATGTCGCTGAATGCCCTTGACAAACCCACTGTGGGTCTTAATAGGAAGCAGCGGAGGGCGGAACAGAAGCGCCTTCGAAAAGAACTGGCGCCCTTCCGGCGCATCCTCGCCAACGTGCGACTACCCCAGGAGCCCCCATGCGAATCTACGCAACCACCAGCGTTGGCCGACGAGATCGTCAAGAAGACGCTCTCCACGCTGAACTCACCAACACTGGAGCCTTCGGAGTAGTCTGCGACGGCATGGGCGGACACCCCAGGGGGGATGATGCCTCCTCGGCGGCCGTAAAGGCCTTCACGGAGGCCTTCAAGTCGGGCAAGAGTCTCTGTGAGTCCGCCCGCGCCACAGTAGCACCCGTACGGGCACTCGCCATTCAGTCCAGACCACGGTCACCCGGGACGACCTTGGTGGCTGTGGCCATCGACGTGGAAGAGGAGATGTTCGAGGTTGTCTGGTGCGGGGACTCTCGCGCGTACGCCATGTCAGACGACGGAAACCTGGTGCAAATCACCCAGGACCATGGGTTTGGCTGCACCTTGATTCACTACATCCCGAGAAGCGTACTCTTCGAGAGCGCAACCTTCAATGGTACCCCCGAAGTAATCGTCCTTGTGTCTGATGGAGTCAGCGACGTATTGTCTCCGGTGGCCATGCAGATCGTGATCAACGAGGCGTGGGACTTCGGAGAGGACCCTTCGGAGCAACTGTGTGCGGCGGCCTTGGAAGCAGGGTCCCACGACAACGTCACGGCCGTAGTCATTACCCGGGAGGACTGATCGAACCATTGAAGAACATCCAAGGTCGAGAGGTTTACTTCTCGGCTTCCTCTGCCAAGACCTTCCGTTCCTGCCGCCGCCGCTGGTGGTTCAGCAAGGTTCTGAAAATCCCACAGCCGAAGTCCGCCGCGCTGACGTTCGGTATTGGCGCACATGCCATCTACGAGCACTTCCTCCAGACCGGGGACTTGCTTCAGCCGGGCGACGTGCGTGACGAGGTGGAGATCACCCCGGAGATGCTTCGTAGGACCCGTCCGGGGCTGTTGAAGCTCCCCAAGGACTACGTCATCGAGGAGTGGCTGGATCGAGTCGTGGTGCACGAGTCCGACAAAGGGCGCATGCTTGCGGTGGGCAAGTTGGACATGTACAAGGGGGAGCGAGCGGGCCTCCACATTATCGACCACAAGACCTCCTCGGACCCGGAGAGGTGGGGGCACACCGAAGAATCCCTGGCGAAGGACCCACAGGGACTTTTTTACGCCGGAGCGAAGCAAGTCTCTGGCGGCTACTTGGGCGAGTACGACGTAGCCTTCTCCCATAACTACGTGGCCAAGAGGGGGCGCCCACGAACTTTGATGGTTGACGCTACCATGAAGCGTGCACAGATTGAACGAGCCTGGGGACGGTCGGTAGACCTAGCCGGCGACATGCTCACTGTGGGCAAAGAGGTCCGCACCCTCGCGGAGCAGGACCAAGTTCCTTTCGACAGGAAGGCCTGCAGGCAATACAACACGGATTGTCCGTTCATGAGCGTCTGCTCGGCGGCCAAGAAAACAGAACTAATCGACGTAACCAACGAATACGACAAAGCCCGAAAGGAGAAAGAGCCTATGTCCCTCTTCAGCAAGATCAAGTCCCGCACTCCACCGAAGAAGGCGGAGCCGGAAAATCGAATGGTGAGCGACGAGGTGATGTTGGGCGTGGTCAGCAAGGGGCTCATGGAGGACGTGCTGAAGTCCGTACAGAAGTTGCCCACACCCACCGTTGCGGACATCAAGATGGTGGCTCGGCGACATGGGCTGGGGGCCACACACGTGCCGTGCATCGTAGCCATCGTCCTCCCCGACGAGTTGGCGCCGGAGCACGCTGGATTGAAAAACAAGGCTGCAGCGGACCTGCTGTCGGCCAAGTCACCGGAGGAATTGTTGCACGTGTCAGACGAGATGAAGGTTCAGGCCATCCTCACCACCCAGCGGGGAGGATTCCAGTCGGTCATCACCCACACGGACCAGGCAATCGTACGCCAGGCCCTGGAGCACGAGGACATCGAGTCCTGGCAGGCGAAGCTGATTCAGGACCACTTGGGTATTCAGCCGGTGGCGCAGGACCCCACGGGGGAGGTGCCTTGGCGCGACGAGACCAGCAAGCAGATCAAGCAGGCATGCGAGGTCATCGCTGGGGAACTCCCGCAGGAACTCACCCTGGGAGGTATCAAGGAGCTGATCGTGGCGCGTGGCGTGTACAAGAAGGTACGCACCAAGTCCTTGGACGCAATCTACGACTACATCCTGGCGTTGCCGCAGTACGAGGAAATCGACGAAGGCACCCTGGCACTGACCATGGCCGCCCTGGATGGCCGACCAACCAAGTCCGAACCGGTCGCTACGGAGCCGGTCGACACGGAATCCGAGCCGGAGCCAGGCCACGTGAATGTGGAAGTGGCACTTCCACAGCAGTCGGCCGCGCTGAAGTCTCTGCAGTCGCTTACTGAAGACGGGGGCTCGGCGCCCACTCTCACGGTGATCTGCGTCCAGTCCGTACCGATGGGTGTACCCTACCAGGACATTCAGGACATGCCGGAGATCATCGCCGCACGCGCCCAAGTGGCTGCACTCCTTCCGGAGGGGTCCGACTGGCGCACCTTCTCGGACTACGGGGACACCGGTCCGCGGCGTATCGTGACGGAGTTGGAGCGCGCCTACTCCCGGGGACAGGAGCCCACTCCTGGTTGGTGGTTCATTGGCCGGTCTGACCCGCTCGTGGCTGCAGACGTGGTCTCTATCTTCCGAGCAGCGGGGGCTGTCTCCATTCGCGGGGTGCTCTAGTGGCGAAGTTCACAAACGCACAAGCCCGCCGAATTCGAGAGCGGTACTTCTACGACGGCGTCACCCAAGAGAAGTTGGCGAAGACGTACAAGTGCGCGGTGGTCACGATCTCTCGACTCGTTTCGGGGAAGGTGTACACAGGGGCGGGTGGACCAACCGCTGCGGATGGCCACAAGCGAGCCATCCGACCGAAGAAGGAACGAATCGAGGCGGGGGTGCAGGCCCTGGCGCGGGAGACAGCTAGAGCAGAGAAACGCCGGTGGAACTCGGACAAGGTGGACCTGTTTGCCCCCCCACGGATCGTGATTCCATTCATGTTGGTGCCAACCTTCGGAGAGAGAGTTTGAGACTATTTCAGCAAGTGAAGGACGCGGGCATTCCCCTGACGTCCGAACAGACCGCGTTCATCCAGGCCGTAGCAGCACTGCAGCCCGGACAAGCCGCAGGCCTGGAGGCAAAGGCGGGCACCGGCAAGACGTACACAATGCTGCGCGCAATGGGGCGACTGCCCCGAGGCTCGCGTATGTTGCTCCTGGCCTTCAACAAGAAAGTTGAGAAGGAGTTGAGTAAGAAGGCCCCCGTGGGCGTGGACGTGCGAACCTTCCATGGGTTCTGCCAGAGTCGCCTGAAGAAGCGCATGTCCGACCAGGAGGTCGTCTTCAACAAGACGTACAAACTGCTGAAGGAACGAGTCAAGAACCGCCGCGCTCGTTGGCCGATCTCGCAAACTATCTCCCTCGCAAAGAACTTGGGGGTGGGAGTTATGCTCCCGGATGAGATTGAAATCTGGAAGGAGTTGCTGACCGAGTACGATATTCGCCTCCCGAAGTCCGTTTCCTCGGACTACGTGATCGGGTATGCTCGCAAACTACTGGCGGAGTTATCCGCAGACCCCGTACAGGTGGACTTCGATGACATGCTCTACTACGTCGCCAGGGACGGACTCGGTGACATGGTGCCCTACGATTACGTGCTGGTGGATGAGGCGCAAGACACAAACCCCATTCAGCTGGCGGTGCTGGACCACCTGATGTCCAACGGCCACACCGCGCTGGTGTTCGTGGGCGACCCCAAGCAGGCCATCTACGGCTGGCGCGGCGCGGGAGTACAGGCGTTTCAGGAGATGGCAGATCGATACGGGGCGAATACCTACAGCCTCACCACCACCTGGCGCTGCCCACGGAGCGTGGTGGAGTTGGCGCAACAGATCGTGCCGGAAATTCAGCCCCGGGAGGACGCCCCGGAGGGGGAAGTCCAGCGAATTCACCCAGAGGATTTTCAGGACCTGGGCCCCACGCTAGGCAATCGGGACGTGGTGTTGTGTCGCAACAACGCGCCGCTGTTGAGCATGGCCCTGCGCTTTGTGGCAGCAGGCCACCCCTGTAAGATCCTAGGGAAGGACATCACTGGGCGAGTCATGAAGACCATTCAATACGCCTACAAGGGCGGTGGGGTGGCCTCGGATGCCCCCTTGGTCAGGATGGCACACAAGGCCACGCAGGACCTGGAGGATCGACCATTCGCCCTCGCGGCGGCGCTGGAAGAGGTTGCCTGCGCCACAGTAGTCTACAACTACGTGATGGAGCAAGAGTACGACATCCGAAGTCACACGGACTTGGTGCTGGCGGTGGAGAAGGTTTGCAAGGACCTCTTCAGCGAGGACGAGAAGAAAGATTGTCTGACCTTCACGACGATCCACCGAGCCAAAGGGTTGGAGTGGGAGCACGTCTGGTGGCTGGACCCCAAGAACGTCCCATCCAAGTCCGCAAAGAAGGCTGGGGGCTGGCACCTGGGCCAAGAGTACAACTTGGCGTACGTGGCCATCACCCGAGCAAAAGAAGCCTTGACGTTGGTGTCCAGCGTGGATAAACCATTGGAGCACCTGACAGGAGGTTGAGAATGACAGAGGTTGAGCACGTACTGGTGGTGGCGCAAGAAGAGTGCGTGGAGGTGGCCCACCGCATCTCCAAGGCCCTCCGCTTCGGCCTGGATGGGGTCCAGGCGGGGCAGCCCCTGACCAACGCCGAACGGATTCTGGAGGAGTGGGCGGACCTCGTGGGGGCAATGTCCCTGTTGGGGGAGACGGGCGTACTTCCGGACGTCGGCTTGGACTCGTTCGACCGGGCCGCCACAGACAAGAAGCGCCGAATCTTGCGTTGGCTGGATTACGCGAAGGATTTGGCGAAGTGATCTCGGAGTTCCTTCCGGGCCAGTCCGTCGCCGTTTGGATTGACGGAAACCCAGCGGGAACTCTTCGAGTGCGCGGGGTTGCCTCCGGTGTAGTGACGTTGGAGGACGACTCGGTCTGGTATACTAACGGAAGTTCCGCCAGTCTCGGAACGAAGTACCGGATCAGCCAAATCACAGACGCTACCTTGGACCACTTCGAGCGGAAGAAGCAAGTAGCCCGCGTGGCGGAGTTGATGCGGCACATGCTCTATCGGGAGCGACTGTCCAGGTTGGACCTAGACAAGTTGAAGGACCTTGAGCGAATTCTGGCAAACATGTGTGCGGTAGCCGCCCGCCGGAGTTACGATACCCTTCCAGCGAAAACCCGGCAGCAGAAACTAAAACAGGTGCTTCGGTTGCTGGAGGACAAACTGAAAGCCGCGGAGCGTACTGCGGTTTCACCCATTGGAGATTCGTATTGCGAGTGAATGACGTAACCATCCCCGTATTCTCAAGCAAGTACACCGCCGCCTGGGGCAAGGGTGAGGACTTCACCGTCACCGACGCAATGGAGTATCCCGAGCGCCGGGGCATCGTGGACTGCCTTCAGACGGAGTACGCCACGGACGCCCACGGGGCGGGCTACTTCGCCCTAACTGAGGGCAACTGCTATCGGCTCGGGAAGGACTGCATCCGCAACGAGGAGGTTCGCTCATCCGTGCGCCTCCAGGTGGCCATGTTGGACCTGGACAGGAATCCCCACGTTGCCTGGGAGTCCGCCGAGGCGGCGCTGGAGGCCGTGGTACTGCTTCGCACGCTATTCCCAGATGCTGCTATCTTCACTACTCGACGCGGCGTGCGGCTGGTGTACGTGTTCGAGCAGCCACTGATGCCCGTCACCTACGAGCACGTCTGCCAGAAGTTGATCCTCGAAATCGCAACGGTGCTGGAGGCCTCTGGGGTGGACTTGGAGGTCGACACCACCACCACGCAATGGACGCGCCTGTTCCGTATGCCGAAGGTGGTTCGAGATGGCAACCCCACCTGGACCGAGCCCGGCTTCGCGTTGGACATCCCCACGGACTGGCGGGCCATCTCTGCATCCGTGACCACCACGGCAGCGGTTACGCCCGAGGACGAATTCCCGGGCTACTCGAACCCGAACCTGCCCCAGGTGGCTGCGGTAACGGATGAGGAGTGGGACTTCGTGATCAAAGGCTTCGCGGAGGCCATGGCGCGCTCTGGGATGAACGGCCTACTCGGCAAATTGCGGGCGGGTATTCCCTTCTTCGAGGCAGGGAAGCGGAACGAGACAACCTACCGCACCCTGGCGAAGTTCCTGGAGATTTACTACTCCCTGCTGGGGGAGGAGCCAGACCCCGAGGAAGTCTACCGTCTCTTCTACGCATCCACTGCGGCCACCAACGGCCAGGCCAGCCAAGAGGAAGCCCTGGTGGAGTTGTGGGGCATGATCTCGCGCATGGTGGACGCCCGCCGGTACGCGGGGCAGGTGACGCACCAGCCGCTCCCCAGGCGCTATGCGTTGACCCCAGACGGCAACATGCCCATTCTGGCCTACACGGGCGGGCGCTCTAGATACGTGTGGGACAAGTCCCGCAACAACTACACCGATCCCATTGGCAATTCGGCCTCGCTGAAGGCCATCTTCGCGAACGTCTGGGGGGCCACCTACCGGGTGGGTGTGCTTCCGGAGGAGCAGCTGTTGCACACGTTCGGTACTCACGTGGACGAGGTTGTGTTGGACCTGGGAGCGGAGCGCCCTCGCTTGGAAGAGAACCAGGAGCGGGGGAGGCGGTTGATTCTGCCGGTTGGCTGCCGAATGACGGCGAAGCCGAAGTTTCATGCGGATGTCGCCGAGTGGTTGCAGTTGCTGGGCGGGGATGATCCAGAAGGCCTGTTGGATTGGCTGCACTGGAGCCTGCAGCTGGACCAGCCGCTGTGTGCGCTCTACCTCTGCGGACCCAAGGGCGCAGGCAAAGGTATGATCGTCCAGGCGCTCGCGGCCTTTTGGTCCGGGCAGTTCGTGAAGTTCGACGAAGCGGTGTCCCGATTCAACGGACGCTTGCGGGACAGTCCGGTGATCTGGCTGGATGAAACCAGTGAATCCACCAACACTGGGGAGTTTCGCTCTCTGGTGGGCAACGCCACGCACAGCGTGGAGCGGAAGTTCATGGACTCGGAGACCCTGCAGGGGCACATCCGGATGCTGATCATGGCGAACAACGACAACGCCCTGTCCCTCGACGACGTGAAGACGGTACACGACGTTGAGGCTGTCACCCAGCGCGTGCGCTTCATTCGGGTCCCCGAGGCCGCCTCCCAGTACCTGAAGGACCTAGGGGGCAGCGACTACACACGAAAACTTGGAGAGGAGTGGGTATCCCGGAAGGACGGCACCCCAGGCAAGATCGGAGAGCACATCGCCTGGCTGCACCAAAACCATGCGCCGGTGAGCAAAGGCAACCGGTTCTGTGTAGAGGGAATCCCTACGTCTTGGCACTATCGAGCCCTGTACTCCGGAGACGTCGGGGCGGTCTTGTCCGTACTGGCGGAGGAGTTGGCAAAGAACAACCCTCACGCGACAGCGAAATACGACACAAGCACCGAGCAGGTCGTCGTCAACGTCGTGGGTTTCCTGGCCAGCGCTGCGATTAAATCAGTTTTGAAGAACGAAGGGGTTGATATCCGCGCCGCAAGGTTTACATTGGAGTCAATCTGCAGGGATAGTGACACATTCCGGCGGGGGGACAGCATCTGGGCCGTGGTTCCGAAGTCGGTAGTGGCGGACATGCCACAAACGACCTATCGGAAGGAAGCCACGTACTGGAGAATCCAAGAACTTCTGAACCCACAAGCGGCGCAACAGAGCGCCTAAAGGTCACGCACCGTGAGGGAAACGATTACTACGGCAGTGCTACCAGCCACCCTTTTCGGCATCCTCTTCATTGGAGGCAAGCCAGAACTGGCACCGGTGATCATGTTCCTCTCGGCGATTTCGGGGAAGCTGGACATGGTCAATAGGAACCTAAAGGAGCGCAAAGGCTGCCCGAACCCCAGAGCAAGGTGTGGGGGCGAGGTAGATTGACAGCTTTCGGTCAGGAGATGGATCGGGTGTTGTCGCTGCCTCGGCGACAACCTTGGGCTGGGCGGGAGTTGCCCCCCAGGACGGCCGCGCTGGCCGACAGGCTGTTGCCCGTGCAGATCGAAGTCCTGGCGGATTTGGAGTCCTCGGTGCCTCCGGTGGGGGTGTTGGGCGACATCGGTGCTGGATACGGCAAAACCATCCCATCTCTCTTGGCCCCCCACGTGCTCGGTTTGGTCACGAAGGACTCGATCCTTATCCTGCCCCCTGATTTGGTTCGGAAGACCGAAATGGAGGTAAATCAGTGGTCTGGAACGTTCCCTGAACTGGTGGGCACTGCTCCCCAACTACTCTCCGCTGCAATCCTCTCGCACCGAAGGCACGCGGACGTGCTGTTCGAGATGACGCCGAAGCTGATTGTGTTGGATGAAGCTCACATCTTCTGCGACCCCACGTCCGCCCGGACCCGTCGGTTGCTGAAGTACGTTCGAGAGTACCCGGAGACTCGTTTCCTGGTGCTGTCTGGTACGCTTACGCACAAAGAACTGCTGAAGCTGTCGCATCTGGCGGAGCTGGCGCTTCGGGATGGATCGTTCCTGCCCATCGACGACGCAGTGCTGGAGGCCTGGTCCACGGTATTGGACTACCGGGTACAGCCGGCGGAGTCGGACAAGCTCCAACTGCATTGCCTACTGGAGTGGGCGGGTCTCACGCCCCGGAAGACTTCGATCTTCGCCAAAGACGCAGGCTCCCGAAGCCCACTGGCGGTTTATCGAGAGGCCTACAAGCAGCGTCGATCTACCGCCCCGAACGTGGTATGCACTCCGGACGCAACCGTGGGCGCTTCCCTGAACCTACGCGAGTGGACTACGGACCTACCAGAATCGGTGAAATGGGCGCTACAAACGCTACGAGCGGACTGGGAACTGCCCGACGGTGAGGAGATCGTAGACTTCTTGGAGTTCCACAGGCACGCAATGACCCTGGCCTGGGGCTTCTACTATCGAACGAACTACTCCGGACCAGACCTGGAGCGTTGGAAGGAGGCCCGTCGGGGGTGGTCTCGGGCGATCCGTAGCCAATTGTTGTACATTCCAGGGTGGACGCATCTGGACAGCCCCGCACAGGTGGCGGAGGCTGCGGCTTCAAACTCCGCGCACCCTTCCGTGAACCGTGCCTGGAAGGCGTGGGCGACCATTCGGAACAGCATCCAATCGGAGCAGGAGACGATCTGGGTTGACACGGAGCACCAAATCATCCAGTCTGCTGTGAAGACCCTGCGCGAGAGCGGACGGGGAATCTTCTGGTATCGATCCCGGGCGGTGGAGAGCGTACTTCGACAGTACCTGCCCACCTTTGGCGCAGGTTCGGATCAACCAAGTGACGATGAAAACCTAGTCGCATGCTCCATTTTCGCACACGGCACAGGAAAAAACTTGCACGCCTGGGACTACCAGTTAATAGGGGAGTACCCAAGCGGCCATCGCAACTGGGAACAGCTGCTGGCACGGTGTCATCGGCACGGTCAACAGAGCGATGCAGTTTGGGCGGACATCGCAACACACACAAAGGAACTCCAAAAGGCCCTAAGAGACGCAAGAGAAGCAGCACGGTATGCAGAGGAAGTCGGCGCCCAGCGCCAACGACTGGTGTATGCCAACACAATCACACAGTAGAAAAGGAATAGAATGGGAATTTTCAGCAAGGACGCACAGAGCCAGGCCCGCCATGGCGGAGCCCGAAAGAACGAATACTTCGACCACACCACGGATCGAGGGAACCACGTCGTGATGATCAGCAGCATGCCGCTGAAGACCACGAAGAACAAGAAGACCATCGTACCGGTGGAGTTGACCATCGTCCTCTCCGAGCCGGACGCCAGTGTCACCCAGCCGGTCCAGCCGGGAGCCAAGCGGATTTTTTTGAGGAACCTCTCCCAGGGCGGGCAGCGCGGCGAGATCAACGCCCAGGCATTCAAGTCGCTGATCACAGCGGCGGCGAACGTTCCGTTGGCGGATGAGTTGGTCCCGGATGCCATTCGGCGTCTGGAAATCCTCACCGGCGGAAAGTCTGCGGCGGACCCGGACAACGCCAGTGAGGCCATCGCCCTTGCTGCCCGCAACGACCTGATCGCGGAGCTGATGGACAAGTGGACCGAGGGCGATGGTACCGCAGGCGCCGGCCAGGTGTTCCGGGTGTCGGTGTACCCGAAGACTCGCGACTCCGATGGCGCGGTGTTCACCAACATGACCTTCTACCCCCTGAAGGGGGAGGAGATCGAGGGCCTCCAGCAGGTGATCGAAGCCGGCGACGAAGGTGTGGAGTTGGACGACGGGCAGCGCCTGGTCATCCCCAAGGCCGTTCGCGGAGCCATTGTCATCGACTAGTTCGAGGCCACACCCACACCTGACCCCCTTCTACTTCCCCAGTGGAAGGGGGTCTTCCTTTTGGAGGATTCGTGTTCACCCCACCGGATATCGGCCTAGGTACGGTTGACCTGTTGAAGCATGAGTACGTGCTGGGCTTCGACCTGGAGACGTTCAAACTACCGGAGGTGGAATTCAAGACCCTCTCAGGCAAGAAGAATAGGCTTACGACGCGGAAGATCACAAGGGTCGTCTGCTCCTCCTGGGCCGGCAGAGATGCCCTGCCGTACGTCTTCACACGCCTACACAAGGAGGGGCACGTAGTCTACCGCCACCAAGGCAAGACCTGGGCGGCTGTTGCGGACCGACAGGGCACCGAGGAAATTTCGGATTGGTTGCTGCGAGAGGACGTACTTCTGGTGGGGCACAACATCGCAGGCTTCGACTTCGCGCACATGCTGCACATGCTTCCTGACCCCCAGCGTCGGGCGGGATTCCTGCGAATCCTTGCAGAGGGGCGAGTGTGCGATACCTACATCCGTGAGAAGTTGCTGGGCATCGCCTTCGACTACACGGACTACTGTCCGATCTTGAACGCCAAGCGTGGGCTGTTTTCCCTTGCTGGGTGCATCAAGAGACACTTCCAGATCGACATCTCTGCGGACAAGAAGTCCCCAGACGCCTGGCGGTTGCGCTACCATGAACTGGATGGCGTACCTCTGAAGCACTGGCCGAAGGCTGCCGTTGACTACCCGATGGACGACGCCGAGTGGGCGCTGAGTTTGGCCTTTGTGCAGGCGCGCATTGGCTCCCCGTCGTTCTCCGAACACATGGACCCCACCACAACGGAGCGCGGTGGGGTGGTGGACGAGGTTCGGCAGTGCCGGGCGTCCTTGGCGTTGTACTGCATGAGCGCTTGGTCGGTGATCTGCGACGGGGACACGGTCGACGAGTGGGAAGGGGAACTTGAGGTGGCGATTGAAAAGATCGTCTCCGGGGCCCAGAGGGCAGGCTTCGTGCGCCTGAATGGCAAGCGGAACATGAAAATCATGCGGGAGTTGGTGGAGAAGGACTACAACCGACAGGGCCGAGAGGTCCCCCACACAGACCCCTCCGCGAAGTTCCCGAACGGGCAGATCAAAACCTCTGCGGACGTACTGTTGAAGTGCAAGACTCCGGAACTGCGAGCCTGGGGGGAGGCCTCGGGGCTGTTGAAGGACAAAACCACGTACCTCCTGCCGGCGAAACTGGGAGTCAAGGGCAACCTCCCTTACAACTACGACCCCCTGAAGAACACGGGTCGAACGAGCAGCTACAAGACCAACACCCAAAACCCCCCACGAAAGGGGAAGTTCCGGGAGTGCAACAAGGCCCGCCCAGGCAAGATTCTGTGTTCCTCGGATTACACCGCTGCGGAATCCTGCGGCCTGGCGCAGCTACATTTGTGGGTGTTTGGGAGGTCGGCGCTGGCGGATCTCCTCAACGGAGGCGTGTGTATTCACTGCTTCATCGGCGCCCACCTGGCGGGCGTTTCGTTGGAAACCTTTATGGAGTGGTACGAGGACAAGAACCACCCGCAGTTCTACGTGGCGAAGAACGTTTATCGCCAGGCCGCCAAGGTCGCGAACTTCGGAATCCCTGGTGGGCTCGTTGCGAAGACCCTGGTGGCCTACGCGCTGGGGCTGGGCGTGAACCTGTACGAAATCGCCATCCAGGTAGATCCCACCCTAGTGGCTACCGACGACGAGGACGAGCAGTTCGAGATCGCCAAGGTATACGCGCAGCACGTAATCGACACCTGGAAGGAGGTCATCCCAGAAGGTGCCGAGTACATGGAGATGGTCAACAACGCCGTGGACTGGGGGGAGACCTTCACGTTCAAGCAGTTCGTGTCGGAGCGAAACCGAGGCGGTTGCACCTACACTTCGGGATGCAACACGGGATTCCAAGGCATCGTTGCGGATGGATCAAAAGAGGCCATGTGGCGCCTGTTGGTGCTTTGTTACCTGCCTCCCGAGTACAGCGTGCCCCTGCTGGAGGGCCTGACCTGGCGCCAGCCGGAGAAGTTGCGCGAGTGGGCGGAGGCCTTGTATGGAGTACGCCCCGTACTATTCATCCACGACGAAATCATCGCAGAGGGTCCAGAGGAGACCGCCCACGTGTGGGCCTGGGCGCTGTCTGAGGTGATGGTGGAGGGCTTGCAGATGTTCATCCCGGATGTTACCATCGAGGCCAAGCCGGCGCTAATGCGGCGCTGGTATAAGGGAGCCGAGGAAGCCTACGATGAAACTGGTAAGTTGGTTGCTTGGGAGCCTACAGTTGCCGCCTAGGACGCTGGTGTCGGTTGACCCGGGCGCGCGGCTGGTGTACTTCGCGGTGTTCAAGGACGGCCGATTGGTGCGCGTGGGGCAGGCCGAGAACCCGGGGGACGTGGACCTTCCGTACGGCGGGGAGTGGGTCTTCGAGACACCACGCAGGTACAAGAACCGGTCGAATACACACCGGGATCTAGCACGCCTGGAGGCACGAAACGACCGATTCATCTGGCGCGTAAAAGACGCCGGGGGCTCCTACGAGAAGGCCTACCCCAGCGTCTGGAAGGGGAACGTACCAAAGGGGATTCACCACCGACGGGCGGCCAAGAAGTTGACCTCAAAGGAGCTGGAGTTGCTGCCCCCGCTGGAGGAGGGCTACGATCACAACCTCTGGGATGCCGTGGCCTTGGGTCTGTGGAAGCTGGGGAGGATGCGCCGTGGACGTTGATCTGTACAGCCACGGCCAGTGCTTGGCGTACAACCACCGAACTCAACGGGCACTTGTTCGACACCCCATCCGGGTCCAGCAGGATGGGAAACTTCGCATCGGCCCGGCACCATACATCCAGGTGGTTCAACTTGCTAAGAACGCCTGGCCGCCGGAGATAACGGTGTGGGAGGCAAACAAGGATGGCCCCCTCACTCGACAGCGAGCAAGAAAGTTGGTTGACGAACAGTTGGGGGTGGATAGTATAGTCTGCAACTGGATGGAGGCGAAGTGAAGCTCGTAGCGATTAGCGATACACACATGCACCACGAACAGTTGGAGATTCCACGCTGCGACTTGCTCGTGCATGCCGGGGATGCCACTTGGTTGGGCAAGTTGGAGGAGGTGGTTCCGTTTCTCGACTGGTTCGCCGAGCAGCCCGCGGACCTACTCGTCTTTGTGCCCGGCAACCACGATTGGTTGTTCGAGCTTCAGCCCCACTTGGCGCAGCAGATGTGCCGAGATCGAGGCATTCTGCTGCTCAACGACGACGGGGTGCATTTCCGGGGGCAGAACCTGTGGGGAGTGGCCTGGCAGGCGCCCTTCAACCGTTGGGCGTTCAATGTAGTGGACCCCGACCGGCGGCGGGCCATCTTCAGTCGCATTCCCGACGACACGGACATTCTGATCACCCACCAGCCCGCGTACTTGCGGGGGGATAGCAACGGTTGGAAGGCCTGTGGTGATCCGGTACTGCTGGAGCGGGTGGAGCAAGTGAATCCCCACATGCACATCTCCGGACACCTCCACGAGGACGGGGGCATTCGGGAGTTTGGCCCCACGACTTTCGTCAACGCGACGATTCTTGACTGGGCACACAAGCCCACCCACAGCCCACACATTTTCGAACTGGAGCAGTATGCCCTTCGTCGAGCAAATTAAGGACCGTATCGCGCGTTGCGCGGGACACGATGACACCCGGGATTGGACTCGGGGGTTGTTGGCGTTCGATTCTCTCCCCTCCGAGCGGTGGTCGTGGCTCCCGGAAATTCAGGCGTACTTGTACACGCCCACGCACCTCCCCAGGCGCTGGCGCTATCGCCAGTACCTGTTGGCGTGGGAGGCAGGCTTTGGTTGGGTACTGTCCATTCCGGACGCCGCCATCCGAACGTGGTTTCCGCTCATGAGTCCCGAGGACCCACGGAACCGGCCGGATCAATTCTGGACCGCTGCCTTGGTGGTGGTGGAGCAATACGACAACAAGCACTGGGTGGAAGTCTTGCGCTGGTTGAAGAAAGAAACAAAGGAGAGAGTCTGATGGGGTGGTACTCTACGCCAAGGGCGGGAAGTTGCAGCAGGCAAAGGCAGTGATCACCCAAGAGGCCTACGACCCGAAGAAGTTGAAGTAGCGTGGAGCGAATCTTCCCGCTAATGCTCGACTCCCCCCAGAGGTTGGAGGGGGTGATGGCCCGGTTGATTCGGAAAGGGGGCATGAGCGTCGCGGAGGCGAAGTCCTATCTGATCGACCTGCTCCTCGGCGCGGACGCTCGAATCTCCGTGGGGAAGGATCGAGAGTTTCAGATCCGGTACCTTCGAATCTACTCTAGACGCGGGGTCTCTCCGGATCAGGTTCAGGAGGTACTTGGGGAGCTTCAGTCGACGGGCACGTGGTGGACTCTTGCAGGGTTGGCGAATCACACGAAAATTCAGCCGATTCACGTGAAAGAAGCGCTTCACGTCTTGACGACCCTGGACCTCGTGGCTAAAAGAAGAAGCGACACGGGCGACATGTTCGCCTTCATTCAAGGAGCGAGCCAATGGAAACCTTCGACTTCGGAAACGGCCCCGTAGCGGCCCACCAACACCCCAACGGAGGCGGCTGGGTAGCAGATACTGCGTATGTAGCGGAGGCCGTGTACGTCGGCCCAGACGCTTGGGTCTACGGAAGCGCCCGGGTCTGCGGAAGCGCCAGCGTCTACGGAAACGCCCGGGTCTACGGAACCGCCCGGGTCTCCGGAAGCGCCCGGGTCTCCGGAACCGCCCGGGTCTGCGGAAGCGCCCGGGTCTGCGGAAGCGCCTACGTCTACGGAAA
>Ga0208299_1001399_pt1 | contig 18122 bp, 15 predicted proteins | sample 15_taG_FD_184089 | JGI IMG/M metagenome (GOLD analysis project Ga0208299, IMG submission 184089) | Marine viral communities from the Subarctic Pacific Ocean - 15_ETSP_OMZ_AT15312 metaG (SPAdes) (version 2) | ecosystem: Environmental > Aquatic > Marine > Oceanic | place: Pacific Ocean | collected...
CCAGTTACAGATTCAGAATGTAATCTCACCCATTCCATCAATGCTTGTGAAGCTGAAGGACCGATTGGATCTCTGAACGTTACATCAATGGTATTCCATTCGAATCTACCAATGACCCATGTTTTTGTGTTAAGGAAAGGAATCTCCACCTCAGTTTGTGCTAAACTAGGTCTCCCTGCGCTCTGAACATACCATTCTGCAATACCCAACTCTGTGGGGAACCTGAATATAAATCTATTCTTCCTTTTCGGTTCATATGTGTAGGGCATCCCAAGTAATAAATCTGCCATAATATCTTTATTTTTTTGTTTTTATTGTTATTTTTTATTATCTTTATTATAAATATCTAAAATATGGGAAATTTTAAAAATTTATACGTTTTCTTCACCACCGACAACAGATCAGGGTGGAAAACAAAGCCCAAATCACTACAAGATAAGTTTCCCGAAATATACGAAAAAATTATACTTTTTTCAGAAAAATACAAGCTTAACAGACTACCATTTAAACAACAAATATGGCACTTCATAAAAAATAAAAAAAATATACCTAAATGTGAAATATGCGAAAAAGATCTGTCATTTAAACGATCAATAACTGAAGGATACGGAGAATATTGTTCTAAAAGATGTGCCAACGAATCTCCAAAACGACAGGAAAAGATAAAGATGACAATACAAAAGAAATATGGCACCAACTACTATACCGAAACAGAAGAGTTTAAAAATAAATCACAAAAAACATTAATAGAGAAATATGGTGTCGATAATCCCATGAAAGTAAAAGAGTTCCACGATAAACTCATAAAGAAGTGTAGAAAAAAACATGGCACCGACTATCCATTACAAGCATCAACAGTCAAAGATAAGATAAAAAACAAAATGATTGAGAAATATGGTGTGCCATACTCTTTCCTAACGAAAAAATCAATAAAAAAGTCTGAGAAGACAAAAAGAGATAAATTCATCAACAAATACTCCACCCTAAACATAATGACAATAAATAAAAACGATATAAAAATTAAATGTGATAAATGTGATGATGAATACACCATCAACAGAAGCGTGTTGTGGAACAGAGACTTTCTTAATGTTGAACCCTGCACAAACTGTAACCCCGTAGATAAACAAACCAGTTACTCAGAGAATGAAGTTAAAACATTCATATCACAACTTAATATACCATACAAAGAAAATGATAGAACGATAATAAAACCAAAAGAAATAGATATTACCATCCCAACAAAAAAGATAGGGATAGAATATAACGGACTGATATGGCACTCAGAACTCTTTGTCGATGATAAATACCACATCACCAAACATGAAATGGCAAAACAACAAGATTATCACCTCATACAAATATTCGAAGACGAATGGACAACGAAAAAAGAAATCTGTAAATCGATAATAAGAAATACCCTCGGACTGAATAATAAAATCGGAGCAAGGAAATGTACCATCAAAGAGATAAACTCCAAAGTGTCGGCAAAGTTCTTTAATCATAATCACATCCAAGGAAACGGTGGATCATCAGTGAGGATAGGTTTGTACTATAAAGAAACACTGGTGGCAGTGATGACGTTTGGGAAGAATAGAAGAGTGACAGGGAATAAACACAAAGAAGGAACGTGGGAGCTGATACGTTATGCCAATATCCTTAACACCAATATAATCGGAGGAGCATCGAAACTGTTTAAATATTTTGTTAACACATATGAACCACAACACATCATCTCATATTGTGATAAAAGATGGTTCACAGGGACAATGTATGAAAAACTGGGGTTTGATAAGACATCAGAAACGAAACCAAACTACTGGTACATCAATAGAAACAAAAGAATGCATAGATTCAACTTCAGAAAAGATGTCCTTATAAAAGAAGGATTCGATGAAAACAAAACTGAAAAAGAAATAATGATGGAAAGGAAAATATATCGTATCTACGACTGTGGGAATATAAAATACGAGATTAGTACTTTTTGATTTTTAAAATGTCCCCCGCATCGCCAGTGTCATAAACGACGAACTTAACGTCAGGGTATTTTTTGTTTAAAGTGTCCTGTATTAACTTCTCAGCTACCTCGATGTTTCCTTTGTCGTCGTCGGAGAAACCGAAACTTATGTTTTCGATGTTATCACCCCTATTAATGGCTTTCTCAACCTCACGGACAACACCGTCAACAAACTCCTCTATCGCCAACTTCTTTCCGACCTCAGGGTTAGAAGCGTCGATGTCACCACCCCCTTCTTTTCCTCTCATCCTATCGATGAACTCCTCCGAAGAAACGGGATTGTATTTCTGAGCATCCAAATAATAATCGATAACCATATTATCGGCATATTCGTCGGCATCCATTTTTAATGTCTCCTTAATCTTTGTTGCAAGTTCTTTTATCTCCTCATCACTCAATGCATGGAATATCAACTCTGACGTTCCCTTTCTGAGAGCACTGGGAGAATGTCCCCTTGCCGTTATTATTGAAAATGGATTTGCATATTTTATTGCTTCGATGAACTTTTCGTAACTTGGACCGTAACTCTCACTATCTAATGCCGATCTTACGTCCTCAATGTATTTGTTGTCGTCCCTGAAGTTTTTAAATGCCTCAGCAGGGTCGTTGTTTAATAATCTGTAGTTTGGATCTTGTCTGATATCCCTGAACTCTTCGGTAGAAACTTCGATGGGAATCCACCTCTCACCGTCTTTCTTTTCCATGCGTATCTTTGTAGGCATGAATAGAATATTGTCGTCCCAGTCGAACATATAACCCCTTATATTAGAACTTTCACTCACAATGGAACTAATTACGCCCCTAATTTGTTTTTCTGTTACAATAATACGTTTCATCTGTACAAATATACTATTTATTATAAATACTTACAAATTTATTTAAAGATAAATTTGGTTTTCTCAGAAAATTGTTGTATATTAGAGTATTCTTAAACATTAAAAACAATAGTTATGAAAAAGTTTAGTAAAAAAATAGCAATAGTGGGATTGACATTATGTTCAATACTATTAATCGCATCAATAATATTTAACGACATCGAATCAGTTAAGTTCTATGGCGTGATTAGTGTTGTAAATTTAGTGGCTTTATTCTTAGACAGAATAATGGACGATGTCCAAAAAGTATTGGATTTTGTCTACAAGTTTATAAAATAAAAAAACCCTCTATTTCTAAGGGGTTTTATATCTTATGTGAATTTTAAATATTACTTATTAGGTAATGATTCTGGATTCTCTTTAAAGTAACTATCCATCTTACTTTTAATATAAGCAAACATCATACCCGAAACCCCCAAACCACCTAAGTAGCCTAAAAACTCCTGTAATCCGTCAAATTGTGCAACATACTTAATCGCAAGAGCCATATCGCCACTTGCAATCGTTTTAAACAATTCGGCAATTAATCCCATGTCAAATGTCTCATTTAAAACTTCTTCGGTAACCACCTCTGTGTTTTCTACATTTAAAGTTGATTCAACGATCGACTCCAACTGTTCCTTAGTTATTCTTACTTTTTTCATTTCTTATTTTTTTTTAATTCAATAATAGTATTAGAATTATTCTTTTTTAATAAATATCAAAAAGTTTTAAAAAACCTCATATTTCCACAATCCCATATCCTATCAAAATTTTTACTTTGCATTATTCCCCATTCTGTCATACGTTCATCATAACCTTCTAAGACTAAAACACTCTTCCTAAAGGTGAACCTATTATATCTATATAAGTATTTTTTCCTATCGACATACCAATAATTTGGCTGTGTTATACCATCAAAAACAAACCCATTTTTACTATAAACAGTTTTGGTATCATCAACACCTGACCATCTAATATCTGCAAATGAGAAAATACTTTTTGGGTTGTAAGAGTTTTCAAAATACTTTAATAACTTAGAAAACCCACCCACAACAGAAGTGCCTTTTTTATTACAAAATCTAACCAACTCATAAACACCATCTTCATAGACACCTCCATAGATTGCCCTTTTTAATGAGAAAGTCATCAGAGATACTAACACATCATCCTTGAATAAACCCATCCTATATTTGTCTACCGTATTACCCTGTATGTGGTTATCATCTAAAAAAGACTTTTTAACTTCATTAGATACTTCTTTAATTATACACTTTCTTCCATAAACTACATTATTAGTTTTATTTAAAATTTGTTCTAACCTTGAGAATACCACATCTTTTTTATATAATATTTCATCTTCAAAGATATGTATTAATTTTATATTTTCTTTTTGGCATAAATTTGTTTTATTTATATGATATTTTTTTTGTTTATCACCACCTATTTCAGAGTGCCAATAGTTTCCATTAATTTCTATTGCAATTTTATGATCTTCTATTAAAAAATCTATTTCATAAGGCTTTATTAGTTGTCTGTTATTTTTTTGGTATTTGACATTTAAAGAATCAAGAAAATCTTCTATAATTGTCGATAATACATTATTATTTTGTATTGGGTTACATTTCCTACAAATTATTGGGTATTCCCTATAGGTTTGGCTGTGTGTGAACTGGTGATTACACTCATTACACAATAATAGACAATTTCCTTTTGTTCCCTTCTCATAACTTATGAATGTCAGGTTTTGTTTATCTGCTCTTTCTTTTAAGTTATTTATTTTTTTTATTAATTGTTTTTCTTTGTAATCATCGCTCTGAGAATAAAACTTAGTACCGTATTTTTCTTTTATTGCTGATTTTGATTTTTCGACCATACCATCGAATTTAAAGACACTATCCACCCCATAACGATCCAAAAATGTATTCTTTTGTTTCTGTATGTATTCTGGCAATCTCAAATGATGACCACCATATTTTTCTTGTAATGTATTTGTAAATTTCTCTCTATTATTATAATTCCCATCATCATATTTTTCTTTTTTGGTTTTCTTTCTTTTATTATCAATTTCTTCCCATTCCGTTATTGTTTTTGATTTCAATGTTTTTGATAAATTTTCAGATATGGTTTTATTTTTCATTGGGTGTATGTGTCCATACCTCACTATGTTTGTTTTATTTTTCTTTTCTTTAAACTCGTCACTATTAAAATACGTTTCAGTTCCATACTTTTCTAAACAAGTTTTCTTTGACGTTTCCATCATCTTTTCGTTTCTTTCTTTAGAGGATGAATAAACGTTTCTGCAGGAATCGGAACACATTTGTTTTTTATCTTTCTTTCTGACTTCGAATGAGTTATCGCATATTTTGCAGGTTCTTTCTTCGTATTTTTTATTTCTTTTATCGGTGTTATAACATTTTCTGCTACAATATTTTGATTTCCCGTTATTAACTCTATATGGGGTGTCGTCATATTCCCCCCCACAATTCTTACAAAAAACTTTCATATTACCTATTTTAATAGTGGTGTTTATTAAACAAAGATAGTAAAATATAACAAAAAATAAAGCATCACCCAAAATAAATGATGCCTTATGTTTTTAAAACCTACTAAATGTCATCAAATGATGCACCTGTAGGTGTAATGTTAAATTCCACCTCTATGAACTCTAAACTTCTAGTAGGTTTAATATATATTTTACCTCTTAACTCATTCCTGTCAATCTCAATAGGATCACTACTAACAGTAACTCTGAAGTCTGTTAATCCTCTCTCCTGTCTGATGTTGTCTAAGATCGGGTTAACCAAATCCAAGAACTGTTGTCTCACCTGTTCGTCGTTTTGTTCGAATAACAATCTAAGAGCTACAGCAGATATAAGTTTTCTCGCCTGTAACAATAACCTTCTTACGTTGATCCTATCTAATGCTGATGATTTAACTTGCAATGTTTTGTTACCCCATATTACAACCCCAGTATCTGAGAATGTAGCTATCGGATTAATCCTCGCTTCGTATAAGTCATCCCTATCGTCTTGCGTTAACTTCCAACTTGTTCTGTTGGCGTTACACAATCCTCTGTTTACACCCGCAGATGCGAACCAAGGGAAAGCAATATTATCAGTGTAAGCAATGTTTCTAACAACGTCAAGTGTCGGTGGTAAGTAAATCCTTACTCCGTTCTCTTCGTCATTAACTTGCTCCCATGGCCAGAATGTGGCTGAATAGTTTGAATCGATATCGGCATCTGCCAACTTATCAACGATGTCACCAGTTGCACTTCCACTGTTTCCAGCTTCACTGACAATGTGTGGTGAGTCAATAACATATAATGAATCAGCTCTGTCGTCCTCAATGATTTCAATAGCCGCCTTAACCAATGTAGTGTTGATATCAAAGTTAATACCCGGAGTAGCAAATACGTTAATATTTATCGTCTCAGGATTTTGATATTGTTGTACACCGTAAAGGTAAGCGTAATAATCAGAGTCACCAGCTAAACCAGTGAATGGTCCACTTGCTGAGAAATCTGAACTATATGAAGTACCTCCTTTAACAAAGTTATCTCCGTTAGTTCTTTCACTTCTGAATACATCCCATCCGTCAAAACCACCGTAAGGTAAGAATGTGAACTTCCTTCCGTTAGATTTAGCGTAGTCAGTACCAGCAGCCTTAGCGTCGGTTCTAAATTCTCCTACCGTAGAAGCTACGAAACTAGTTGTCGTTGCACCAGTACCAAGATAAGCAATGGTGGCAGTAGTTGCCCCACTGTCCATATGGAATCCTTGTGTTCTACCTGGATAACCTATTTCAGCACTACCTGATATGAATCCTTTAAATGTGAATAAACTTTCATCAATACCACTAATGTTAGAGAATCCTAAATATTCTTTTCTTATTGACGTAGTCAATGTATCATATGACGTATTGTAAGTAGCCTTAGGTGCAACTAAAGTAGTACCACTACATGGTGAAGTGTAAGTTCTTACTTCTACACCTTCGAAACCAGCTGGGAAAGCATCCGTAGGATAACTATCAGCCATCTCAATCATAATGTAGTTACTCCTTAAAGCGTATTCACCATTCAATGTACCAACCCTCTTACCGATATAGTTATCGGATGCTGGATTCATATCACATCGTGTGAACTGCTCTAAAACCTGAAGGTTAGCATCAGTATCACCGAAACCCCTGACTATAATGTCAAATGTCTTATTATTGAAATCAATATTAACTATTGATATTTTTATTTCTTTGTTTGCACTATCACCATCAGAAATACTTATCGTTCTGAACAGTCTAAATACTTTATTACCTCTTAACTCAGAAACAACATAAGGAGACTGTGGTGTTTGAAACTTACCTTGGTAGTTTTTGAAATCATCAACTGCAAGTATTGAAGTTGTTAAACCACTTCCAATAGTATCTGCATTATCAATGAGTGCAGGATAAATGTCCTCAACATATAATACTGTATCATCTCTATCTGTCGGTGTAGTTCCCAATACTTTACTAATATAGTTTTTCTTAGTACTATCCAATGAAACATCATAAATCTGATTTCCGCTAGCCGTAGCCGCAGTTAAAGTAAAGTCACCTTTAACATCACCAGCAGCTATCGTTGCTGTCAAACCAGTAGTAGAACAAGTGTCACCACTTTCATTAACATCATGTGATAATGTATTACTACTATATTTCCCTCTAGATCTAATAACAGTCAATACTTGACCATTAACAGTAGTCGCACTTGACGCCGCACTGATAATCCATGCATCACCAGCATCGTAACCAGTAAATCCTAATACCCTTGTTACGAATAATTGATTTGATTCTTCCAAATATGATTTAGCAACATAAGGTGCTTGAAATTTAGAAACCGCAGGACTTCCTTTGAACTTCTCTGGATTTAATCCACCAAAGATAGCTTTGAAGTCATCGTAGTTGGTAATGAATACAGGATCAAATGCTGGTCCTTTTGTTGTTTCACCTACTATACCAAGTGTAGTGACACCAACAGACTGAGCAACGAATGTCAAATCTTTTTCTGATGTGAAAACACCTGGACTTACAAATATTTTATTTGCCATTTTTTATTATTTTTAATTATTAAAAATTATTTCTTTAAACCTCAATTTATATACCAAAGCATATTCCTTCGAGGGTTTTTAATAAATATCAACTAAATATCAAAAGACTTATTTTTTGGGGTGTTTACCCACAAAAAACGACTTGTTACACTATGTTGATAACACCACCATTGTTCCACAGGGCACCTGACGGCAATCCTGCAGCCGCTGTCGGTAAGTTCGGCATTATAATACGTATTGGGTTACCAGATGTTGTACCACTAATTATCATTCCTAAGTTACCATCGTCTAAGGCACCAGTGCCAGTACTCTGACCACTAAATAACCTTATTGGTTTACCACTATCTCTTGTCCCTATATTAACACTACCTCTATTACCACCACCAGTGGTTATAGTAAGTGTATTAGCCAAATAACCATCAGGGTCAGTAAAACTCCCTCCGTTACCTGCGTAAGCATCAGAACCATAAAATATACTACCACCCCTAGTAGTACCAGCAACATCTACATTTAAACTAATAGATGAGTAAGTATTAGACAAATTGGAGTCTGAGTTAACTATAATGCCATTTCCACTATCAGCATCGGTAAGTATCTCTAGATTTCTTGTTGGTGTGTCTATACCAATGCCAACGTAACCATCATCTCTAACATGAAATAACGTATTAAAACCACTATCTTCTACCGTAAGTCCGTCAGTTGCAGATGTTGCACCATCACCAACGACATGTAATGTGGCAGTTGGGGTTGACTCCCCTACACCAACTTTACCAGAATCATAATATATATCACTACCTACCCCTGTTGACCATAAGGAATTGTCGGTTAGTTGTGACCAATCTGTATCTGAACCAATATCACCATGTTTCATGTATATGGTAGAGCCTGTCACTATGACATCCCCAGGTACACCGTATGTTGGCGTTACTGTAGGATGATTATCTGTTAACACGACTGACGACCCATACATATTAGGATATAAGTCCATATCTGGCCATGTCGATGCTGAATCTATTGTTAAAGTCTCATCATATATTACTTGGTTCATAAGTGTCGTAGATGTTGGCCCATCAATTCTTACTTTTAAGGAATCCCTATATCTTACAAACCTTGTTGATTGAGTTTCAATTTCAGGTGAAGTGTTATGAACATCTTTAAAAACAATCCTTGTACCGTCATTCCCTCCTGATGTCCAAAACATATAAAGTGGACCTTGAGGTTTTACAACCCCCGAAGCTTGTGTACCCACACCTAGAAATAGAAATTCAAAACTAGACCAGTTGGCACAATCAAGGATATGTATGGGCGCTGTCGCTGACGTTGCATATGTTCCCGTTGTAGTACCTACAATATCAGTAAACCTACACTCAAGCATTTTAAATATTGCGAAATTAGAATCATCAACCTCAATACATTGTTGACTGTTGACGGATCCTGATGTGAGTTGTGTAGTACCAACGAATGCCACATTTCTAAATGTTGCTCTTGACCCATTAATAATAATTTTATAACCACTTCCTATGTTAATGACATTACCACCACCCCACAACTCAATACCACTACCAAAATCAAGTGTGATATCACCAGTTAAGGTTACGGTGCTTGCCAATTTAACCACCCCAGCAGTTGCGGGGGGAGCATTAAAATCATCAAATGCTTGTTCCATCTCAGCAAGGGAAGTAGCATATTTTACAATGACATTATCACTCAGTGCCGATAAACTAATCGTCGAAGCGGTAGTACCATTATTGTGGAATAGTTCCAAACCATAACTTGAGTTTAACGTACCGCCAGTGACGTATGTGTTTGTATCGTCCAATAATGGAGATACATCGACACTGAATGGTGTGAAACCAATATTGCCAGTATAATCAATGGCAATAGTACCACCATTGTAAGTACCCCCCGTTACATGAATGTCAGTACTACCGACAAAAATATCTAATAGGTCAGTACCCCCTGACATTATAGAACCATTAACATCTAAGTTACCCAAGATGTTTGTGGATCCTGAAAGAGTGTGTACCTCACCAGAACTCTGTCTTACTTGTCGTGTATAATCAATTTGTGTTACGAACCCCATCGGTGAAGTTTTTTATATGATAATTATCGGATACGGTACGGCTCGGTACGATAAATTCTTATTCAACTGCTCAGCTTCGTTGGCTCTTCTCTCCAACTGTGCCTGTGTTGTTAGTTTATCCAAGAATGCAGACACCCTTTCTTTGAGTTCTGTCTTCTCTTCTTTACCTTCACCCAATAGTGAATCAAAATCCATTGTAACCTCGGCACCAGGAACTTTCAAAGCCCCTCCGAACTTACCTCTGACCCTACCAAGAGCCATCTTACATTCCGCTAAGAACCATTTTCTTACCCAGTTCCTTGACTGAGCATTTAAATCACAGTAATCGATACTCTCCAATGGGACATCAGATGGTGCTGTGATAATATCTTTATTGTAGTCTTTACATTTGGCAATGTCTTCAGGTGATAATCCTGCGGTATCATAATAAAAGTACCACACCTTACAACCAATAAGACTATACATTCCTGCCGTTGCTCCGAAGAACGATAGTTTGGATCCTGGTGTCGGTAGTAAGTGTAAGTACTTAACACCGTTTGGTCCAGCGGTTACTTTATATATTAGCTCCGATGCCAACATCCTTTGTTTAAGGTTTAAGTCTGATGCCCTTAATAAGACATCAAATGCTGGAGTCATGGACATTCCTCCATATCCTCCTCCCATTCCCATTCCGCCACCAGCCATGCCAGAACCTGGGAATCCGAAACCTGCCATCATACCCATTCCTCCACCGAGACCCCAATAACCCCATAGGGCGTGATCCATCGTTGGTGGTGTTATCCATAAGATTTCATTTATCTCTCTGTCTTTAGGGATCTCATATATCTGTTGCCCATCTTTTAGGGTGATGTAATCCTTCTTCAGTTCATAAGGACCATTAACTTGCAATCCTATCTGTTTTGAATATGCGTATGTATATTGATTTTCGTAGTCGAAAGGTCTTGTCGTCAATGCCCACGTCATATCGACGGTGTTGACGTTCTTACCAAGTAGTGCATCCCACTGATGTTCCGTCAACCACTCGTTGATGTACTCTGAATATTCCTCTATGGAAATCTCCAGATATGTGTTCATCATCTCTTCGGTTAGCTCTATCTTTCTTAACGGAGCACCTAACTGATGTTTTACCTTTCTGAATAACTTATTCTTATCTGCATCTGTGATTGCCATAAAAATCCACTTTTTTATAAATATTTGACTATTTTAAATAATCAAATGGTGATGACACAAAAACGATTAATAATTACTTTCAAGGATATGGATGAATAACTCGTCTCTGATTGGGGCAATCAAAATGCCACATCCATCGAGAAAATCTATCCTAAACTCCCCTTTGAAAGTTCCTGACTTAGAGGTGTCAGCTGCAGTGAACTCATATACCACATAATACTCATCTCTGTCAGTAATCAGTGGATCCAAGCTCGTTCTTTTAACCACACTTGCGGGACTTCTCCCTATCCTATATACGTCATTATCTGGGTCGTACATAGAAAACTTAATCACCGCGTTCTGTATCGCCTCATGAAACTTCTGGTAGTCACTTCTTCCGTCGTTGACGACCTTCATCTTCAATATTGGTCTTGTTGCGTTCTGTCGTATATAAAAGTCCATCTACTATAAATATTAACAACTATTTTTATTGAATGAGTCGATACCGTATTTTGTTCGTTCCAACTCAAAGTTATGTCTTATCTCTACTGTGTTGAGTGCGTTGATATGGAATCGTAGTTTCGATATTCCCCCGACGAATGTTCCGCCAAAGTTTTTCTCCATCTGCAAATCTGCCACTCCAGGATCAGGACCACCAAAGGTCTTCGATTCTGCCAATCCTTGTGTTCCACCCCCGACACTCATATTAAAGGGTACTCCCTCCTGTTTGTCTTTATTCTCTCTCAAGGCCCTGAAAACCTGTTCTCTGACGTTCTCTTGGATGCCAACCCTTTTCCCGTTAATATAAAATACCAATTTACCATTACGGTGTGGGTCGGGGTATTGGGTGTTGTCACAATCATGTACCAAGACATTATCGGGTATGTAACTCACCGCGACGTGAGACCATACATTATTACTTACAGTCCCTCCCGTAGCGTAATATTCGCTGAAGGTAACCCCAGTGACATATATCGTTTGTCCCGATGTTGACCCCGTCGCTGTCGATGTTTGGCAGGCACCACTGAATGTCGCCGCACGATATCCTAAACTACCATCGTCTTTAATCCTTAACCCAAAAGCGTTATCTTCTAAGTCGGCAGGATGGGTACACGTTATATATTCTGAACACCCCGCTGGTTTGCAGTCCCCCGACAATGCCTCGGGGCAATCTTCAGAACATGATGTCACCAAATCAGACTTACCACATTTGCCGTAACATATGAATGGATTCTCCGATGGTGTTTCGTAGACATTACATACCGATGTTGCCGATAGTGGTATCCCCGTACATGTTGACAGTCCTGTCGCCCCTGAGAAGTTATCGCACCATTTGTTCTCGGCACGAGTACCCATAAAGAAGAACAGTCCTTTATTGTTGGGATGGGTGTCGTTCAAGGTGGCACCAGTGAATGATGAACAATCACCACTCAACTTAACGAATGCCTCCACCGTCCATCCGTAGTTATATCTTTTCGGTAACAACTTAAAGGGATAACCATCGAGAGCCCAGAACCCCTGGAAGAATCCTCCACAGAAGTTCATATAAGTACCCTCACTACCTCCCGTCATTGCCGACATGGGATATGTATATGTCGATCCTGTCACCCTTGTAAGACACAGTTTCGTATCTCCAGAGACGAATGTCATCGTCTCCCCAGATAAGTTGGGGACAAAACCATTATCAACACCACAGAGTCCGATGTCACAGATAGTAAATCCTGATGTTATCGATCCTGTAAATCCTGTGGTACAGCCACTTAGTGCTTTTGTATCCCACGATGTCAAAGAGCAAACCCCAGAATATGGGGTGCTGAATGATGAAGTGTTACCAAAATCAAAGTACGTCTCCCCACTGAACACTGTCGTTCTGTTGAGAGTGTTGAAATCACAATCCGTCTCATCGGAAGAGAGCGTAAGATCCCAATACCCCTCGTTGGAGAGTTCTGCCTTTATATTTTTAAAGAAGTAGCTGTTTATTCCCATCTTATTCTATTACTACCATTTCTAACTCATCCCAATCATCGGTGAGACCATCGAAATGAACATCCAAATGTTCTTTTAACTTATTATACCCAAATGTGTAAATGTCAGTTTCCGTAGCATCATTGTCGGCATCGTCCAAAGTGACAAATACCTTATGAGGTACGTTCCTATGTCTCGCCAACTTAGTGGTGGCGCTGACACGACTATTCTTACTGGTGTATAATTGCACTATTAAAGTTAATATATTTTTTTTACTTATATGATATTCTTGTATATTAACGTAAGCACTTTCGGTAGCACCCAAATCTGTTGATATCGCCTCGTTTATAATAATTCCCATATCTCTTTATTTATAAATATTTTATTTTATCACCACCACCTTAACACTAGCATAATTCTGTGTCGTCGTTATGTCTATCCTATTGACGTTGACGATGACAATACTAGCGACAATCTGAGTGTTGGTAGCCAAATCCCAAACACTGACAACGATGTCGTCACTACTCAAGTTGTGTACTATCTCCTCAGCAACGTTTGCCGTCAACTCAGCAATCTCAGTGTACTTAACCGAAGTCTCACCCCTAGTGAAGTAATTATCAGCAATGTAATCAGCTTCAATGAAAGGAGCGACAACCAACGCCTCACCCTTAACGGTGTATTGAGCAATGACACTGTCAGTGCTGTCCAAAGCAAACTGCGTCTCCACAGAACTGGCGTTCCATACCACAGTAGTACCATTTATCGTAAATGCAGGGTCACCACCAAAGGAATCGTAAGAAACACCGTTGACAACCAATATGACATCAGATAAATCATCAGGCTCCAACTCCAATGAAGTGGTGATGATACCATTCTCATCAGCCTCCATGTCTTGAGTGATAACCTCATCGGCAGTGGGTGATGCAGACTTTAATGTCGACCATATTAAGTTTATGGCATCAGCGACGTTGTCGATGGTGGGGTTGTCAGTGGTGAAAGAAAATGGCAAAGCAGAAGCATTGAAGTCGTGGAGTGATTCACAATTTTTATTGGTGTCACTCGTGATGAACTTATTGGCGGATTTGGCTTCTATCTGTTTTATCTTTACTTTCATTACTTTCTAAGTCTTGCGATATTTATTTCTGTCCTTTCTTCTTTTCATCGGAAGAAATATCTTTGTCTTCAATCCACTTCTTAATAAGGAGTTCGATGAGCGCAGACTTATTGATGGCGTTGTTTTTGGCAACACTATCAAAATCTTTCAAAACCTGCTCTGCAATGTGATACGAAACTCTTTTCTTAGACATAAGATTATTCCTTTTTATTACTTATTATATAAATACATTGATAATGGGTAAAATATTCCATTTCTGTATTATTATAGTATATTTATCTAAGTATGAAACCCATCGAAAAACTAAAAGTAAACCAGTACCTACGACAACTTGAACAACTAGAGTCTGAACAAGATTATCATCAGAATTTATATAGACAAATCAATAGTCTTTTTATGTTCGAGGTGGAACAAAAAATGTTGATTCTCGATCAAGAAACCCAAGATAGATATGAAGAACTCCTATCAGAAGAAAATATTACAGAAACACTGAAAGAAGAGAAACATAAAGAAAAAACAAAAGAAAAGATACCCCCATCACTAAAAAAGGTATACAAAAAACTTCTTGGGAAAACTCACCCCGATAGATTTATCGATGCCACCGATGGCGAAAGAGAAGAAATGGAAGAGATATATAAAGAAGTTGTCGAATGTGCCGAAACAGGGGACTGGCTCGGTCTTATTAAGAACGCAGAGAAAATGGATGTCGAAGTTAAAGAACTTGATGATAGCGTTATACCAAACATACAGAAACAAATAAAAGAACTTCGTCAGTCGATAAAAAACTACAAAGCAACATACCAATGGCAATGGTATCATAGCGACGACCAAATCAAAAAAGACTCCCTCATAGATTCCTATATCGATACTACACTTCAGAGATAAAAAAAGGGAGTATCCGAAGATACCCCCTTTTTAGAAATATATTGTTTTTGGTAAATATAACCACTCAATAAAGCGGTGTCTGAAGTCTCTCTATATTATAGTCATATGTCCATTTAACTTATACTATATATTGTTTAATTATGTATAACTAACTATTAAAGAATTGGTCCACTTATAGATGGATTACCTTTAATTGCATTGTATTTAATCATAACTACATCACCAGCCTCTAAGATATAACCAATTGTAGCCATATCAAGCCTTAACGAATAACCATTAATTGCCTTTTCAGAAGTTGTTGCCCCTGATTTGAAATCAAATAAGGTTGCAGATATCTCTAAACCATTGATTGAAACAATAGCGTTAGAGTAATCGTCACAATCTTCAGCGATTGTAATACCTGGTTCAACATCACCAGCTGCATCAGCACCTGCATATGTTACTTCCTGATTGAAAAGAACAGTCTCTAAGAGATCAATAGCTGACATTTCAGCATCGTGCTTAGATTCTAATGATGCTCTAGCTGCTTCCTCAGCTGCAAGTCTTGTAGTAAGAGATGCTTCAGCTGCGTCGCTGTCAGCTTCGTTACCATCAACATCCGCTTGCAAAGTAGAAATAGTAGCATCTTTAGTTGCTTTCTCATTAGCTGCTGCTAATGCTAAAGAACTATCAGCTGCTGATCTAGCTGCTTCTTCAGCTGCAACCCTTGTAGTAAGAGATGCTTCTGCTGCGTCACTGTCAGCTTCGTTACCATCAACATCAGCTTGTAATGTAGAAATAGTAGCATCTTTAGCTACTTTCTCTGCTGCGATTGCTGCAGTTAAAGAACTGTCTGCCGTACTTCTCGTTGCTGCCTCTGCTGCCATTTCAGCGTCAGTCTCTGACTGAAGCGAAGAAACTACTCCTGAGATTTCTCCCATAGTATCCATAGCTGCTGCTGCAGTACCAACTAGTTCTGATTTCGCTGCTGCGATATCAGCTGCAATAGTTGCTGCGAAGTTCTCGTCATCACTCATTGCTGCCGCAAGTTCACTTAAAGTATCAAGTACTGCTGGAGCACCATTTACTAAATCAACAACTGCTTTATCAACGTGTGAAGCTCTAGCTGTTTCTTCAGCTGCAACCCTTGTAGTAAGAGATGCTTCTGCTGCGTCACTATCAGCTTCGTTACCATCAACATCAGCTTGTAATGTAGAAATAGTAGCGTCTTTAGCTGCTTTCTCATTAGCTGCTGCTAATGCTAAAGAACTATCTGCTGTACTTCTTGCTGCTGCTTCTGCTGTGATAGCTGCCGCCCTAGCTGCTTCCTCAATAGAAAGTCTCAATGTTAGAGATGCTTCTGCTGCGTCGCTGTCTGCTTCGTTACCATCAACATCAGCTTGTAATGTAGAAATAGTAGCGTCTTTAGCTGCTTTCTCATTAGCTGCTGCTAATGCTAAAGAACTATCTGCTGTACTTCTTGCTGCTGCTTCTGCTGTGATAGCTGCCGCCCTAGCTGCTTCCTCAATAGAAAGTCTCAATGTTAGAGATGCTTCTGCTGCGTCACTGTCAACTTCATTACCATCAACATCCGCTTGCAAAGTAGAAATAGTAGCATCTTTAGCTGCTTTCTCATTAGCTGCTGCTAATGCTAAAGAACTATCTGCTGCTGCTCTTGCGATTTGTTCTGCTGCAATTGCACCACTTCTAGCTGCTATTTCAGCTGCAATACCTGCATCACTGTCAGCTTCGTTTTGATCAACGTCTGCTTGCAATGTTGAAATAGTAGCGTCTTTAGCTACTTTCTCTGCTGCGATTGCTGCAGTTAAAGAACTGTCTGCCGTACTTCTCGTTGCTGCCTCTGCTGCCATTTCAGCGTCAGTCTCTGACTGAAGCGAAGAAACTACTCCTGAGATTTCTCCCATAGTATCCATAGCTGCTGCTGCAGTACCAACTAGTTCTGATTTCGCTGCTGCGATATCAGCTGCAATAGTTGCTGCGAAGTTCTCGTCATCACTCATTGCTGCCGCAAGTTCACTTAAAGTATCAAGTACTGCTGGAGCACCATTTACTAAGTCAACAACTGCTTTGTCAACATGTGAAGCTCTAGCTGCTTCTTCAGCTGCAACCCTTGTAGTAAGAGATGCTTCTGCTGCGTCACTGTCAGCTTCGTTACCATCAACATCAGCTTGTAATGTAGAAATAGTAGCATCTTTAGCTGCTTTCTCATTAGCTGCTGCTAATGCTAAAGAACTATCTGCTGTACTTCTTGCTGCTGCTTCTGCTGTGATAGCTGCCGCCCTAGCTGCTTCCTCAATAGAAAGTCTCAATGTTAGAGATGCTTCTGCTGCGTCGCTGTCTGCTTCGTTACCATCAACATCAGCTTGTAATGTAGAAATAGTAGCGTCTTTAGCTGCTTTCTCATTAGCTGCTGCTAATGCTAAAGAACTATCTGCTGTACTTCTTGCTGCTGCTTCTGCTGTGATAGCTGCTGCTCTAGCTGCTTCCTCAATAGAAAGTCTTAACGTTAAAGATGCTTCTGCTGCGTCGCTGTCTGCTTCGTTACCATCAACATCCGCTTGCAAAGTAGAAATAGTAGCATCTTTAGCTGCTTTCTCATTAGCTGCTGCTAATGCTAAAGAACTATCTGCTGTACTTCTTGCTGCTGCTTCTGCTGTGATAGCTGCCGCCCTAGCTGCTTCCTCAATAGAAAGTCTCAATGTTAGAGATGCTTCTGCTGCGTCACTGTCAACTTCGTTACCATCAACATCAGCTTGTAATGTAGAAATAGTAGCATCTTTAGCTACTTTCTCTGCTGCGATTGCTGCAGTTAAAGAACTGTCTGCTGTACTTCTTGTTGCTGCTTCTGCTGCCATTTCAGCGTCAGTCTCTGACTGAAGCGAAGAAACTACTCCTGAGATTTCTCCCATAGTATCCATAGCTGCTGCTGCAGTACCAACTAGTTCTGATTTCGCTGCTGCGATATCAGCTG
>Ga0208299_1001401_pt1 | contig 18092 bp, 16 predicted proteins | sample 15_taG_FD_184089 | JGI IMG/M metagenome (GOLD analysis project Ga0208299, IMG submission 184089) | Marine viral communities from the Subarctic Pacific Ocean - 15_ETSP_OMZ_AT15312 metaG (SPAdes) (version 2) | ecosystem: Environmental > Aquatic > Marine > Oceanic | place: Pacific Ocean | collected...
GCGAGAATATGTCTTCTGAAGATTTAAGTGATAAATTAATAAAATTTTATGAATACTTCACACAATATGATAAACGCAGAAACTTAGATTTCTTAGACACGTTTCCAGAGATGACAGATTTCTGGAACGAAGCAAAAGAAGAATACGAAGAACAATATGGCTCATGAAAAAACAAGAATCGGAATCATTCAAAGAATATAAAACTCGGGTTATGGATTCGAAAAGTGCCACATTTTGTGGCGCAAAATGGTACAATGCAACCATCTGGTTAGGACACGGTCAGACCACTAGTTGTCATCTTCCCGCTTCACATGATATTCCATTAGAAGAATTAAAAGATAATCCATCAGCAATTCACAACACGCCACATAAGAAGAAGATGCGTAAGATGATGCTTGAAGGAGATAGACCACCCGAATGTTATAAATGTTGGCAAGTAGAAGACGGTGGTGAAGATAAAATTTCTGACCGAGTTTTTAAAACAATTCAGTATGATGAATCGGATTTGAATTTGCCATTTTCAAAACGTGAAAAAAATACGAGAAGTGTGTGGAAATTGTTTGATTGGTATAAGAATAAGACAAGAAAACGAAATGATGATACATTCTTACGAACACTAGAAGTGTCATTTGATAGAGCATGTAACTTTGCTTGTTCATACTGTAATCCTCCATTCAGTACTACGTGGGTAAAAGATATTAAAGACAATGGACCATATGAAAATATTCAATCAGATAAACGAGAACACTATATCAGTACTGCCGATTGGGCGGCCAATGTAGCAAAAACAGACGAAGACAATCCATACATTCAAGCATTTTGGGAATGGTGGGAAGAAGAGGGCGGATTAGTAGACACTTTAGAAGAAATAAGAATCACCGGTGGTGAACCTATTATGCATCCGAGTGTATGGAAATTATTTGATTGGTTCAAGAATAATCCAGAACGTGGCAAAAATATGAGATTTGCCATCAACTCGAATCTTGTTCCAGAAAAAGAAAAGACATTTCAAAAACTATTAGATGTAGTGCAATACGCACCAAACTTTGAGATGTTCTCAAGTTGTGAGGCGACTGGCGCACAGGCAGAATATATCCGTGATGGAATGGACTATGAAGTTTGGATAAACAATGTTAAGAGATTATTAGACCAGCCAAAAGTAAAGAAAACTTGTATAATGATGACTATTAATGCTTTGTGTTTAGGCTCAATAACAGATTTCTTGGATGATATGTTAGCACTTCGAGAGATTTATGGAAAAGAACGTTCCCCTCTTTTATCATTAAACCCAGTATATAATCCTGAGTTTCAGAGTATTAGCACATTGCCAACTTATATCATAGAACACTATAATGATAAATTAAAAGCGTGGCATGATAAAAGAAAAGAAGAATTAGGTGATAGTGAAAATGTGTGGGTTACTCGTATTATTGACCATATGAACAGGGCAATAAATAATCCACATCCAGAAGAATTATTAAAAAAGAGACAAAGTGATTTCAAATCATTTTATACACAATATGACGAGAGACGCGGCAAAGATTTTAGAGCAACATTTGATCCTATCATGGTAGATTGGTATGATAGTTTGACTGTAGAGAAAAACACGAATAGAGATGAAGAATTTGAAAAGACTGAAATAAAACTAGAACCAATCATAACCGATGAGGAAGATAAACATTGGAAAGAATATTTCGACCAGTTAGAAAACAATAATATATTTGACTGTATAAAAAAGAAAAATGTACTAGAGATAGGAACAGCCGATGGAATGTTTTGGAAACACTATAACAAATATAATCCATCATCTATAACAGGACTAGATCCAGATGATAGATGGCTCTTAAAAGAAGGTGTAAAAGAAAGTGATATAATTAGAGAATCGTATGAAACATATTTACCAAAAACAGAATATGATGTTATTATATGTTTTGGTCTTATATGTAAATTACATTCTCCAATACATCTATTAGAGTTAATAGCACGAAGCAGACCAGAATATATAATTTTAGAAGATATAGATTTTTCTACAGAACAAATTTCTTTAACCAAAATGGGTCCTAATACCAATAAAATCGGAGAACTTATTGTTATTGATGAGATTTCTTGTCCGCATATAACTAGATTATCAACGAATATTATTATATCTATTATGGAAACTATGTCGTATAAACTAGAAAATAACATTGAACTGAAAATAAAACATCCATCAAAATATGAAACAAGTCAATTTGTATTTAAAAGAGAAAAACATGAATAGAGGAAAACAAAACGGTGAAAATCTCCACCAATACAAGGCTCGAATAATCGATCCTATCAGTAAGTCATACTGCGCCGCAAAATGGTACAATGCAACTATCTGGTTAGGGCATGGACAAACTACAAGTTGTCATCACCCACCAGGACATTGGATTCCTCTTGAAGAATTAAAAGATAATCCATCAGCAATTCATAATACGCCACATAAGAAGAAGATGCGTAAATTTATGCAAGAAGGTCATCGACCAGCAGAGTGCGAGTATTGTTGGAAAGTTGAAGACATGGGCAAGCAACACATCTCTGACCGTGTATTCAAAACAGAAATCTTTACAGATGAAGACATTAAAAAAAGTGCTACAATGCCATGGGAAGAAGATGTAAACTTAAAGACACTTGAAATCTCATTTGATAGGGCATGTAATTTTAAATGTTCTTATTGTAATCCTGCATTTAGTACAGCATGGGTTAAAGACATCAACGACTATGGTGGATATCAGAACATACAGTCTGATGGTCGTGGACACTTTCAAGATACGGCCCCATATGCTGAACCACCAACAAAACGACAAGAAGATAATCCATACATTCAAGCATTCCATGAGTGGTGGGACAGTGACTTAGCAGACTGCTTAGAAGAAATTCGTATCACTGGTGGTGAACCTATCATGCACAAAGGCACATGGAAATTGTTTGATTGGTTTGAGCAACATCCTGATAGGGGACGCAATATGCGTTTTGCTATCAACTCGAATCTATGTCCTGAAACTCCTAAGGTTCTTAATAAACTTATTGAAAAATCTTGGTATGTTCCTAATTTTGAAGTATACACAAGCATGGAATCAATTGGACAACAAGCAGAATATATTCGAGATGGATTGAAATATAAAGAATGGAAGAGCAACATTCATCGAGTATTAAAAGAATCAAATGTAAGAAAATTACATATGATGATGACTATTAATTCTCTATGTTTAAATTCTATTACAGAGTTTATGGACGAGATGCTAGACTTACGTGAAGAATACGGACAACGTGCGCCTACAATGACACTAAACATTCTACGTTTTCCATCATTTCAAAGTGCGGCGATACTACCAGAAAATATCAAAACTCATTATAAAAATAAACTTAATGAGTGGTATACTTCTGACCGCCCACAAGAAATGTTAAGTGAAGGTGAGAAAGAAAGTGTTCGTAGATTAATTGATTACTTAGACATTGTGAAAACCCCACACAAGAATACTGCTGAAACTCCAAAGTTATACAATGATTTCAAATCGTTCTTCTCACAATATGATATACGTAGAGACAAAGATTTTGTATCTATCTTTTCTGGACCATTAGCAGAATGGTTTAAATCATTAGAAGCAGATGTGCCTAGTGAAGACGATATTAAAGCAAAACGTTTTATTCTTACATCAACTAATAGAGCAGGAGATCCTGCTACCACAGAAGAATATGGTGAGGGCGATGATGAACACGAAACAGTTGGTGGTTGGAATACTGAAACTGATGAATTGGGTCCCTAATGATTGATTATAAAGAAATATTAGGTATAGACTTAGAAACAAGCAGTCTTTGTAATGCTAAATGTCCTATGTGTAATCGTAGACAACGTGGTGGACCAAAGAATAAATTGTTTACAGAAACTTTTATAAGTTTAGAAGATGTAAAAAAGTGGTTTCCTGAAGACGTTATTGCGGGTTTATGGGAGATATCAATGTGTGGAAATTATGGTGATGCTATGACTAATCCGGAATTAATTCCTATTCTACAATATTTTAAGTCTATACATCCAGATATTAGGTTCTTTATGAATACAAATGCAAGTGGCAGAGATGCAGAGTTTTGGCAAGAGTTAGGTGAAACATTTAAAGAAAGGGGTGTAGTAGTATTCAGTGTTGACGGCCTTGAAGATACAAATTGGATATATCGCCGAGGTACTAATTGGCAAAAGATTATGTCCGCAATGACTAATTATGCTTCAACTGGCGCAGAATCCAGATGGGAGTTTCTAGTCTTTCGACACAATCAACATCAAGTGGAAGAGGCAAAGGCATTAGCAAAAGAAATGAACATTACACATTTTCTTACAAAAAAAGCAATGGGATTTGTTGAAGATGAAATAGATAAAGATGTTCGAGAATCTATTAATGTGTTTGGAAGTAATGGAGAGTTCCAATATCGTATTCATCCACCAAGTGAACTGAAGTACACAAACAAAGAAGTTGCTGAATATATAAGTGAAAACAATTTTATAAAATCAGATGAAGATAATGTTTATACCCAATTTGAGAAATCTAAAACATCTGAACCTATATATAGACATACGATTGAATACGATAGAGTTATTGACACAACCCGACCACTATCTGAATACGAGAAGCAGTTAGGAAAATGTGATATAGATTGTTTAGCGTTAAAAAAAAGAAAAATATTTGTTTCAAGTGAAGGTTTAGTTTTCCCTTGTTGTTTCACTGGCGGCAAGTATTATGAACCAGACAACGAATTATCTGTACAATTGAAAAAATTTATAGATGATTATGGAAAAGAAAAAATCTCATTAAAACATAATACACTAAAGAATATTATCGATGGAGAATTATTTACTACTGGATGGCTTGAAACATTTGAAGATAGAAACATAAGAAACAAAAGACTAAGGGTGTGTTCACAGTTTTGTGGGAAAGATATGAACGATGAACTTACAGAAACATTGAATAGTATTCAAGTAAAAAACAGGAACAAACAGTGACTGAAAAAATAATACCAATTTGGAATAGTGACGGGAGTTGTGCCGAAGAAAGTGAGAACAAGACTTTCTGTATGGCACCGTGGTCACACACTTACATATCTCCACAAGCAGAGAGAAGAATGTGTTGTGCGAGTAGAGAAGAACACTCATTTCAAAAACAGTATATTGATGCGACTAACGATGAGAAGTATGGCGAGATAAAAGAATCTAAAACATTAGCAGACGATTTTAATCCTGTCAGTTTAGAAGAACATTGGAACTCACCATATATGAAAGACATTCGCAAGAAACTAATGGCAGGTGAACGCATATCACAATGTGATGTGTGTAATGATGACATCTTAAGTATATCATCGTATCGCAAATGGTTCACAGGTGTTCTGTTTAGAGATAAGATACAAGAAGCATTTGACAACACAGACGATGACGGACACACAACAATGCCCGTTATATCTTTTGATTACAGATATTCTAACTTATGTAACTTCAAATGTCGTATGTGTGGCGAACAGTTATCATCATCTTGGGAAGCAGAAAAGAAGTTGAATAATATGTGGAGCATAGAACATCAACCGTTCATGCAGAAAGATGTTAAGAGTAAGATGACAGCATTTCAAACTGAAGTGGTTGAGCCAGAGTTTAAGAAAGCAATATCAGATGGTATCGTTGAAGAAATATATTGGGTTGGTGGTGAACCATTGATGTATGACATACATTGGTGGGCATTAGAAGAAATGATTAAGAATGGTTCAGCAAAGAACTGTCATCTAAGATATAATTCTAATCTATCACGCACAGAATTAAAAGGCAAAAAACTATTTGACTATCTACCACAATTCAAAGATTGGTTAATGTGTGCAAGTATAGACGGAACTGGAGATATAGTCGAGTTCATTCGGAAAGGAATTGTATGGGAAGAATGGCTTGAGAACTTTAAAGAAGGACTCGCCGCACCTGGCGGCAAAGACAAGATGTTGTTTGACTTGACGATTACTGGTCCAGGTATGTTTAGTATCAAAGACTTATTTGATTTGAGTTTAGAACTTGATGTGAGAATAGAAACAAAGATTATGTTTGCGTTTCATCCAGACATTATATTTTCGCCATTTGCGTGGCCGAAACATATTCTTACTAGAAAGATTGATGAGTTGCTTGAGTATATTGAACCTCGTGCGACCCACAAACAATTTACATTAATAAATACCTTAAAAGAAATGAAGAACAGACCATCATTTGAAGAACAATATCCAGAAGAATTTGAACAAGGTAAAAAGAACGGCAAAAGTTATCAAGACAGACTTGATAGTATTCGAGATGAAAAGATTACAATTGCCGATATATACAAAACAGATGATGAATTATATAACTGGTGGAGAACAACGTAATGAGTGAACTATCCTTTATGTGGCATATTAAAGACGAACCAAATCTTGCAGAGATGACTGAATCTGAGGCAGAGGAGATTAGAGTAAATGCTAGAGAAAAATATAAAGCAAATTGTCCAGAAGATGTAGAAGGACCTATAACAACCGAGGACGGCAAAACAGTATACTATATTCCGAAAGAGAAAAGATACTTTGATCCAGGCGATGTTATATGGAAAATAAAAAATGGATTAATAATTGTAGATATGTTCGATACACATCCATCAGATGATAAGCGATTTGATAGTTTACTTGAACAAATGATGTTAAGAATATTTGACTCTATAAGGGGTTCAGATATGCCTGTTGTTTTGGCTTGTCACAACACTTTTAAAGTAGATGGTAAATGGAAAGATAAAGCACCTCATCATATGTTAGAAGAAGCAATAATCCACAATCATATTGATAACGTCGGTATATTATCATGGGATAAAGATGAAGTTGTGAAGTTTTTTAAATCACACGGAGTAACTGATTTATATTATGCTGGTGTTAGTTTTCCTGGAATGGTTCAACACAGTCCAATAGGAATGAATAATATGAAACGAGAGTTTAGATGTCATATAACTTCTGATTGTGTATTAAATATGATTGGTACTGGATATACAGACTATGAGATATTACAAGAAACTTATGAAGAAATTAGAGAATCGTACATGGAGTATAAACATATAGGAAACATAGCACTTCATGAATGGCGATGAAATTTAAAGTAACATTTTCTCAACTACCAACAAATCCACCTCTAAGAGGAGAAGTAGTTTTACCGATAACGGATATAGACCAGACTTATACTTTGACTTTTAATCTAACAGAAAACTGTAGCACTACTGATAAGTTTATTGGTTTATGGAAAGAGACAGTTCAACCTGAAGCATATAATTGTGGATATAACTTTTATCCTACAATAGATGAAAGTATGTTTATTGCTATGAAAGAGAGAATGAATTGGATAATTGAAACAATTAAAACAATGAATGACATGCCAAACGTTGATGAGTCTCTAGTACTAAATGAAAACTCACTTGATATTGAGATATTAAAACTTAACGCACTTCATTTGTATTTTGAGAATGTATCAAATATGCCAGAAATTAATACGTCCAACGCTTATTGCCAGCATAAAGAAACTTACATTTACTTAGAAGAAATTAATCAACTGGTACACTCAATGGAGGGATGGGAACCACCTAGTTTGTTAGAATTTTTTGGTACTATACGAGTCAACGAAGGCAAAGATGGTGGATGGATAACACTACCATTAACAGATGAAGATTATAACAATTTTACAATATACCATGATTGGGGCGACTTAACTCTTGATTACTTTAGAGTTGGTAAAGATTTAATGGCGTCATTTGCTACTGGAGATTTTAAACTAATTAAAACTAAGGGGTTGTGTCAACAAAACACAGTACATACTTGTTTCGAAATGCGATTTCAACAACGGGGTATTTCGGAAGAGCCATATTATCCTATAGACCTACTTAATAAATGGTGCGATGAAAATAATGTCAGAGATTATTATAACCTTGATTTGCCTATGTTCAATAGCGGAAGAGTTAAGTTAGGTAAAATAGATATGACTGGTACTACCAAAGACGAAGTAATGAGTGAACTTGTTAAATGCACATCACTCACTAATGTGGAGTTAATTAATGAGTGACACTTTTTGTCCTTTATTGTTTCAACATCTTGCTACACATCCACATGGCGGTGTAACACATTGTTGTGTTGCTGACCATCGCAATTCATTAAGTAGTTCACGTGATAGTGATAGATTTTATAATCTAAACTATGACACTGTACACGACACAATGAATAGTGAGAGTTTTAAGAAAGCAAGATTAGAAGTATTAAATGATGATATACCAGGAGCATGTTTGCGTTGTTATTCAGAAGAAGCCAAGGGTATGAATTCAAAACGAATAGAAGAAATTAAAAACTATCCAGAATATACAGTAGAAGTTGCTAGAGAATCCACAGATAGTACAGGCTATATGAAAGATGTACAATTAGAATTTGTAGAACTACGATTAGGCAATGTTTGTAATATTGCTTGTCGTACTTGTAATCCTGCTTCTAGTAGTAAGTGGAGAAACGATTATGATGCGTTACAAAAAGCAACTACATTTCGCTTGACCGATTATAATACAATAGAAGGTTTCAGATGGCCAGAACGAGAGGGATTCTGGGAAGACTTATTACAACATTGTAATAACGTTAAAACTTTTTACATTAATGGTGGTGAACCAATGTTAATCAAAGAACACTTTGCGTTCTTAGAACGACTTGTTGAGTTAGGTAAAACTGACATCAAGTTGTGGTATAATATTAATATGACATTAATGAATGAAAAAGTTATAGAGTTGTGGCGCAAGTTTGACCATGTAAAAATAAGTTGTAGCATTGATGATTTGGGAGATAGAAATCATTATATACGATATCCCAGTAATTGGAATGATATCGAAAAGAACTTTATGCGTCTTAAGAAAGAGAATTTTGATATTGATATAACACAGACCGTATCATGGATGAATTACAGTACATTGGGCGACTTTTATAATATGTTTTATAAGAATCATGGAGTATGGGTACATCACAACTATGTATATGACCCAGATATTTTATCGCCTGCCGTTTTACCAAAAGAGATGAGGGATGTTATACATAAAAACTTCGAGGGTGTATTTGAGGATTGGAAACTAAATGAATTAAAAACTATGTTTAGTGGAGCAGATAAACCAGAGAAATGGAAACAAGCAAAAGAATATACACGAAACTTAGACGAGATACGAAAACAAAACATCATAGACTATCTGCCAGAGTTTAAAGATTTATTTAATTAAACTACAAAGTTGGGCCACTTCCAGTTGTGTGAGTTATCGTCATCTTTTCCTCTATATATTCTTAGTTTGATATCTCTCAGGCTACAAGTATCATATCCTCTTTTTATTAAAAATTTATAAAAAGCGGACTCTTGTATCGATAATGGGTCTTCAACCTCAGTAAATAAAGAACTTATATGGGCAGCCATGTCTCTTGTTAAATTGTTTGCAAAATCACTTACCATATAATCTTCTATTACCGTGAACCAGTCGCCTGCTACTGGAGTTCCTCTTATTACTCTAATATCTGTTGTGCCAATAGGACAATGATTTTGAGCCATCATTTTTTGAAGAACAATGTTGTAAAATGATTGATAAGATGGTGAGAATATTAAATCTGGTCTTATTCTGATGACATACTTATAATCTATTTTAGTTTCTTCTACCATTCGTAACACACGTTCTGTACTAAGCCATTGTCCTAATGTTGCACGGCCTGTATCAGGAATTTCATTATCAACTCTTTTCTTTGTTAAATTATTCCAACCAAAAGTTTGTGTAGAAAGTTCATCTAATTCTTTAGTGTCGCCAAATTCAATCTTTTTCATATCAGTGACTTTTTTAAACTCATCGATATTTAAATCTACCGTTTCAGTTTTAACAAAGTTTCGATAATCATCATTGATTGTGACATTACTTACTGTTTTCCAAAAATGTGCATAACAATCTACTTCAATGCCAGTTTTGTGTTGTGTTTGTTTAATAAGACGATCCCATTCTTTTATAATAATAGAGTCAGTTAAGTGTCTAGGTTGTCCAAAAAATGCGAGTGCTATTTTCATTTGTTGCCGTCCTCTTTACGTATTGATTCTCTATGTGTGTCTTCTAGTGATACCATCTCTGAATATGACATTTCTTTCGTTGCTCCCGGTCTAGCAATACTTATACCAATTGGTAAATCCTCACAACTCATCTTTTGTTGTTTTATTAACTCAAACATAATATTTTCGTTTAATACTCCTTTATTGTCTAGTATATTTTGTCGTACTCTAGTTATATATTTGACATCAAAATTGCGTGTATACGATTTCATAGCATTAGCACTGCCGAACCAGTAATGGTCAGAAGACGCTCCCATACCGTTGGTTATTTCAACATTATTAAAGAAAATAGTATCGCTATTTTGAGGCTGTGTTGGAGTTTCTATCCAACGATGATACCTAGATTCTCGGTATACTTCGTCATAATCACTTCTAAGGTCGTATCTCCATCGAACAATCACATCATAGCCTATGTTGTTTTCTCTTTCATATTCTACTAGTAAATCCATCGCACGGGCAGTACTATAAAATTGTCCAAATACGCTAAAATAATATACCCAGTCTTTATATGGTATTTTAGAATCTGATGAATGTTCTTTCCATCCCGCCTTATTAAAATAATCATTTTTGTCTGATGGGTCATAAGAAGGCAAAAGTTGCTCAGGATAATAATCACTATCAAATAAATCTTCTAGTGAATCATAACTGTCGATGTGTGTTGCTTTTGGAGAACAAAGAGTTAGTTTGTCGATTATTAGTTTTTTGTCTACTTTTTTCACATCACTAAATCTATCATCGATGCTTGTCACATTATTCCAAGGAGAAAAATTTACAATGCTGTCCCATGTGTGACAAAAGTAATCTACTTCTACCCCATCCATTTTAAATTCATTCATCATATGTTGGGCAGTCACCTCAAATTGTCGGGTCTGTCCTATTAACAATACTCCTATACGCATTTTGTGTCCTTTGATTTAATAATTAACTCTGTATATATTTATCATAAATATAGTTATGATAAATAAATTTATGAATATTTGGTGTTTTGGTGACAGTTGGACTTGGGGGGCAGAGTTGTGGGACGAAAACATCATGCCATTATCTGTTTATAAAGAAAAAATGAAAATCGAAGATGACGGAACTTGCCCTTGGATGTATATTCCAGAAAACAGAGAATATATAATTAATCATCGATGGTCTGGAATACTTGAGAAAGACTACGAATATAAAGTTACAAACTTTGGAGAAAACGGAGCAAGTAACAATCAAATACTAGAACGACTAATACATGCATTAGAAAATGAAAATTCTTTTCCAGACTTAATTATCATCTCGTGGACTACACAATACAGATACACTGAACGGGTTAATAACTGGAAAGAAAAAGAAGATTCATCTTCAAAGCATCAGTCTCATCAAACACCAAACTATAGTGACTGCGTATTTGAAGATAATTTTTTTCACATAGTGAACACTGCGTTCAGTGTAGCACACGAACAGAATCTTCCTATATTAAATATTAATGCATTTTACAAGAACAAGATATGTAATAAGTTTCCAAAACATATTAACTTTGCAGACCAAACACTTTTAAGTGCCTGTACAAATCAGACTATTACAGATATTTCAAAAATAGATTGGCATATGGTATTCTCAGAGTCCAAAAATAAAGACGAGAAGTGGCTTAGGCCGATGGGACATCCTAACGAACAAGGTCATAAATTAATAGCAAAATATATAAACGAGGTAATAAAAAATGAAAACACATAAACTAGATGATTTTTACAAGGGTTGGATAATAGGAAATTTTGACCCAGCATTATTAAAAACAACAGAGTTTGAAGTTGGAATTCATACACATAAGAAAGGTGAGCCACCAGAACCTCACTATCAGTTGACATCGTGTGAGTATAATGTTATAATAAAGGGAAAACTTATAGCAAATGAGGAGACACTAAGTGATGGTGATATATTCATATATGAACCGCTTGTTCCTTGTTATGTAGAGTTTTTAGAAGATACTATTATCGTATGTGTTAAAACTCCAAGTGTTGGACCAGAAGATAAGATATTAGTTACAGAGGACTAAAAACAAGATGAAACTATATAGAGAAACAAAACCAGAAGACCATTTCAGTTGTGAATTCTTTTTAATGAGTGATACTACTCTGAGACAGGCAGCGGAAGCACTAGCAATTGGTCAGAGTATTGGTAATCCGGCTGTTAGAAGCAAGTACGAAACACTAGAGATGATGAAAAATCATAGTGCTAAGATTATTGGTAATCCAGATGACTTAGAAAAAATGTCAAGTGGTACAGTTGAAATTGCTTGGCCTTATAGAAACATTGATTGGTATGCAGACGGCATTGCACAACTGATGTGTACAGTGATGGGTGGTCAAATGGATATTGACATTATAAAACAATGTCACTGGATAGATATTAACATTGATAGAGACAAGTCAGGCTTAAAGATGCCATCATATGGCCTGAGCGGGTTTAGAAACCATGTCCAGTCATATGAAAAGCCACTGTTGGGTACTATTGTTAAACCAAAAACTGGTCTCACAGCAGACACATTAAGAGACATAATACAACAGATGGTAGATGGCGGTGTAGATTTTATTAAAGAAGACGAGATTATGAGTAACCCTGCTTGTCTGCCACTTGAAGAGAGAATTAGTATTGTACAACCGATATTAGAAAGTTATGATACTGTATACTGTTACTGCATCAATTCTGACCCACATACTCTAATGGACAAAGCAAGAGCAGTTTCACAGTCAGGTGGAATGGGAGTACACATCAACTTCTGGAGTGGAATGGGTTCTTATAAGGCTATCAGAGACGAAGATAACGGAACATTTATTCACTTTCAAAAGAGCGGAGATAAAGTACTCACAAGTAAACATAATGCTTATAGAATCGAATGGTCTGTTATGTGTAAATTAGCAGGACTTATAGGGTGTGATACTATTCACGCCGGTATGTATGGCGGTTATATGGATATGGGCTACGAAGAACTTAAAAACATTCAAAATATTTGTTTAGAACAAAACATGGTGCCAGCATTCAGTTGTGGTATGACAAAAGAATTAATTCCTGTTATTAGAGAAAAGTTTGGTAACGACTGGATGGCAAACGTAGGCGGTGCTGTACATAGTCACCCTAACGGTATCAGAGCAGGTGTAGAAGAATTAAGGGCAGTAATTGACAATGGTTGATAAAAAAATGCTAAATGTTCTACAATTATGTGCGGGTAAAGGCACACGTTTCAAATCTATGATTGACATTCCGAAACCTTTTATAGATGTGAATGGTTCACCTATGTTTAAGTCAGCGATTGACAGTTTAGGATTTAAGACAGCAAGAATACACCACTTGTTCCAAGAAACACATATCAAAGAATATAATCCCGCACAGTATGTAAGTGAACATCATGTGATACATACTATTGACCATTATACTGACGGCGCGGCAACAAGTGCGGCAAGTGTCGTGCGTGATAGTGAATATAGACATGAACCGTGGCTAATAGTAGATTGTGATTTTATGTTCAACGCACCGTATAACTCAGAAGACTTTGAATCGATGTTAAATTCTAGTAACGAAAGTGTTTCTATGGTACAATATAATCCCTGGGACTTAGCGTGTAGTTATGCTTGTATTGATGGTAAAAAAATGCTTGGGGTCGCAGAAAAACAACCTATTAGTAAATACAAAAACACAGGTCATTATCATTGGGCATCTGGTGATATGTTAATAGATGCCTATGACTTTTATCTAAAAAATAATTTAGTGTCTAAAGGAGAGTTTTATATGGCACCCTTATACAATTACTTAATCCAAAATGATATTCCTTGTTCTGTGTATATCACTGAAGGATTTAGTCCCATTGGAACACCCGAAGATTATCAGGAATATATACAGAAATGAGCATCACAACAATAATATTAGACTTAGACGGAACACTAATAGACGCAAATACTTTACATAGACAGAGTTTTGAGTGGGCAGTTTCTCAAGTGAGTGATTTTAAAATGACACTTGAGTTAGAAGACGAACTAGAAGGAATATCCACATTAAATAAGGTTATACACATCAATGATGTATACAATAAAGAATTACCCAGTGATGAAGTATATAAGTTAAAACAAATGCATACAGAAAAAAATATGCACACACTGGATATGAATTCTGATTTAATCGACATCTTAAAGACAATATCTGGTAAATATTCTCTAAATCTTGCCAGTAACGCAAGAAGCGAATTTGTTTTTAGCGTTTTAAATAAGTTCAATCTTAATATGTTTGATATTGTTCTAACAGCAAATTATGTACCGTTAGAACTTAGAAAACCTAATCCATATATGTTCAAAGAATGTATGAGATTGTTGAGTGTTGAACCCGAAGAGTGTATGATAATAGAAGATAGTTTAATAGGAGTTGAAGCGGGAAAATTAAGCAAAGCAAATGAAGTTATAGGCGTAGTAGACCCATTACACACACTAAAAGTTTTAAAGAAGTTGATATGAAGTATATAGCACATAGGGGCAACACTGAGGGTATCACTGAATTCGAAAATAAAATCGAATATCTAAAACATGCATATTCTTTAGGATATGGACTAGAAGTAGATGTTCGATATCACAAAGACAAATTGTATTTTGGTCATGATGAACCACAAGAAGAAATTGACAATGAACTATTAATTCTTCCTGATGTATTTGTCCACCTAAAAGATTTTAAAAGTGTCGAACTGTTAGCACACCGTAAAGACCTTAATATGTTTTGGCATAATAATGATGAAATGGTATTCACCACACAAGGTAATATATGGTGTTATCCAGGAAACAATATAATACATCCCAAGAGTATTTGGCTTTGTTTAAACGATACTACCATACCAACAGACATTCCGGATATTTACGGAATATGCATAGATAAGATGAAAATATAATGAGAAAAATAACACTATATTTGATTGAAGATTTCTCTGAGTTCTCTGACCCAGAGAAAAGAAAGATACATTCGCAGTTTGTTGGTTACGACATTAATAAAGTAGACGTGACAGAAAAACATATTTCTAGTTACACTACACCTGACTTCGAAGAAGAAGTTTATATTTTAGTCAACGCATATAAAAAGTGGAATGAGCCGTTTGGTATGCACTTTATTTCACCAATCATGGCTGGAGTTGGAGAAAACAACAAGCAAAGTTTGAATCCATCAGAAATGAAATCTTACTATGAGCAACAAAATTCAGGCTCTGATATGATTGCGAAATATAAAGAAAGGTTTTTTGAACCACATTCAAATAAAGTAAGAACAGATGCGGCAAATGGAAAAATACGAATAATTTTGTTTCACGCACTTGAAGGATACTATGCTTTAAATTTTGATTATGTGTGTAAACTTCTCGATATACCACCAGAGAGGTTAATATACATTAGTGGCGACACAAATATAGCCGACCGCGGATATCATGTTGAGTGTCATTTCTTTAATTATTGGGAACGTAGTAGCCAGAGATTTGTAGACGACCGAATTCAAATAGTCAAAGAACCGTTTCAGAAACAGTTAGACCTTATTGTAAACAAAACTGTAAGACCATATTATAACACAGTATACAACAGACAATATCGAGACCACAGATTACAATTAATGGGAATGCTTAAAAGAGACAATCTACTTTCAAGTATGATTTGGAGTTGGGGTGGACTGAAAAAGAATGACCCGAATATGAAATCGCTTAGGGAACTAGTTAAGAAAAATCCAGAGCATAATAATACAAACTTTGTAGACTCGTATATATGGCAATTATCTAACGGACAATCACAAGAAACCAAAGACGCAATGAAAGAATTATTGTATTTAGAAAATATACAAAACGGCAAAACATCGAAAGAGGATTTAAATATAAACCTAGTTTGGACTTTAAATTTTGACCACATATACAATGTGTATTATCAATTCATATGCGAAACTTGGGCAACTTCTGGAGAAACTTGTTTTTTAAGTGAGAAAGCATATAAGCCATTTATGTTGAGTCAACCATTCATACAATGGGGGGATCCAGGCGCAATACAATCATTGCGTGATAGTGGATATGATACATATGACAAATGGATTGACCATTCTTATGATTTGATATCGAACAAGTGGGATAGACTTAACAGCCTTAATAGTACAGTTAAAAAATTAAATACACTATCACTTAGTGACCACGCAGAAATGTTATATGAGATGCGATATGAAATTGAAAACAACTACCACAATTTAATGAGGGCTACAGAAAGAAACAATTTGTTTGGTTGGAAATAAGGGACAATTACCATATAGCAATCATCCCTTATTGTATTAGTAAGTATTTCTAAAATGAATAACCAACAGTGTCGATTTTGTAACCACCACTTTTGAATTCATCAGAAAATCCACTTCTATTCTTGTTGAAGATGTGTCCTTCATCAAGGACATTACTCTCTTCGTCTAAGATGTAGTAAGTTTGACCCATACTCCACTCCCAATTCCAATCACTCGTATTTGCAAAAGGAGTAATTCGTTGATGCTCGGGTGAATGATTGTCCCATCTGTCTTTAATAATTTCATTAGTATCGACATAAGAGATACCTTCACAAATCATATCATCTATGTTGTCACCATTTATATCAATAAACTTTGGCTGACACGCCTGATTCCAAACGATACCTTCGTGTAAATGGACAGGAGTACTGGCTTGTGTATGTTTATCCTGAATTGTGCGAAAACGTTTGGGATGCAATATTAGATGCTTTGACCTAGCAATCTCTTTAGTCGTAAACTCTCGATTACCTAAATTTTCAACTAACACAACCGCACTACCTACAGACCACTTGGATAATATATTGATAGCAATATCAACATCACCATCATTACCAATATCTACTGTGGTTTGACTTGCTCCTGAACCATCAAAGTAAACTTCACCTTGGTCAAATGGTTTATCATTCCATTCAGATAAGTCGATAAATGTCATATCATTCCAAGAGAACCGACCACTTCCGTTGCCCCAAAATATTCCTGGGTTCTTTAGTTGGTTGTTACGATATTGACGTTGAAAAAAGGTTGTTTTTTTAGGGCCGTGATTTGATAGAACAAGAACATCATTAAATCCGTCATTGTCATAATCGGCAATACGAAAACCCCAAATATTTTGAACGAATCCTTGTATTGTGTCTATTGGCGTTCGCAGGCACGATTTGACTGTGAAATTTGCTTTGCCGTCATTGTAAGCACACGAAATATTTTTATCACCTAATCGATGATAGATAATATCAATATCGCCATCACCATCTAAGTCGCCAATATTGTGTCCGTGAACCATACCACTTTTACTACTGATGTTTTTAGGAGTAAATATACCTTTGCCTGTATTTGTAAGCAACACTACATTACCATATAGAAAGTCTCCGCTATCTCCCGGATTTGATACCGCCACTACCATATCCATTCTGCCGTCACCATTGAAGTCAGCAACTTGGTTGGCGTGACCATTTCCAAAGGTGGTATTTGGTGATTCGAGTGTATCAATTATATCGTATTCTTTCCACTCCTCAAGCCAAGGAGATACCACTAAATTCGCAGAGTTTTGTGTAATATCTACACCGTTTGTTGTATAGGGTGGGTCTGAGTTAAATATCAAATCTTTATGCCCATCATCATTGACATCAATCAAGGGTATTTGCAAATATCCCCAAAAGCCTGTTCTAATTGCAAATGCAAATTGTAAGTTGACGAGCCCAGAAAAATTATTATATTGGTACTCATCGTGGACATTAATACTTACTGGTCCTACATTTGGATTAGCAGTAGATGAAGATGAAGATGCTTGTTCATTACCACCGCCACATTTGTATACATAATAGTCCCCGCCAGAAGCAACACTCTTGATTGGCTCACTGCCATCAGGACATCCTTTTGCGTAAGTAACTCCAGTACAACCCAACATTAATACTGCTAATGAAAG
>Ga0208299_1001402_pt1 | contig 18086 bp, 43 predicted proteins | sample 15_taG_FD_184089 | JGI IMG/M metagenome (GOLD analysis project Ga0208299, IMG submission 184089) | Marine viral communities from the Subarctic Pacific Ocean - 15_ETSP_OMZ_AT15312 metaG (SPAdes) (version 2) | ecosystem: Environmental > Aquatic > Marine > Oceanic | place: Pacific Ocean | collected...
ATCATTCTTGCCCCTAACCATAACTATAGTTCTAATGATAGAGAAGCGATTGAGGATGTCTTTAAGTCTATGGATTATTTTGACAATCCCGTTTGGTATTGACCAAACTATTTATTGTGAGGAGTTTATACCGTGAAGTTAACAAGAGCAAAGCTACAGCAGATTATTAAAGAGGAGTTGGACGCGCTGTCCGATGATGGATATGATTATGATAATCCCCCACCCGCAGAAATGATTGCTGATGCACTCCAAGATGGGTTAAAGAAATTAATCCCAGGATATGACATGGACCAATCGGTTGAAGAAGCAGTTCATGATAGGGTGATGGAATTTGCAGAGGAATTATATGAACTGATGGGTAATCCTGAAATTGGAGTTGATCCCGAACGATATCATGATGACCCCGGCAATCACCCCGCACCCTTGGACGAAACATGACCACACGCGGAAGATGAACCCGTGAGGTTTAAGGTAAAAAAGAAATGAAACTAACAAAAACAAAGCTACAACAAATTATACGAGAAGAATTGTCATCTTTCGGAGGGGACGATGAGATACCTATAGATATTCAAGAGGATACATGCTCAGAATTAAAGCAGCAAGTAAAAGAATTTGCAGATCGGATTCGCCAAAATAAAAGCTTTGGCTTTGATGTTAAAACGACTCGACATTATTTTGATCAACTAGTAGAAATGATTGAGAACTTCGGAAAGGAGGAAGAAGAATCAAACTTTTAATGGAGACTTGGCGAGCGTTATTAATAAGGGACGCATCTCCTTTAGGATTCCTATTTGAAATTTCAAGCGACGAGTTAGGCGAATTGCGCTTTGCGGCAAGACAAGATCGGAACCAATTTAAAAAAGTATTTCGCCGGTTAGTTAAAAAACATCATCCCGACAAAGGAGGCCACGAATCTAATATGAAGAATTTAAACACTCTCTATCGAGTATTAAAAAAGAATCCTTCATCTAAGTGGCATCCAGGTTGTTCCCATAGTGGTACACACAATACGGCAACAGGCAAAGAATGTAAACCTGAAGAAAGGATAGAGGAAAGTAAAAAAGAAATGAAACTAACAAAAGAAAAACTCCAACAAATAATTCAAGAAGAATTGGCTGAAGCTGATATGGAAATCGCCAAAGCCCTTGCAGGCAAAGCCGGTCTTGGATCCCAAAACGAACCAACACGCGCCGGTCGCAGTGGTGAAAAAATGAATATCGAATTGGGCTCCGGCGTTCCCAACAAGGAGGATGTCATATCCGCCGCAGAATTGTTAAAGATTATACCTAGATCGGGTAAAGATCGTCTGACGGTTTACAACGTTGCCACATATTTGAAAACAAATCCTGATGCCAGCCCAGAAGAACTGGTGAAGGTGGTAATGGATGCTCGTGAAGAAGCTGATTACATTGGAATAGATGATATGCTTCAAGAACAATTCAGCAACACAGCAGAAATTGTATCGGGAATTGTTAATTATTTAGTACGAAACAGATCGGTTGCCCTCGAATCAGGCGATGCCAAGGAAGTTCGCCACAAATTAACTTCAACCATCGAAGAATTGGTTAATCAATATGGCCGATCCAAAAAATAGAGTCGAGGTTGTCACCGTCGATTTCGATGACACCCTCAAAATGACCGAAGATGGAAACCCCAACCCCATCGTTATACAAAAGATTAACAAATTAAGAAACAAAGCCGACAAAATCTATATTGTCACAAGTCGCCGAGATTCCTGGGATAATAAATTAGAGATTAATGATTTCATAGAGAAAAATAATTTACAGATTGACGGAATTCACTTGACAAACTTCGCCGATAAATGGTATACTTTGGAGAAGCTGGGAAGTGATATGCACTTTGATGATGATAAAGATGAATGGGAAACCATCTCAGATAATTTGCCTGACGTAGAGATAATTAAAATAGATAATCAAACCGGCAAAGTAATTAAAGATCTTGGCGAAACTATTGTGAAGTCAAGTGGTGAACATTGTTTAAAGTCCAAGAAGGGTAAAAACCTTGGCTGCTACTCCTCACGCTCCGGCGCAGAGAAAAGGGAAAAACAAGTCAATTACTTTAAACATAGAGATAAATAAATATGAGAAAATTAAAACCTATTTTTATCGAGAACTCTTGGGTTCCAAAATTCCTATCACACTTTGCCCCAATCAATATTGGTGCAATCACCTTGGGTATTGTGGTGTTTTGCCGAGGGGAAACTACCCCAACAACACGCCAACATGAAACCATCCATTTCCAGCAGATAATTGAAACATTATTTATTGGTTTTTTTATTTTATATGCATATGATTATGTTAAAAACTATATTCGTTTTAGAAACGGTGCTATAGCCTATTATAATATTAGGGCAGAGAAAGAAGCATATCAACATCAAGAAACTAAAGATTACTTAGCAACAAGGCCGCGCTGGAGATGGATTTTATGGAAGTAACAAAGAAATACCAAATATTTTGTGACATGGACGGGGTTCTGGTGGATCTGGTTGGTGGAGTGGGTGAAGCATTATATGCGACACCACCGAATGAAGCCTCTCAGAACTATATTAAAATACAAAATAAGGCTCGCAAAGTGCTCGAAGGCAAACCACTTTTATCTGAGCATTTGGATAAGACTCATCCAAACTTTAAAAAAGAGACGAGAAACTTCTTGTATCGCGTCTTGATGGACAACCGACGATTTTGGATGAATCTCAAGTGGCTGCCAGATGGTAAGAAATTGTGGGAATATATTAAAAAATATGATCCAGTGATCTTGTCAAAACCGACAGACTTACAAGCAGTTATTGGAAAGAAGAAATGGGTTAAAGACAATATTGGTCTTTCTAAAGAGAGGGTCCAAATCAGATATGATAAATCACCCTATGCTCAATATGATGGCAAGATTGGCATACTTATTGACGATTTTGAAAGTAATACAAGTAAGTTCGATGCAGCCGGTGGACGCACAGTTCTTTACACGAACACACAAGATGCCATTAAAGAATTGAAATCTTTTGGGTTTTAACTATAAAAATTTAACGTCTTTTACATTTTAGTGTAATATGTACTAGTATGGGGGCAGTTCTTTGCCGACAACAAATATTACTCCTTTCCATCGCGGTAGCGACCATTCTTCAAGGTTGCTCATCGTGTGATGACGGATCCGGTTTGGCTAAAGTTTGCCACATAAATCGCCCTTGCGGAATTACTAACAACGGAACTGTTGTGCTCGCAGATAATTTTAAAGATTATGATATTTACAAAACCGGTGCTTGTCACTTCGGAATAGTTGAATGTGATTCTGAAGGTCACGAGGTTTGTGTAGGTTTCGTCTCACCCGAAGAAGAAGTCTGCGATGGTGTAGATAATGATTGCAACGGAGAGGTCGATGAAGGGTTTGATCTTGACAAGGATGGATACACCTCATGCAACGGAGACTGTAATGATCTGCGCAGGTCAGTAAATCCTTCGGCGGAAGAGGTCTGTGATGGGTTGGATAACAATTGTGATGATCAGATTGACGAAGACTTAAAACCCATTAGTTGCTGGCGCGGACCCACTAACGCAACATTCGGCGGTGATTCAATTTGTAAACGTGGAGAACAATTCTGTATTAATGGTCAATGGGGGCCTTGCAACAACCAAACCCTTCCAACTGCGGAAACTTGCAATCAGATTGATGATGATTGCAGCGGTGTAGTAGACGACATTCGTCATATAACCTGTGGACCATCGCAAGCTGTAGGAATTTGTGCATTTGGTAGAGTATTATGCGACGGCGGAGAGTCAAAATGTGTTGATGCGATCTATCCCGAAGCCGAAACCTGCGATGGGGCGGACAATGATTGTGATGGTGCGGTTGATGAGGGGCTAATACGCAGATGCGTTAGTGCCTGTGGTTCCGGCGTCGAAGAATGCTCAAGTGGTGCTTGGGTAAACTGTGATGCAGTACAGCCGACGACAGAACTTTGTGATATGATCGATAATGATTGTGATGGTGTAGTTGACGAGGGGTGCAGTTGTGTGCTTGGTCAAGCTCGCATATGTAATCAAAATATACTTGATCCTGTTACAAATACGCCTGTTAATTGTGGTGTTGGAGTTGAGTTGTGTGATGAGTATGGCGCATGGGGTCCATGCTATTTCTATAACATAGCGCCAGAAACATGCAACAACTGGGATGATGATTGCGATGGTGTTATAGACGGAATGGGAATGACCTGTGGGAATACAGCAACAGCTGGAATTGGTGAATGTCGCGTTGGAACTAGTTCTTGTACACTAGGCGTATGGTCTGATTGTATTGGCGCGGTATCTCCACAACTCGAAATTTGTGATCATTTAGATAATGATTGTGATGGAGCTATCGACGAAGATTTAAATCCTCACGCCAAAGTTGATATGGTTTTTGTGATAGACATTTCTGGATCAATGTGCCCGTTTATCGCAGCATTAACACAGGGAATAACACAATATATTTCACAGTTTCAAAACACTGAACACAGATTTGCTCTTGTTTCATTTCCTGGTCAATATCAAACTAATTCATCAGCACGTTATGAGTTGCGATCACAACCATCACTAGTGGATGTCGCGGCATTCCGCGCAGCACTATTGAATATGGCGTGTAATGGTGGAGGTAGTGAACCGAGTTGGGATGTAATGGACTCTTTAACAGACCCGAGCGATCCTGTGGGGATCAACTGGCGATCAGATGCCTATCCTTATATTATTATGATTACTGATGAGCCAGCCCAAACTTGGGGTTCTACAACGGAAGCTCACGTCCAAGCTCAAGCACTAAATTGTAGTGTTGGCGATTGTTCTCCTGGTGATATGTATGAAACTTATATAATAACAAATAATAACTATTTTCAAATGTGGGATGACATCGTAAATAGCGAGATTGATAGATTAATTAACATTTATCCGCCCGATCCAGTACGATATACTGAATTATTAAGGAATATCTTTCAAAACATTTGTATTTAGTGTTTGACAGGCTTTAGTATATCTGTTACAATAATGCAAAAGTCGAAGGAGAAATAATATGAATGATTTATTAGCAAATAAAATAATTGATGACTTTATTCTGGGAGATATGACAGCACAAGAGGCGTGGAGAAACGTCCGCGAGTGCCGTGATATCATCTCCGATGAGAAGTTTGATGAAATCTCAGCTTTAATTTTAGAGGATCTTATAGATGCAGAAGTTATTGACGATGATGATGAAATTGAACTCGAAAACTTCTTTCAGGACGATGATGAAGATTATTCTTGGTTAGATCAACAATATGAAAATTGGGAATATGGAAACATAACCTTATTTGATTCCGAAGATTAAGATGCGAGGTAGTTGTGGATTGGTTGGTATCAGTTTTACATTTTTCAGTTTTGGCGTCTGCGTGTGATCCTTATGGGTTGCATAATCAGACTAAACAAAAATATCTTAGACAAATCATTAAACATGCAGAAAGCGTGAAACAAGACCCCTATGAGTTGGCTGCAATTGCGATTACAGAATCGTCATTAAAACCTAAAGCGTTTTCGCACACTCAGGATGCAGGTCTTTTTCAAGTGAATTGCAGGTGGTGGTATAAAAAATTCAAATACAAAAACATTAAAGAATGCGAGCGTGCGATGTTTAATCCCTCTGTCAACATTGAGAAAGGCGCTTATATTTTAAAGTCGTTTCGTTCAAAATATAAACAGTGCCGAGGCGATTTGGCATATTATTGTTATAATGGTGGTCAAGGCTGGCGTCGTTCGCGGAATAAAAATAAAATACTTAATTATGGCAAAAAAGTTCAGGAAAGAAAAAAAGTATTACATAAATACTATACAGACTTAATTGAACAAATAAGGTTGGAATTAAAAACTAGGAGCTAAAATTATGGATTATTATATTAATTTATTGGGCAATCTCGGTCCAGTACACGATCCGGTGGGGACAAACAAAAAAGAAACTGACGATACCGAGGAAGAAAAAGAAGAACCAGAAATTAGAACTATCGTTATGTGTGGGTGTGGGAACCACCCCATAAACCCAAAGAAAGACGTTTATAAACAACACAATAATTGGGCAGCTCAGTTTCATCGCGGGATGGAAAGCGGTCGTACTGATATCCGAAGTGTTAAAGGCGTTGACAGACCACAAACCCCAAAGCCCACTTATGATTTTTCAGGCGACGAATTTGAAGTGGGGAATGATGAATTGCGGAAATATAAGAAATAATTTCTACATGGAACAAAAATGAAAAATGCACATTATTCTACAGCTGATGATTATTTCGCGGCACTAGAGTTAAAAGAAAAAATTAAACATATCCTTAACAGTGCGAAGGGATATATAATTTTATCAAGCGCAGAATATTCTATTGATTGTATAGAAGCTGATAGTTTTAAAAGAGAGTCATTCCCTCTATTATTGATAGGTGAAATTGAACAAGTGTTAGGAGAAATAGAATGAGTAAAATTATTGATCTGAAAGCATATAGATCACAAAAAAATCTTGAAAAGCAAATAGAAGAGTTTGATTATATAGGGCAAGAGCACTATGATCAAATGAGTCCTGTTGAACAGAAAGGCTATCGCAATTTTATGAAATTATTAAAAGCTGTAGACGAAAAATATTCCCCAAAAAAGACCGACTCCTAACCCGTTTTCCTTCATGTAAGGGTTATCACACTAAAAATTAATATTCTCCCGATTATTGTTGACTTCTTTAATCATACATGAGACAATACTTGTATGGATTTTGAGAAACTATTTGACAATATTGACTATGATTCACCATTGACTGATGTTGAATTAGACTATTTAGATATTATAGGGAAAGAACCAGCATGTTTTCTAAATGGAGAGATCTTTAAGGGTTTTTCCACGGGCGAAGAATTTGCGGAATTTGTTAAAAAAGAACTTGACATGTTCGACGCACCTGATGTAAAATTAGTAAACATAAATGATTATGAAATTAGCGGAAGCTAGGAGATAAAAAGAATGAGAAGATGCGGACATTGTTACGGACGAGGGCATAACCGAAGAAGTTGTCCCGTGATTAGAAAAGAGATTAAGGATAACCCGAACGGTTATCACGCTCGAATTGCGCGGACAAAAAAAGAACATGCATCTCGCAACCCGCGTCGGTGTTCTTATTGTAAAGAAACAGGTCACAATAAAAAGACTTGTTCTGAATTAAAAGAAGCCAGAATCAAGCACGCCACACTTGCACGCAAGTGGCGATCCGAATTTCTTGATAAAGCTCGCGAAGTGGGCTTTGGGGTAGGAACTCTCATAAAATATAGAGAACTTGAGGATATTAAAAGCGAGTGGGCTAAAGAGCGCATGATTAGAAGTATTATCAAACACGGCAAATATGCACTTGTGGTTAATTTGAGAAGCGAATCGTTAGATCACCGCCAAAGTCAGCGATCTTATCAATCTGTTACAGTGCAATTTCCGAGCGGCGCTCAAGCACAAACACTTTTACCAATAGAATTCAAGAATATTCTTGAAGAATATGCTACTCCTCAGTTTTGTATTGCGGGTGCCATTGATGGATCGACTTTAGCGCAGTTTTTCAACGGTGATTGGCATACAGGGTTTGACTCTGCTGATTGGCATCTTCGTGTATAGGGGTTTACACAAAAAAGATAAATATTTAAGATTTTAGTGTTGACAATTTCTAAATAATATGAGAAAATAGTCTTACAAATTAGGTTACAGGAGAATTAATAATGGCTACACACGGAATATCATTCGAACAATTCGGCAAAATTGCCCCTTACATTTTGCGCTCGCGCAAACCTATCATGGGTCATGGCAAACATGGTATCGGTAAATCTGAATTAGTTTATCAATTAGCCGATAAACTTGCTGGCATTCTTGGTGCCGAGTTTACTACAAAGTATGGAAAAGATTACATTTTCCCCGTGGTTGAACGTCGCGCAAGCCAAATGGCTGACACTGGCGACGTGATCGGTGTTCCAGAGCCGAAAGATTCTGATTATGGGCGCATTACTACGTTTGCTCCAATGGGCTGGTTTGCTCGTGCATGTAACGAACCGTGCATTCTATTCTTTGATGAGGTTGACCGTGCTAATAATGATGTGCGTCAATCTTTAATGGAGCTAACCGATAGTCGCAAAATCGCTGGGCACGATCTTCACCCTGATACTATTGTGATTTCTATGGTGAATGGTGGTTCTCACGACGAGAGCAACGCCTATCAAGTATCAGAACTTGATCCAGCCGAGCATGATCGATGGTGGCACGTTAATCTTGAACCAAGTGTAGAAGACTGGGCAAGCTGGGCTGAGGGCAAAATTGATCCTATCGTTGTAGACTTTATTTTAAATAATAAAGAGCACTTAGAACATAAAGGAGAATTGGAACCACACAAGGTTTATCCATCTCGACGCTCATGGGCGCATTTTGCAAAGTGCTTGGCGCAATCTGACGAAAACTTACTCGACCCCAATGATGAAGGCAAGATCTCTATGGATCTTTATTTCATCGGCGAAGGATATATCGGGCAAGAAGCTGCGATTGCCTTTCGCGATTTTGTCGAGAAACTTGATGTTCAAGTTACTGTAAGCGACATTTTAAATGGCCGACGAGGTGATATTATTAAAAACTTTGGCATTAATGATGCCAATTTGATGTTGGATAAGCTCGCATCTTCAGATGAGTTTAAAGCTCCATTGATTTTGGACGAAAAACAACTTCAAAATGTTGCAAATTTTGTAGGAAATATATCGCCAGAACTGGCTATGAAAGGTTGGGAGTCATTAACCCGTGCGAATGGTGATGCAATCGCTAAAATGTGGATTCTTACTTTAGAAGATGGAAACAGCTTCGGCACTTATATCAAAGAAATTGTCGGACAACCCAAAAAAGATTAATAAATAGGGTTTCCGAGGATTGACTAAGATTAAATAATGTGGGATAATGGTTATAATGATTGAGAGTTACAAATTAGATAAGGACATATTTCATTTGTTGCGTGATGAGCCGTATTTTGCTCTGTTATCCAGGCAACTTGATAAACGTCCAACAGACACGATCCCAACTGCCGGTATAACATATAACGAGGATCGCTTGTCGTATGAATTAAGCTATAATCCTAAGTTTTTTGCAGGTTTGTCGGACATTCACAAAAAGTGGGTATTGATGCACGAATTATATCACGCATCATTGGGGCACACCCAATACCGCAAACTTGAGGATGTAAGTCGAAAATTGGCTAATGTTTCTATGGATTTAGCAATTAATTCTTTGTCCAATATGAAATCAAATGCCCCTGACTTTGTGCTAATGCCAGGTCGCGGAGCGTTTCAGGAGTTGCAATTATTTGGTCAATCTTCTGAATGGTATGCAAATTGGATTAAGAATAATCTGCCCGACTCACCGGACTCAAAGGACGTGGGCAATTCTCAATTTGATGATCATAGCGACTTCGGCGAAAAAGAGGGAGAACCCTCTGATGAAGAAGAAATGGGAAAACAGATCGCATCCAAGAAATTACAGGACGCAGTATCAAAAGCAGCGAGCGAATGTGATCGCGGGGACGGACGCGGCGGAGATCCCAAAGGTTGGGGCTCCGTTTCGCATGAAATGAAAAAGAACATCCGAGAAATATCCAAAGGTTATTTTAAACTTGATCCTAAAAAGGTTTTAGCTAGTTTTATTAAAGCTAGTGTGGCAGCGGATAAGAAAACTTCTGTCACCAAACGCAACCGCCGATTACCAGGCAAGAAATTCGGTCGCCGAGTGCAACATCGAGCCAATATCGCTATTAGCATTGATCAAAGTGGGTCGGTGTCAGATGAGTTATTGGAAAAGGTGTTCGCATGGTTAGTCGATTTTGCCAAGTTTGCCAGTTTTACCGTCATTCCGTTTGACCATGCAGTATTCGAAGAAAAGGTTTATGTATGGAAAAAAGGGGAAAAACGCAAAAAAGAGCGTGTTTTATATGGCGGAACTGATTTTAATGCACCCACTGAATTTGTCAATAAAAAGACATTTGATGGGCATATTATCATCACCGACATGCAAGCACCAAAACCAATTCGTTCAAAGTGTCAGCGAATGTGGCTGACCGATTCTTATGGTGATCGTTATGGACACCACAAGCCCAAAGGGGAAAGGAAACTTGTTCTTGACTGATGAAGAAATACTTACGGTAATTAAAGCTGCGATGATTATGCTTAACACCTATCTCGATTTGATGATTTCTGCCGAGATTTTGGAAGAAGTATCAAGAAAAGCAGGCAAAGAAAAAGTAGAGGAATTAATCCTTGAATTGGCCGACGCCCATGCAGGGTCACGGAAAGAAATAATCTTGTGCAAAGCCGAAATGGTTTTATCTCGTATGCGAGGACCACAAGGATTATTGGAGAATAATTAAATGAATTTGATTGATGAAATTAATAAAGAGATTGCCCAAATGAATCAGGAGATTAAAGCACTAGAATTGGATGTAAACGCACCAACCGATAAAGTTCAAAAACCAAAACGAAAACGCGGCAGACCAGCAAAAGTATCTAATGAAATTTTTGTGGAAATGTGGAACACTGCGCTTGTTAATGGCTCTTTGGATAGTGTTGCGCAAGCCCTCGGCATCACCCGCGCATCTTGCGCAGTCAAAGCAAGCAACATGCGCAAAAGCGGTCACAATCTTCCACAGTTTAAACGCGGACGACCTAAGAAGATCCAGGAATAAATGACAAACTTACAATTACTCAAAAAACGACTTGCAGAACTAAAGAAAAAGAAGGCTCAAGCACTCAAAGGGATGGGGCCAAAGACCAATCGTGGTAGACCAAAGGGCTCTAAAAATAAGCCAAAAACCTCGCCCAAGAAACGCGGACGACCAAGAAAGGAGAAGCCAGCAAAAATTGAATGGTCCGCGCATCCTGGTGTTTCATTTGTTCAAAGGAAACGAGGCCAAAACTCCGATTCACACCGATGGGTTGCAGTGTTGGGGAATGAAGTAATTGGATACTATAAAACATCCCAAGACGCCGAGCAAGCATATAATGAAAACAAAAAAGGAAATAAAAAAGAAAATTAAAAAAGCAGGGGAGAATATGTTAAATTCTTCTGGCAGTATGTTCGTATATTGGCTAGGTTTTAAGCGAGCACTTGAATGGATGTTTTTAGAGGATACAAATAAATGAAAACTAAGAAGAAAATCTCAACATACCCTTGGGGCAAGGCAGAGTTATTGACAACGGGAACAAACTATAAAATTAAGAACATCACCGTCAAACCTTCTCAGCGCCAAAGTTATCAGACTCACGCCAAGCGAGCGGAAGCCTGGATCGTTTTATCAGGTGAAGGCAAAATTACAATTGATGACGAAGACACAATCATTGGTCCAGCTGCTATTGTAATGATTACGCCAGGAATGAAACATCGTATTCACAATACAAGCGACAAAGAAGATCTTGTATTTGCAGAATTTCAATATGGCGAATACATCGGCGAAGATGATATTGTTAGATATGACGATGATTACGGTCGTCACCTTGATAATTGGGCTGACTGTGATGCGGATTTATTATGATTAAAATGAATCAGATGGTCACTTTAACTATTCGTGATTGCCAGTGGATTGGTCAAGTGGTAGAAATTATCAACGAGGTTTGTCTTATCCGTTTGCTGGATAACATGCACTATCACGCCCACATATCAGAACTTAGCCCGTTCTCAGGCTCCAAAACCTAGGGTTTTCTGCACTGTCCCGTTTTCTTGAGGATTTCTACCTAAAACGACATTATCCTAGTCTTTTATGTTGACAGTTTGCGTCCGTTGTGAGATAATACTAACATAATGATGAACAAACCGTTTAAAGGTATAACAGTTCCATTTGATGGACCAAAGAAGATCCGGTATGAAACCGGCGAGTATCCCAAACTTGGCGATTTAGTATCCAAGGAATTGTGTGATCCGACCGGAGATGCTTCAAAACCTTTTCGTAGGATCTTGGGTGCCGTTGTGGGTATCAATAAGCAATTCAATACACCGTTAGTCCAATGGACTGAATATGAAAACACGGCAGTCGGAACCCATCCAGGCTGTTTAAAATTGGTTAAACGAGGTTAATAATATGTCTGCTATGCCACGATTTGAAAAAGATTGGTATTTCTTAGGGTTTGCTCAAGAGGATGAATTACCGCAGTTGTTTGAACTCGCCAAGAAATATAAATGTGAGTTAAAAACAGAGGGTAAACGATGTGCTGTTTATTCTAATAATCCGTTTCGGATCGATTCGATTCGATTGCGTTTATGGGGCCATCGCTGGGCAATCAATAAAACGTGGCTAGAGGAGAATCCCCACCTGTCAGGGTTTGACCCACGAAAGTGCAAAAAGATTAAGAAAAGAGTTGACAAGTAGCATACAGATGGGAGATAATACAAGCATGAGTCAAACATATATTGTAACGCGAACAATCACACTAACCCAAGAAATTGAGATCAACGATGTTGATGACGAACAATCTGCAATTCTACAAGCAGAAAATGCCCGTGATTCTGAATGGTTTGAAGTATCAGTCAATCAAGTTGAAATTGATGACGTTGAGTGCTGTGATGTTAACTAAGAAAGAATGGCAATTAATTCTGGTATCGCTATCGCTTGGACGTGTCCAAGCCGGATCGATGGCAGAAGAAAAAGTATCGGGGTTTGTTGATATTCCTATGCAGGATAGACTAGAGAAACCCTATAAAGAATTAATCAAAAAGATTAAGAAAACACTTGACAAGTAAGATACAATCGTGAGACAATACATATAGAAAGTGAGGGAAATGATGAAGTTTAAAAAATCATATCAGGATTCAGGTTATTGGATTGCGAAAGTTAAAAAAGATGGCAGCTTGGTTGCTCCACAATTTGGATGGGCAGGGTATGCCCCCAAGAAAAATGCTGAGGAAGCATTGGTTGAAATGCAGCAGAAATACCCTAAATCGAAATTCGTGTTGGTTCGCATGGTTTTTGTGCCGGAGAAAGGATAATACAATAATGAGCATAATAGAAATAATTAAAGAACAAGATGAGAAATTTGCTAGGTCAATCTTAGACCTTGAAAACTTTGTCTGCACGTTGGGCCGCTTGGTGGATGATATCATTGATAAAGACCTTGGATTGTGTGTTGACTATAAATTAGTAGAAGATGCCGTCGAACTCTTAGAAGATAAAAAATGGATGGATTCTACTCGTAGTAATCGATGGAAGCGAGTAGTACAGGGTCTTTGTGACGATTCAGTCAAGAAATTGACTATGACTAAATTGGTCGATATCCAAGAAGATGATCTGGTCGAAGAAGATTATCGTGTTGCACAATTAAAAGGTGAAATATAATGACAGAGTTAGAACAAGTTAGAACCAAAACCATTATAGCCGTGATTGAATCTTACGCCGAAAGTGATATGATTCTATTCATCAAGCAAAGATTGGAACAAGATTATATCAATGACCAGGAAGAATTAATCGAAGATGCTTTAGCATTTGACATTATCGACACGGACAAAGCAGAGGAGTTAGATCGATGTCAGGAAAACAAGTAGCACAATATCGGTTTGGCGGATTAATCGTCAACGTAGAAGAATATAGCATCGCAGACAAAAGGTGTTGGGAATTGTACTCGCAAGATGGTATTGACATTTCTTGTCATCCTGGTGAAATGCTAGACCAAGAGAATATATGCCGTTATCAAGACTTCGATGCTAGTGATTTAGATGCTGTCCCAACACAAGACACTGTTAAACAGTGGTGCTACCTTTAGGAGAATATAAAAATGCCACCCGTACAAGATATAATAGATTATGAAAATGGCGATATGGAATGGCCTCGTGTGATTGAAATGTTTCAAGGATTGATCAACACAGGTTATGCTTGGAGCCTTCAAGGTGCTTATGGTCGCATGGCTCAAAGTTTAATCGACGATGGTTATTGCACATACCCAGAACAAGAAAAAAACAATGAGCAATAAGAATTGGAACGATAACGAATTGCAGTTTGCGCGATTAATCCATGAGATCGATGCCACCCAAATTGTTGATTGGGATGATATTGCAGAACAAATGGATCTCTATGAGAGTGAAGTCAGAGCATTGGTCGAACGTGCCAATGAAGTGTTCACGAGAATGGCACAGGAGTGGAACAAAACAAAATGAACACAAAAACAATTAAAGTATTAGCACGGATTAAACAATAATGTATAAATTAGAATATATCGAGCATGGGATGCAACAGAAGATTACTTCAGGTAATGTAGAACCTTTGCAAATGTTGTTGAGGCATTTATTTGCTTTACACAACAATTATAGTGGATCAAGCGGAGAGTTTGAATTACTTTTCTTTGGGAAGGTTGAAAGTGAATAAGCATAAATTTAAGAAAGGTGATCTCGTTTGGGCGAACCTCAGAGGATATGGAGTAGTGTTAAGCGTTGGGCATAACCTTGGACCGTCGTACAGACAAAGTGCTTGTGATTATGCAGAAATTGGATGGCAAGACAATTTGCACGGGTATCAAACCAAAGTCTTTCGCGGTTCAATGGGTTGGAATAAAACAGAAGTAAAGGCAAGGATAGAATAAATGAATAGTAAATTAAAAACGATGTTTACCAACATCATAGAGAAACAACAGGGATTGTGTTTAGATAATCCACCAGAAAGAGAAAAGCTAATCAACATTCTAACAGAAGCATTCACCCCAAAAGACTTTATTGATGTTGCAACAATATCAGAAGCAATCTTTCCCAAAGGTGAAGTAAACGAAACTATGATGGAGTGTGAATTAACCATTAATACAGGATTATACAATGTTGCATCAGCAGGAGATGAACCCGTATTAGACGAAATTGACGATCCGTCTTCGCGGGAAATTTTCTCAGCCACGGACACACTCTTTTGCATTTATGGGGATCAAGATGATTAAAAGTTCAGGACAAAACTATAACAGTGGCAAGAAACAAGAGAAAGAAGCAGACGCATATTTACGAACTCAAGGTTATGAGCGACCAAAAGGCAAACAAAAAAATAACATTGTCAAAGCCTACGCACTAAACGGATATGAATTAAAATCAAGAGCATTTGATGTCATTGATTCAGCGTATGTCGATTATCTTGGAGACATCCAAAAGCTCGCCTCGATCATTAAAGATGGTGGCCTTTGTTTATATGAATTAAAGTCAGCAAGCGCAACAAGAAAGACGCCAATCACAGAATCGTGGGAAGGTTTGGGATTTACATATTCTTCCAACGAAGATCATAATTGGCAGCTTCTCGGTGATGAAAGATATAAGTTCATCTTTGTCGATTGCCTAAGAAACAAGCATATTGTTTTAACCAAAAACGATTGGCTTCCGAATGCCAGAACAACCCCAACCATGTCGGTTTGGATTACAAACCCGTTGAAAGATTCAAGGACACAAGAGAAATAAAGTGATTGAAATAGTCTTATGGACATTATGGATATTATTCGTTGTGGTCATCTTGGCTTCAATGGAAAAAAGGCAATAAAGGAAAATAAATAAATGAGTATAACAATTATAAAGATAGCAATAGAGATATTTCTAACAGTGTTCGCAACCATTGGTTTAGTGTTCACATGCTTGGCTTTCTATAAAGGTGGAGTCATAAGTTTGGATTGGGATAAACTCTCAGAAGATTTTAAGAAAGAAGAACCAGAGCCAATAAAGATTAAAATAAAAGAGGAATAGATTTATCATGGACGGAATGGATATATTTTTCTATTGCTATGCAACCGGCAGTTTAATTTTTGCACTGGTGGTATTGATTTGGTTAAAGAGTGATTAATTTTTCGCTAGGAGATAAGCAAGATGGAGTTGATTGACATAGCGTTTTATGCTTGGTGTGCAGGGGCGATTTTTTTGACTATTGGTGTGATTATTTGGATCGATAAGCAATTAAGGTAGATTACCCTCGGTGGGATTACGTGTTGTATATGTGTAAAGTTTTTAGTGTTATTTGTGGTAGTTCGGTGCGTCGTGGTGAATAGTGGAGGAACGTGGGGGAATGTGATTGTATCAAGCCCGCCCGCAACATACCTTGCATACTACCCGTATATGTGCAATACAGCCTGCATACTCGCAATCTAGCTTGCATGACTGCCATGACCTTCACAATATTTTTTGCAACCTAACCTGCATTTTTTGCAAGCAAACTTGCACGTCAACCAGGGTTGCGCAATTTGCGTTGCAGTTTTTTTGCTTGAGTTTTTTGCTCTCGATTTTTTGTGTGGGCTTGTGGAATTTTTGTGCGGGCTTGTGGTTTTTTTGTGCGGCTTGTGGGCAACCCCCGCAGGTCCAGCGGGACAGTGAATTCAAAATACCCTTAAGTTTATTCTACCTACCTAAGATCGACGATTAAACGCATTATAGCATATTTTTTTACTTGACATATACTAGCATATGGTGTATAATCACTGTCCTGTTTTAGGGGTTATACCTACTAATCGGTATTATCTTAATCTTTTTGCTTGACAATTTTAGGTGCCCATGGGATAATACAGTTAGAGGTTAGGGAATATGTTGAAAGGAATTTTTTGGTCTGCGGTCGCAATTATTTTTTTGCTTAATTTTTTAGGTGGGGGAAATATTTTTGGGCTTCTAATCTTTTTTGTCTTGGTTCCGATTATTGGGCTCAGATTTTTAGTTGAAATTTTTAAGCTGGGAAGCATGATCTTTTGAGGCAAAGTTTTATGACTAAACGCAAAGCAAAAACACCGGCATTGGGTCCGGAGTTCTGTCAGATTTTTAAGCGCAAGGCTGGCGCACATTCGCACAAGAATGTCAAGCGAAAAAAGACACGTCAGAAATTTTTGCGACTGCAATCCATAATGCGGGAGTATTAGGGTTCCACCGGGACAGTGAACCATACATACCCCATTAACCCGCATACTCTCATCACTGTCCCGTCTTGAGGGTTTGTCGCAAGAAATTAACTTTTTGCGAAGAGCTGCCCAAGATTAATCAGGACATCTTGACTAAGGGTTAACACACAAATCGACAATTACTTAATCTTTTTTGTTGACATTTTTTTGGGTCTATGAGATAATAGGTTTAGAAAGTTTGGAGGAATAAACTAATGTATAAAATCATAGGAAATTATCAAGGCAACACACAAGACGAAGTCATCGACGAAGGGTTTAACACTTCGGGTTATGCCCGCCGAATGTTAGCAGAATACGTCATGGCGTTTGGTGCTGATTGGGGTCCATTGTGGATCGTTGACCGAAACGGCAACCACATCGATTAAGGGTTTACACAGAAAAGATTATTTATTTATCTTTAGGGGTTGACAAACACTGTCCGGTTGTGGGATAATACAGTTATGAAATTGAGTAAGAAGAAGAAAAAATTTGAAGTGGTTCTAAGCATGAACTCTTATCACACCTATATTGTTGAAGCAGTTGACGAAGACGATGCATATGAGCAAGTTATGTCAGGGCAACACGAGGCAGTTGAAATCGATCCACGGGATGATCCATGTTTTGAGGAGATTAACCCTTTAGACGACGATGGTATTCACATCGATCCAAGCAGAAGATAATAGAGGGTTAACACAGAAAAGATTATTTATTTATCTTTTTTTGTTGACAAGTCTGACCGGATAGGAGATAATACAGTTATGAAATTGAGTGATAAAAAGAAAAATGAAATCAGAGTTATTGCAAAATACTTACGAGAGCAATTAACCGACTTTGCATCGTTCCAGTATGCGATGCGAGAATTGTTCAAAGGTGAAGCAGCCATCGAGCTTGACAATGATCATCAGGTTGTGGTCTATACCGGACACCAAGCGGACATTCAAGATTATGGTGCTGCTGCTCGTCTAATGTCTGCATCGTGTATGGATTCTTTAGAAAACAATTATCTTGAATCGAGAAAAGATTAAAATAATACTTGACAAGCAAGCCCCATTGTGAGACAATACAGGTATAAAGATTAGGAAATTAGGAGAATATAAAATGACAAAAGTTACTAAAGAACAAAAAATTAAAGCCCTTGCGGAAACACTCCGCGACCAACTGGCAACCAAGAGCGATCTTGAACGAG
>Ga0208299_1001403_pt1 | contig 18083 bp, 12 predicted proteins | sample 15_taG_FD_184089 | JGI IMG/M metagenome (GOLD analysis project Ga0208299, IMG submission 184089) | Marine viral communities from the Subarctic Pacific Ocean - 15_ETSP_OMZ_AT15312 metaG (SPAdes) (version 2) | ecosystem: Environmental > Aquatic > Marine > Oceanic | place: Pacific Ocean | collected...
TTAATGACTTATATTGCTCTTGTAATTTAAGAATAAGATTGTAAGTAAATTCAATCTCCACTCCTTTAAATTCAATTTGAGCTAATTTTGCCAATATAAATCCTATCTCTTCTTTCGTAAAAGAAAACTCTACATTTGGTAAATATTCTTCCTTTTTTAAATTATCATTTTTTTTGTTAATTTGATCTGATAACCCAGGCATTTTTTACTCCTTATTTATTATGAATAAATCCATATAGTCCCATCAGTATTAATTGCCATCTCTCCAACACCATACTCGTTATCTCCAGCAACAGCATCATCATTATCACCAAGTTCCTTAACAGTAACAACATGTTCTAATGGTGTAACTACAGTAGTATCAGAAGCTATACCTTTGGCTACCGACCATCTTTCTGATGTTATGTCGTGATAAAGAGCAGAACCACTATCTGCAAATGAACCACTTTGGACTATAATACCAGCATCAACATTTGCTGCAGCAGATCCTGTAGCGAAGAAACCAAAGGCATCTTCTACTTCTAAATTAGTGGTAGCAAGTGTAGTGGTTGTTCCATTAACTTCTAAGTTACCACCAATTATTACATTTCCTGTTGTTGTAATAGCATCAATATATGCTGCTTTCCAATATAAAGCAGATGTACCTAAATCTTGTGCACTATCCGAAGATGGTACAAGGTCGGAATCAAATCTACCAGTTGCTGTAATTGTATCACTTGTAGCATCTCCTAAATCTACATTACCAGTCGCTGAAAGTGAAGTAAATGTACCAGCCGCTGGAGTATTTCCACCGACAATTCCGTCTATTGGTCCGACAAATGCAGTCGATGTAATTGATGTGGCTGCAGATACAGTACCTAAATTATCAATTATAGTACCATTAAAAGTGCTATTCTTATTAAAAATAACCTGTTCTGAACTATCAGTAGTATCAAATGTTAAGTAGGCATTGTCCGCTTCTTCTATAACTAATGCCGTTGCGGAATTGTCCAATATCTTAATTGAACTAGCACCACTAAATCTTAATGCTCCATCTGCACCAGCAGATAAAGTTAAGTCTCCAGAAATATCAGCCGTACCATTAATATCCAAATTAGCTGCTAACTGTAGTCCTGTTGTATCGGTGATAACACCATCAGTAACAACCGTATCCCCTATAGTGAAATCAGTTGTGGCGTCTATTGTTGTACCTTTAATTGTTGTGTGTGAATTGGCACCGATAGCGGCCCCATCGATATCTCCGGCATCTATATCAACCGTATCTAAATATGCCGTTCCGTCTATGTATAAATCTTTCCATTGTGTTCCAGAAGCACCTAAATCAAATTTATCATCAATACCTGGAGTTACTGAACCACTTATATCAAGTGAACCTGTAAATTTATGAGTGTCGGTAATAGTATCACCAAATATAGTTGAACCACTTGAAAAACTTTGAGTCATATAAGTTACAGAAGAACTTACAATATAATTTTGAGCAGTTATATCACCTTGTACAGTAACATCACCACTAATATCACCAGTTAAAGTTAATCCAGCAAAAGTAGGTGAATCTCCCGTACCAATACCAAGGTCAACAGTATCCGTTCCACCATCAATTTCAGTAAGCGTAAGTATTCCTGTATCGGTAGCAAAAGCTACAGTATCATACACTTCTGTAAGGTTAGAACTTACACCATTTAAATATCCAAGTTCTGTTGTTGTTATATTAGCATCCGATACTATTTCTCCACTACCATTTGTAACCAACACCATGCTATTGCTTAATGATAAAGTATCTGTACCAAGAGTTGACCTAACATTATCAACAATGGTTTTATTAATTTCAGAGCCACCAACAGTTAATGTTGAAGCATCAACATCAATTCTACTAGCAGTAATCGTTGTTGCTTCTACTCTACCAAATGAACCGGTAGATACACTAAAAACACCAGAAAGATCCAGTGAACTAGCTGATATGTTTCCACTTGCTGTTATATGATTTAAATGAGCATCACTTCCACTTACTATTACTTTTTTCCAACTTGGCATTATATTCTCCTATATACCTAAATAAAATTCGTTTTCTGTTGTATTATAATAAAATCCACCCTCAACAACAGTTGGTTCGGTTGTAAATCCACCAAAATTAGCAACACCATCTTGATTCACATTTAATGCATTAAAACTACCACTTTTAATCAAAAATAAATCTTTAGTTACACTTTCTGGTTCTATATTCATATAAGCATTTAATGTATTTGATGTAGCACCGAGATTTATCTCAGTAAAACTACCCGAACCATTTATTAAAAAATTACCAGCTCCCGTTACTTCCTTTGAATTTAAATCTAAATCACCACCAAGTTGTGGTGTAATATCTTCGACTAAATTAGTTATTCCTCCCCCACCGGTTTCTAAATTCGTACCACCCCAGTAAAGAGTTCCACCTCTACTATGTAGTTTATTACCAGTTACGGAATCACCATCTTCTATTTCAAAAAATTCACTTGTAGTAAAACTACCAGATAATCTAAATTCATCTAATGTATTGCCTACCGCGTCATAAAGAGTTTTATCATCCGCACGAACTTGCAATAGATGCTTAAAACTATCAGAAATAACAGTGTTCGTTAAGTCATATGCCATTTTAATTCAATCTCTTTAAAACTTTTTTTAAAAATTTATCAAAACCTTCTTGTATGTTTGCCTCTATATAATAATTATGTAAAACTGGTGAGAAACGGGATTTGTTTTTTACTAACATTTTTTTAGTAATACCATTTTCTTTTAACATTTTCATTAATTCATTTTCAGGAGTTACTCTCTCTACTACAATTTTTGGTTTTGATGGTTTATGTGAAATAACTTCAACGGTTGCCTTTTTACTCGTTATGACTTGAAAGGTTTCTTCATAAGGTTGAAAATAAGCATCTTCAGCAATCACTTCCAATTCCATTTTACCAACTTGACCATCTTCTGATATATTTTTTAACTTTGGGAAAAGAATCTCTCCCTTTCCATTCGATTTAATCTTACCCTCGACCATCAAGTTTTTATCATCAAATTTTAATATTGCTCTTAATTTAGAATCTTTGATTGATGCTCCTTCAAGAGAAACATTACATTCAAATATCTCTGATTTATCTGTATATAGTTTAAGCGACATTTATATTCACCATAGGTTTATTCAATACTTCTTGAATTACCATATCTATATCCGATAAGGCAATTTGTGTATTAAGTGGTATTTCAACTTTTTGTTTTATTTGATTTGATTTAACTTTCATTATTAATTGAATTACTTTTCTCTTCTTAGTTCTATCTTTAAATAAATCGCCATAAATTTGTTCTCGTTTATATGCACCTGACCTACCACCTATTACTTGTGCTAATTCATAAGCAATACTAAAATCTTCCCAAGTATAGGATGCTAAAGTCCAAGTCGTAGTTGCATTTCCCCAAGTAATTGGCATACATTTATCCTATTATAATTGTAATTATTCATATATAAATATAAACCAATTATAGTTAATCATATAAATTCATCCATTAAATTATTATACCTATTAATCCACTTCTCCCCCAACCGACTTCCTTTCTATATCATCATGGTTTAAGTCAACCCAATAAATTTCATATGCTATGGTATTTTCTAATGCTTCAAATTCATGATATAGACCTGGTTTAACAATACTTAACTCTCCAGCACTAGCTATTGTATCATCAACTAAATCATAATCTGTTTGATATATTTTTATATTTAACTTCCCCCTTTCAATAAAAAAAGCATTAATTTTATGATTATGTTTATGTTTAGAACAATAACCACCCTTATTTACTTCTATCCTATGTATTTCAAAATTTTGATTTTTAAATACCTCTTGAGTTAATCCCCAAACTTTACCCTGTATTTTCATATTTTTACCATATTATTATAATAATTAATCCAATGTTGTCCATAATCCCCACTCCAAGTTTCATGCCATGGACCACCTCGTGTATAATGAATTACTTTTGGATCAATATTACCATTATACCACCCTTCTAACCAATTATATGTGGGTGGAATAGAACCTATATTATCATCATCTGTCCATCCCATTCTATGTAGATATTTTGCTTCTTTTGTATTAACATTTTCTACTGATAAGTTTTTACAATCATCATGACTACAATTAAATACCATCATACTTGACCAATTTTTTCTTGGATAATGTGTCTGTACACATCCATCCATTTTTGTTTTTTCTGGTGGATCATACTCGTGTTTTATACACATTACAGAATATTTTTCATCATAATATTCTAAAAGTTCATTAATATCACACTGCCACAAAAAATCAGAATCGACAAATACTGCTATTCCATCATAATTGTTTAAATATGGTGTTAAAAATCTACTATAAGTAAATTCTGTGGATGCTAATGGATCTTCTTCTCTCCAATATAAACCAGCATCAATTTGATCCTGTAATTTAATTGGCTGAATAGTTAAATCATTCTCATCACCTTTATAGTTTTTCAAAATAGAATATCTTGCAACAGAATATGGTGGATTGACTAAATCTGGATAATTCTTACTTTCATCTTGTCGCCTATCATATCCTATGTATACATTTATCTTCATTTTATTTTATCCTTCATCTGTGAGATTAACTTATAAGGTGTATTGTGCCATACTGATATCTCACCTATCTCAATATGTTTCGGTTGTTCTATACACCAAACTACAATATCTACAATTTCTTTGTAACTTAAACTTGGTAAATCAGATTCAAGTAAACCTGGATTTATATCTATAATTCTACATTTTTTATCACTTATCAATCTTAAACTATTTGATAAATGATTTAATGCTGCCTTTGATGTAGAATACAAATATCCTTTAGATATATTTGGATACTTACTTCTACTTCCAATATTAACAATTGTTTTATCTGTATCTTTCCATTTTTCAAATGCTTCCATTAATAACTCAGTTTGTTTAAAACTTCCATGTCTATTGTTTATAAACACATCACATTCTTCTGAAAAACCATCTACTACATTATCAAATCTTGTAGATAATTCTTTACCCAATCCTCTATTACTATTTGTTATTGCTATTTTCATAATACTCATTTATTAAATCAAAACTTTTTTTACCAAACAACTGACCATCAACTGTGCAACCATTACAAGGACTAAAACTCCTATCACCAACTGATAATTTCTTTCTTATCTCATACATTTTATCACTAAACCAAACATCAAATAAGTTTTGTTCCACAAGATTACCAACTATAATTTCCTTTCCCCAATCATTTGCACAGAATAAAACATCCCCATTCCAATCTACAAATAATTTGTAAAATGGATAATGACAAGGTTTACCATTTAAACTTTCAATATCACTTTCATCGAACCCTAACCAATCAATGTTACCACCACGATTGTTAATAAATAAGCCATAATCATCTTGAGAATAATGTGCTCTGTATTTATATTTTGACTTATCAATATTTTCCATAATATTATCAAACTTTTCTATCTGGTCAATACCATCATATAAATTAATATACAATAAATCTAAACCACTTTTAAAAATATCCCCAACACTATCTTTTTTTAGAAAATCACCATTTGTATTACATTCAAATAAATTAGTTTTTAAATATTTTCTCATCACATTTATTATTTCTAAAAACTTCTTATTTAAAAAATTTTCACTATAACCACTATAAGATATTTTTCCCTTATAATCATATTCGGATAAATTAATTGCTATCTTTTCAGCATCATCTACAGTCATGTTAAGATTTCTATTTGGATAAACTTCAGAGTCATACCTTGGACAAAATACACATTTCCTATTACATAATTCAGTAGTATTTAATTCAACAGTTAAAATAGAACTAAGTGGATTATCAAAATTATTCTTACCAAAATGTTTATCTTCTTGTTCTTTTCTATGATTTAAAAATGTATCTTGATTATCAACTACCATCAAAACTCTTTAAAATATTTTTCTTTGAATTATCTATATTTTTATTTAACCAATCACTATAATCAATTGTTTCCAGATCAAGATTTGATAAAATATGCCATTTTAATTTATTTTCCTCATCTAACTTACTAACATATTTTTGTTCTATATTTGTATTATGAGAACCTTCTGGTACTGTATATAATGGCAAATGCCAACTATGTGGCGTTGGTATCTTACAACCAGGTCGTATTTTATTTGTACTTTTACTAAAAAAATCAAATCCAATTATATGTAAACTTTTATATATTTTAACTTTTCTAATAAAATAAAGAATACTAAGAAACCCGATAGAAGGTCTTTTTAATCCACCTGTAACCCATTCTCCCGTAGGACTTTCATTATCTTCCCCAAACCCAAATTCATCATAAATATCGCGTAATTCTTTATCTGAAAACATATCTATATATTCAAAATTCGGTATGTTTTTTATTTGTTTTGGTGTTAATGGATAATCGATAAATCTCCTACACTTATTAAGTATTATTTTAGTATTTTTATATTTGCCGTTTCTAAATTCATACTTCCACATTGGAGCTCTAAATAATCCAGTAATCCATACATCCGTTTTAGATCCCAAAGACATAGTTTGTCTTTTGTTACGACCTATAGCTTTACCGAAATGAACTACAATATCAAAAGAATCAATATATTCTTTTAAATCGTACTCCATGATTTCAACAGAATTACCAACTAATATAACACTTTTATTTTTTACAAAATCTTTCATCAACACCGATGTCGTTCCAATATAACTTTTTTATATTTAAACCTTATAATTTTTTCTACTAATCTTTTACTAGTCTACCATCTACTCTCTTTTTTACCCCGCCGGGTTGACCTTCCACATACCAGTCAGCATATCTTTCCCTTTCATCATGTATATAAGATAAATATTGATCTACTTTATTTTTCCAATCAGAATCAATTCGTGGATTAATTATACCCGATTTTGGACTCGAAAATGTTTTATTTATCCACTCCCCCATATCAACTTCGTATACTTGATTTTCAAATAAAAAACGATTTATATGATAAAAAGATCCTCTATGAGCCTCTTGATATACTTCTATTGGTTCTATTTCCTTCCCGAGCACAGCTGCATATAATGCACTTTCACTCATATGAGTAGTATATACTTTACTAACTTTCGGAAGAAAATAATATAAATCAATTTCTCTTGGTAATATAGTAGATTCCCCAAACATATCCTTTAATTCACCAATAATCGCATGAGTAGTTACAGGATGTGGTTTAAAATATACATCATCTTCATGGTCAAATGCTATTTTTTTAAGTTTATTTAAACAAATACACTCTTTTAACTTATTAGATCCAGGAAGTATCACAAGATGATCAACATCTGAATACTTTTCGAATTCTTGACTTCTGTTTTGGTATTTATTAGCTACTTGTTTGTTTATATTTTTAATAAAAAATTCTTTATAATCTAATATCTTAACATCATCCGTATCTCTCCACGCATGTTCAACTTGTCTAAGTCGTAATTCCAAATTTAAAGGGCAAATAAGAAAATTTGTGCCATATTCTGTATAATTTAAAGTTTTAAATTTTGGTAATTCTTGTGCATTTACATCATAACTATTTTCAGTTTTATACTTCTTCATTTTCTTTAGAAAATATGTTTCAACTTCTTCTAAAGGATTTAGTACAGTGTTCTTTTTTAATGTACCAATTCGTTTTTTCTGCTCAGACCTATTAAACATTGATGGCACATTAATTCTTCTATCTTCAGGTTTCATTTATAACTCCTATTTATTAAATATAACCTACATATATAAATATATATTAATTTCTAATAACCATCAGGTAATTTTCTATTAATAGAAAAAACCAGTCTTATATGTTGTCGTATATGTTGTATCTGTTGATTTCTTTGTATCATATATTGTTGTTGTCGATTTAGTTGTATTCCAGGATGTAGTTGTACTTTTCGATGTACTCCAAGTTGTAGTTGTTGATTTAGTTGTATTAAATGTTGTCGTATATGTTGTATCTGTTGATTGGCTTGTACTCCAAATTGTTGTTGTATTCCGACTCGTACTCCAGGTTGTATCCGTTGCTCTTTTCGTATGATAATTTGTAAAATATGTTGTATTTGTTGAATGGTTCGTAATCCAAGTTGTCCCTGTTATTGCACTTGTATTCCAGGTTGTAGTTGTTGAATGGTTCGTACTTCTCGATGTACTCCAAGTTGTAGTTGTTGATTTAGTTGTATTCCAAGTTGTCATATATGTTGTATCAGTACTTCTCGTTGTCTCAAAAGTTGTAGTTGTTGATCTATTTGTATTAAATGCTGTTGTATATATTGTATCTGTAGTATGTCTCGTCTCCCAAGTTGTTGTTGTTGAATGGTTCGTTTTATAAATTGTCTCATATACAGTTGATGTACTTCGTGATGTATTCCATGTTGTCGTTGTTAATTTGCTTGTATTAAATGTTGTCGTATATGTTGTTGTTGTCGAATGACTTGTTTTATATATTGTAGTTGTTGATTTCGTTGTATCAAATGTCGTTGTATATGTTGTATCAGTACTTTTCGTTGTGTTCCAGGTTGTAGTTGTTGATTTAGTTGTATTAAATGTTGTTGTATATGTTGTATCTGTAGATCTAGTTGTATTCCAAATTGTTACTGTTGAATGATTTGTTAAATATATTGTAGTTGTTGAATGATTCGTACTTCTCGTTGTCTCCCAAGTCGTAGTTGTTGATGTGCTTGTATTAAATGTTGTTGTATATGTTGTATCTGTAGATCTAGTTGTATTAAACCATGTTGCCGTTGAATGGTTCGTACTGAAAATTGTATCTGTCGAGTGGTTCGTACTTCTCGTTGTACTCCAAGTTGTAGTTGTTGATGTGCTTGTATTCCAGGTTGTAGTTGTCGAATGATTTGTACTTCTCTGTGTACTCCAAGTTGTAGTTGTTGATGTGCTTGTATTCCAGGTTGTAGTTGTTGATTTGTTTGTATTAAATGTTGTCGTATATGTTGTTGTTGTAGAATGACTTGTTTTATATATTGTAGTTGTTGATGTGCTTGTACTCCAAGTTGTTGTTGTTAATTTGCTTGTATTCCAAATTGTTACTGTTGAATGATTTGTGCTATGGTTCGTCTCAAATGTTGTAGTTGTTGATTTCGTTGTGCTCCAAGTTGTAGTTGTTAATTTACTTGTATTCCAGGTTGTAGTTGTCGAATGATTCGTACTTCTCGTTGTGTTCCAGGTTGTAGTTGTTGATTTAGTTGTATTCCAAATTGTTATTGTCGATTTAGTTGTATTAAATGTTGTTGTATATGTTGTATCTGTACTTCTCGTTGTATTCCAGGTTGTAGTTGTCGAATGATTTGTACTTCTCTGTGTACTCCAAGTTGTAGTTGTTGATTTCGTTGTATTAAATGTTGTTATTGTTGATTGGCTTGTATTAAATGTTGTTGTATATGTTGTTGTTGTCGAATGACTTGTTTTATATGTTGTATCTGTTGTTTTCTTTGTCTCATATGTTGTTGTTGTCGAATGGTTCGTACTTCTCGTTGTGTTCCAGGTTGTAGTTGTTGATTTAGTTGTATTCCAAATTGTTATTGTCGATTTAGTTGTATTAAATGTTGTTGTATATGTTGTATCTGTACTTCTCGTTGTATTCCAAATTGTTATTGTCGAATGATTCGTACTTCTCGTTGTCTCCCAAGTCGTAGTTGTTGATTTCGTTGTATTCCAGGTTGTAGTTGTTGATTTAGTTGTATTAAATGTTGTCGTATATGTTGTTGTTGTCGAATGACTTGTTTTATATGTTGTATCTGTTGTTTTCTTTGTCTCATATGTTGTTGTTGTCGAATGGTTCGTACTTCTCGATGTACTCCAAGTTGTAGTTGTTGATTTCGTTGTGTTATATTTTGTTATAGTCGAATGATTTGTACTTCTCGTTGTATTCCAGGTTGTAGTTGTTGATTTCGTTGTATTAAATGTTGTTGTTGTTGATGTGCTTGTATTAAATGTTGTCGTATATGTTTCTGTTGTTGGGTGACTTGTTTTATATATTGTAGTTGTTGATTGGCTTGTATTAAATGTTGTTGTTGTTGATGTGCTTGTATTCCAGGTTGTAGTTGTTGATTTAGTTGTATTCCAAGTTGTTGTATATGTTGTATCTGTAGATCTAGTTGTATTATATGTTTCATCTGTTGATCTCTTTGTCTCATATATTGTTAAAGTCGAATGATTTGTACTTCTCGTTGTACTCCAAGTTGTAGTTGTTGATTTCGTTGTATTCCAGGTTGTAGTTGTTGAATGATTCGTACTTCTCGTTGTCTCCCAAGTCGTAGTTGTTGATCTGCTTGTACTCCAAGTTGTTGTTGTTAATTTGCTTGTATTCCAAATTGTTACTGTTGAATGATTTGTGCTATGTTTTGTATTCCAGGTTGTAGTTGTACTTCTCGATGTACTCCAAGTTGTAGTTGTTGATCTCGTTGTTTTCCAAGTTGTCGTATATGTTGTATCTGTAGATCTAGTTGTATTATATGTTGTAGTTGTTGATTTACTTGTATTCCAGGATGTTATTGTGGATATTTTTGTATCCCGACTTGTATAATATTTTGTATCTGTAGTAAGTCTCGTCTCCCAAGTTGTTGTTGTTGATTTCGTTGTATCATAAAATGTTTGATATGATGTATCACGGATTGTCAACCAGCTTGTCAGCGTAGTTGCACTTGTATTTCTACTGGTCTGAATATATTTTCTTCTATGTAAAGTATTCCAATAAGTCGTCCATGAAGTAGTTGTATTTCTACTTGTCGTGTACTTTGTTTGTATTGTTGTATCGTGATATGTTTTAAATGTTGTAGTTGTTGATTTACTTGTATTATAATATGTTGTAGTCGAATGATTTGTAATCCAGGATGTCCCATATGTAGTTTGAGTACTTGCTGATGTGCCCCAAGTTGTTGTTGTTGATTTCGTTGTATTCCAAGTTGTCGTGGTCGAATGATTTGTACTTTGACTTGTATCAAATGTTGTTGTTGTTGATGTGCTTGTATTCCAGGTTGTAGTTGTACTTCTCGATGTGTAATATTCTGTCTCATATGTTGTATCAGTAGTTTTCTTTGTCTCATATACAGTTGATGTTAATGCACTTGTATTCCATGATGTCGTTGTTGATTTACTTGTATTCCAAGCTGTTGTATATGTTGTATCTGTAGATCTAGTTGTATTATATGTTGTAGTTGTTGATTTACTTGTATTAAATGTTGTCGTATATGTTGTTGTTGTAGAATGACTTGTTTTAAACCATGTTGCCGTTGCATGGTTCGTACTCCAGGTTGTTGATGTTGAGTGGTTCGTGCTCCGACTTGTATTATATGTTGTAGTTGTTGATTGGCTTGTATTCCAGGTTGTAGTTGTACTTCTCGATGTACTCCAAGTTGTTAGTGTTGAATGATTTGTAAAATATATTGTTAAAGTCGAATGTTGTGTACTTCTCGATGTACTCCAAGTTGTAGTTGTTGATTTCGTTGTATTCCAGGTTGTAGTTGTTGATTTAGTTGTATTCCAAGTTGTTGAATATGTTGTATCAGTACTTTTTGTTGTATTATATGTTGTAGTTGTTGATTTGCTTGTATTAAATGTTGTTGTATATGTTGTATCTGTACTTCTCGTTGTATTAAATGTTGTTACTGTTGAATGATTTGTAAAATATATTGTTAAAGTCGAATGTTGTGTACTTCTCGTTGTATTCCAGGTTGTAGTTGTTGATTTCGTTGTATTAAATGTTGTTGTTGTTGATTGGCTTGTATTAAATTTTGTTGTATATGTCGTATCAGTACTTCTCGTTGTTGTATATGTTGTTGTAGTCGAATGATTTGTACTTCTCGATGTATTCCAAGTTGTAGTTGTTGATTGGCTTGTATTATATGTTGTAGTTGTTGATTTACTTGTATTCCAAGTTGTTGAATATGTTGTATCTGTACTTCTCGTTGTATTCCAAATTGTTACTGTTGAATGATTTGTAAAATATATTGTTAAAGTCGAATGTTGTGTACTTCTCGTTGTGTTCCAGGTTGTAATTGTTAATTTAGTTGTATTAAATGTTGTTGTTGTTGATTTACTTGTATTAAATGTTGTTGTATATGTTGTATCTGTACTTCTCGTTGTCTCATATGTTGTTGTTGTCGAATGGTTCGTACTTCTCGATGTATTCCAAGTTGTAGTTGTTGATTTACTTGTATTATATGTTGTAGTTGTTGATTTAGTTGTATTCCAAGTTGTTGTATATGTTGTATCTGTAGATCTAGTTGTATTAAATACTGTAGATGTTGATTGGCTTGTATTAAATGTTGTAGTTGTTGATTTCGTTGTGTTATATTTTGTCGTATATGTTGTATCAGTAGTTTTCTTTGTCTCATATACAGTTGATGTTAATGCACTTGTATCCCAAGTCGTAGTTGTTGAATGATTTGTAAAATATATTGTTAAAGTCGAATGTTGTGTACTTCTCGTTGTGTTCCAGGTTGTAGTTGTTGATTTACTTGTACTCCAAATTGTTGTTGTTGATTTACTTGTATTAAATGTTGTTGTATATGTTGTATCAGTACTTTTTGTTGTATTCCAGACTGTAGTTGTTGATTTACTTGTATTCCAAGTTGTTGAATATGTTGTATCTGTAGATCTCTTTGTCGTGTATATTGTATCAGTTAATAATCTTGTCTCATATGTTGTTGTTGTCGAATGGTTCGTACTTCTCGATGTACTCCAAGTTGTAGTTGTTGATTTAGTCGTATTAAATTTTGTTGTATATGTTGTTGTTGTAGAATGACTTGTTTTATATGTTGTATCTGTTGTTTTCTTTGTCTCATATGTTGTTGTTGTCGAATGGTTCGTGCTCCGACTTGTATTATATGTTGTAGTTGTTGATTTACTTGTATTAAATGTTGTTGTTGTCGAATGGTTCGTACTTCTCGATGTACTCCAAGTTGTTACTGTTGAATGACTTGTAAAATATATTGTTAAAGTCGAATGTTGTGTACTTCTCGTTGTGTTCCAGGTTGTAGTTGTTGATTTACTTGTACTCCAAATTGTTGTTGTCGTATGTTGTGTTCCCCGCTTTGTCGTATATATTGTATCAGTACTTTTTGTTGTATTATAATATGTTGTTGTTGAATGGTTCGTACTTCTCGATGTCTCCCAAATTGTAGTTGTTGATTTCGTTGTGTTATATTTTGTTGTTGTCGAATGGTTCGTGCTCCGACTTGTATTATATGTTGTAGTTGTTGATTTACTTGTATTCCAAGTTGTTGAATATGTTGTATCAGTACTTTTCGTTGTGTTCCAGGTTGTAGTTGTTAAAGAAGTTGTATTATATGTTGTAGTTGTTGATAATGTGGTTTCTTTCTTTGTGTCAAATACCGTGAATGTGCTTGTCGTTGTGTCCCAAGAAGTTGATGTTGTCTTACTTGTATCCCAACTTGTTGTTGTTGAATGATTCGTACTTTTCGTTGTGTTCCAGGTTGTAGTTGTTGATTGGCTTGTATTCCAAGTTGTCAATGTTGTTGTACTTGTTTTATATGTTGTATCTGTTGATTTTTTTGTGCCCACCATGGTGATGGTACTATTATTCGTAGTCCGAGATGTATTCCACTTATACTCTTCAAAAAATCCAAATTTACCTGGCATAATAAGCTACCTAACTAAAATCACCCATGTAATTTATTGCAACTTCCGTTGATGATAATACATAATATGATATCATATTAACATTATTAGCTCCAGTATCATATGTTATAGAATCACCTCTTGGCGTTTTCCACTCTGATGGTAATGCAACAGTTCTACCACCAGTACCATCCTGTACTAATACAATTACTCCACTTTGTCCTACATTATTTACTTCTTCACTTGAACTAATCGTTATATTTGTACCCAAACTAATTTTAAAATTCGTAGCATCAGAAAAATTAAGTGCAGTTTCAGTTGCTCCAGTAATCTCTTCTTGTTTCATTTTTACACTTCCAGATAGTGATAATGAACCCGTTGTTTGTATATGTGACGCGAATATTGTCATTTTATTTCCTCTAACTTAAATTTATATTTTTTACCATTCTTTCTATTTAATAAGTATAAATCATCCTCACCTTCTTGTATTGTCCACGAACCAGTTGTTCCATCTACTTCATTCCCTTCAGTTCCTTCATTAGATAATTGAATATCACTCGTCCATAAATCTTTCCATCTCAGGTCTTTTGTACCTAAATTATAAGTAGCTGTAGTAGTTGGTATTATATGCCCACTTGTTTTTAATTGACCAAAAGATCCAGTAGTTTGAGCAGAACCACTTATTCCATAATAACTAACATAATCTGACGAGCCGAAGGTTCCTGTAGAATCTTGTATTTTTCCAATTCTAAGAACCTCAGTACTACCACTTACATAAGTGAAACGAGCTCCTTTATCTTTAGATGCATAACTACCTGACCGCACATCAATAATAATATCCTCATTCCAACTATCATTGTAAGTATTATTATATTGCCATTTCCACTCCCCTCCTGGCGGGGACATAGTACCAACATTAGCCAAGAACTGAATATTCTTAGCTGTACTGTCCATATCAGGTACATATGTTTGTTCTATCAGATTCTTAGAACCAGCTGCAGTTTCTACTCTATATCGTGCCCTTGCTTGAAAAGGAATCTTGGTATCATTATTAAAACTATCCATCTGTAATTTTGAAGAAAAACCAGTTTCTAAAGAAGATGTTGATGAATACATACCATCTGAGTGAGCCTGGCTCCCAAATGATATCAATTTGTCATCTTCAATCTCCCAACCACCAATTTCTCCATCAGTAGCAATAATAGATCCACTCATTACCATAGTATTATTAGCAGGATCTAGATGAAAAACACTTGAACTTATTTCTATGTTACCATCAGAACCACTTATGTATTGACCACCACCACCAAATAAGAAATTAGATGAACTTATTTCTAATTTGTTTGTATCAGAGTTAAATTCTATGAAAGAACCTGTTTGATTGCCGACGAAAAAGAAAACTTTACTTGGAAATGTGGAAGACTGACCAACTACAAATGGTACTGTTCTTGTTGGTAAATCTGTTCCATCTGGATTTCCACCTAGTGATATAACAAGACCATCATCACCAAATGGTGTAAATTTTTCACCACCACTATGTTGAATTACCATAGCATTTAGACCACCACTTTTTGCAGTCATACTCTCATCATCAAATACAAATTGTGCAATTTTACCACCAGTGAGTCTAGCGTTTGAAGCAGTAATTTGACCACTAGCACCCTTTAGTGTTAATGTACCTGATGTAGAATCTAAATCTGCTCCAATTGTAAATCCACCAATTTCTCCATCAGCTGCTGTTATTGAACCACTTAATGTAGCGTTACCAGCACTATCTAAATAAAAACCACTTGAACTTATTTCTAAATTACCACCCGAACCACTTATGTATTGAGAACTACCACCCAAGTAAAAAGCAGATGAACTTACTACAAACCCAAGAGAAGCATCCCAAGAAATTCTTTCTCCTTTGGGGTCACCAACCAAGAATTGGTCTTCGTTCACCAAAAATCCCTTTTGAGTTCCAGTAAATGTCATAGATGCCGCATCATCACTAACTTTTATTGCTCCATTTCCTGAACCATCCAATAGGATTATTTTTGTACCAGTCGTTGGATAATACAATTGGTCGGCTGATATTCCAAAGTTAGATATTTCACCACCAGTAAATAATACATTTGAACCTGTTATCTGACCACCAGCGGAAACTTTAAAGGCACTTGATGATATAAATGATGCTGGGTCTGATGTATCTGCGGAAGCGGATATTCTCCAATATGGTGAATAAGCCAATGAATCAGATGTTATAGTAGAACCACCTATTACACCATCGGTTGCAGTAATCGTTCCTACCATTGTAACATCACCATTAGTTTCTAAATGGAAATTACTAGAACTGATTTCTAAATTACCGAGTGAACCACTTATGTACTGAGAACTACCACCTAAGAAAAATTTAGATGAACTCATAATTAAATCAGTACCATCAAATTCTATTCTATTTCCATCTGCCTTTCCTAATAATGTTTGACCACTTCCACTTATCCAAACGCCAGTTCCACTTGTATGACTTGTTGGTGGTGTTGAACCTAATGCTAATGCCCCACCATTTGCACTTATTAATTTTACAGTACCACCAGAACTTGATATTTGAGTTGGAGCAATCTTCCAACCACCAGCAGTTAATACATCATCATCATATGAAAAAGTTGGTCCTATTGACATTCTAACATTTGGTGCATCCATGTAAATTCTATTTGAAGCTTCAAAAGCATTAGTTCCACTACCAAGTGACAATACACCACTTCCACTTATTATAGCTTTACCATCGGAAGATGAAATCATCCCTTTAGCAATTTTCCAACCACCAGCAGTTAATACATCATCACCATAAGAGAATGTTGGTCCTATGGAAAATTTTGTATTTGGTGCATCCATGTAAATTCTATTTGAAGCTTCAAAAGCATTAGTTCCACTACCAAGTGACAATACACCACTTCCACTTATTATAGCTTTGCCATCTGAAGATGAAATCATCCCCTGAGCAATCTTCCAACCACCAGCAGTTAATACACCACTACCATAAGAGAATGTTGGCCCTATTGACATCTGCACATTTGGTGCGTCCATATAAATTCTATTTTCGGCTTGATAAGCATTAGTTCCACTTCCTAATGATAGAACACCACTACCACTTATTATAGCACTACCATCAGAAGATGATATCATTCCTTTAGCAATCTTCCAACCACCTGCAGTTAGTACATCATCCACATAAGAGAAAGTAGAACCTACATAAAATACTGGACTTGATGAAGCACTTACAAAGAATAATCCATCAGTTGGTGTTCCATCCGCATCAGATGCTCCTGTACCAAGTGCTATTGACGCTTTATTACCATCAATACTCGCAACAGTTCCACTTGATAACTTTCCTGGCCCTAATTCCCATCCAGCTAATCTAGCAATATTCTTGGTTATAAGAATTGAAGCAGAATCTGCACTACCAGTAACTGCCGAACTTCCACTAAATACAGCAAAACCATATGGTTCATTTGTTGTACCATCATGTAATGGTAATTTACCAACAACAACTTTTGGTCTATTCCAATCGACAGAGCCAGTAAATATATTTAAAGATTGAGATGTTGCTGAAAGAGCAATAGAACCACCAGTATTATCATATTGTAAACTACCTGGCGTAATTTCCCATCCGGCTATTTCGTTTCCAGCTTGACCTAACTTGAATATTAAATTTCCACTACTGTCACTTCCACTTATTCCGTATTGACCAGATGCATTCAATAATCCCATTCTAACTTGTTCTTGTGATCCAGATTTAATTAAAAATCTTGAATTGGCCGCATCAACTTGAACAGTTCCGCCTGAACTTGATATCATCGTAGGAGTTAATCCCCAACCAGCTATTTCATTATTACCAGCAGAAGTTAATCTAACGAATGTATTAGTGCCATCCCAAACTCTCATTCCATAGTTTGTTCCATCATACTTACCAAATATTGCTCTTATATTTGTTGTACCACTATCTACTCCACCATTACCAGCTATAAGAGTTTCACCACTTGAACTTAATCTTAAATTTCCTTTTCCTAAATGACTCCCACTTATTTCCCATCCCGCAATCTTACCAGTTGTAGCATTTATTGAACCTTCAAGAAATGCAGAACCTGATGCCCATATCCCATGACCACTCAAAGTACCAAATTCTGGCGATGTTATTCCAGCTAAATTACCAGTTCTGACTACAGTTGAACCACTATCTCGTAAGACATCCATATATGGACTATTAGCAGAAGAAGCATCCAATACTAATGAACCACCACTTATCCTAACTGCAGTTCCACCGACACTTCCTGATAAATCACCAAGACTTCCTGAAGCACTATCTACCCCATATATTGTAAATCCAGTACCAGCAGCAATACCAGAAGCAGTTATTGTAAATTGAACACTTTTTATTG
>Ga0208299_1001404_pt1 | contig 18081 bp, 22 predicted proteins | sample 15_taG_FD_184089 | JGI IMG/M metagenome (GOLD analysis project Ga0208299, IMG submission 184089) | Marine viral communities from the Subarctic Pacific Ocean - 15_ETSP_OMZ_AT15312 metaG (SPAdes) (version 2) | ecosystem: Environmental > Aquatic > Marine > Oceanic | place: Pacific Ocean | collected...
TGAACCGTACAAGGTCCGGGTGGACTATGGCAACGGTGCTAATGAGTGGTATATGGCAACAGAAGTGCGTAAATTGCTCCTTGAATGGTGATAATCTTCTGCTAAATACCCTATTAGAAGGGAGTCAGATATGTCACGGAAGAATGACAAGAATGGCTGGCAGGAACCTCCAGATAAGACGCAATGGCTTTTGGACTTGATTGATATGAGTGAAGCAGCGGTCAAGACATACGAGAAGTATCTTCTCGACGAAGTAGATCACGATAGGCTTTCCTTAGTGATGACCCGATTGCGTAAACTACTTCCGATGTCCATAGAAGGCAGGTACCGGGACGACTGATCACAATGAAAAAGAAGACTAACAAAAATCAAAAGTTCAGCCGCAAGTTGAACTCAGATGGATCCTATACCCGAGCAAGATCAAACACTTGGGGAGGGAAACCCACACCAAAGCAGGATCGCCTAAAGTCGCGGTTGACAAATGTGGATGACCGAGATAACTAGTAGGTAATCATCGTTACACACAAACATACACACAGAAGGAGAACAACGATGAGATTAGACACAAACCCCTACGAACTACGATTCAGCATTTGGCAAGAGGCTAAGCAAATCCTGCTGGATCGATTCTATAACGATTTTGAAGTTTGGAATAACTGGACGATGGACAACGAAAATTTGTTGGGCGATTGCCCAATCACAGATCGCCCAATTTGCCCATCAGCCGATGAAGTTCGGGTTGAGGCAGAAAAAATCTACGCCTTTGTGCAAACAAAGAGTTGACTCGGCAGAAATATCGGGTATACTACTCGTATGACAATTTGGGAACGGATGCGTGCGGCAGACATCCAATCCTTTTCATTAGTGAATGCCGCAATGAATGGAGAAGTACATAATGAGTACTCTTACAAAGAAGCAGCGTGTTATCAATCATCTCGCCAAGGGCAACCTCTTGACCTCGGGTCAAGCATCCAGCCGATTCGGTGTTGGCAACATGCGTGCAACGATCTCGTCCGTCAAGGAGCAGGTCGAGCGTTATGGTAACTGGAGCGTCACATCAAGCGAGACTCCCAGTGGTAAGACTTCCTATGGAATGGAATTCAATGGCTATACCGACAACCCGTTTGCCATCAAAGCAGGCATCTGCTGAGTACCGAATGGTAGCATAATAGAAATCCCCTGTGGGATTTCGTGGGGGAGGAGGACAAAATCCTCCTCCCCCATTTATATTAGAGATGTAAAGAAACAAAGCATAAATAGAGTATGGACATCAAAGTGACTCCTAAAAAACCAAGTTCTGCGACGAAAAAGACAACAGTCGCCAAAACCACCAATCCTAAGAACTATCCAATAGTAGAAGTATTGTGGACTGACGCTGAAGAAATTGGTGATGTGGGTTGGAATGATCTCAAGGAACAACTCAAATCAGCGAAGAAGCCTTGCCCAATAATGAAGTCGGTGGGATATGTCCTACATAGAGGGGATACACATATTTCCCTAGTAAGTACTGTAGGAGCGGATCTGTCCTCTACTCTAGAGAAGATTCCAACTGGATTTATCAAAGAAATTAGGGAGTTGACCTGATATGGCGATTTATGAATACGCATGTACCGAGTGTAAGGAAGTGTGGGAAGAAACCCGGTCGATGAAAGAGTGTCTGGTTCCAACCAACAAGAAGTGTCCTAAGTGTTCCGCCAAAAAGGGATCTGTTTATCGGCACTTCGGAATCGGAAACAGTATCGCCTGTGGGGTTGAATTTGCTCATCATGGTGTAGATAAAAATCACAAAAACGGTGGATTCCAAGACGTTATCCATAGAATGGTAAATTCCCCCGGAATCAAAGGTACAAAGGAAGCGAAAACCCTAACGGAGAAGCATCTTTCGTAAGTACCCAAGCGATATAAATACGATTGAAGAGCCATATCCATCATAGATGAACAAGGAACAGTCCCCAAATGACTACTACAACAGCAACATCAATCGAATATTACTGGAAGGGTGGAGATACCGCCGGGATTACTGCCGACTGGTATTACACCGTTGGTTCTACTGCTGGCTTGACTGCCGGCTCGACTGGTGGTATTCTTGCTGCCGCTGTTACTGCTGGATTTACACAACAACTCCCATCTTCATTCAGCCATGTATTCACAATGAATTCTGCTAGAGGTGGTGGTTCGGCTGGGAATGCGATTATTGAGGTCAGTACTATATCCGGCGCTGTCCAAACAACTGGTTATGTGACTGCCATCGTGGCTGGTGGTACGACAGGCGGCGCTGCTGGTAACACTTGGACCGTTGGCGCAACTGGTGTACTTGGTACGGGCTCCCTCCCATATCTTGGTGTAACTGCCGGGTGTTGGGATCACAAAGAAAATTGGTTGGTTGCTGTAGATGGCATAACCAATGGCGGTTGGACTGGCCACGGATATTACTTTGCGAAGGCTATACGATCCCCCCACGGTGGTGATAATGTTTGGTTTAGAAAAGAAAGTAAAGATGCTTCTATCGGACTTTACACCGCACTCCCATCCAGCAACCTAGTCTATGGTGGCTGGAATGGTGCAACTTGGACTGGTTCTACAGCAGGCGTCACCGCGGCCACCTACAGCGGTGCGGTCGTTATCAGAGACAACAGTTCGTATAACTTCCCGGTCGGGGTTACTAGTGGTGCTGGACTTGTAGTACACGCCGCAGAAGTTAGACTTCTCTCAGATTCCAACCACGAATATATATTTGGTGCTGGTTCTTCGTTGGGGTATGTCCTTAGTGAAGGAACGCACTCAATGCAGATTACGAGCAGTACCATCCAAGACTTGGAACTACGAAAATCTAGTTCTCTAAATGACACTGGTCAGTACGGAAACTTCAGTGGTCGAGGAAACACTTACAGCAGTTCAGTTTCTATCATGGGATATGCATCGGGTCGGTTTGTTTATGTGTCTGGATATGGTGGAGTTGCTGGATTCCTTCCAGCGTTCAACATCGCCCCATTGTATAGAGATCCTATCACAATTGATGTGGATATTGATAATTTGGTTGTTGCTCCTTCTGCAAAGGGTTCGGGTTCTACTCATCCATACAATACAGTCGAACCAGTCAACATCACTAGTAGTGCATCAGATAATCGAAGATACATCCAAGAACTCATTCAGACTCCAGAGAATAGTACTGCATATGGACAGATTGTTGGAACACAAAGCAACAACCCAGTGATGTTCAATTGCGGTGGCACCGTTGACAATCACACGTTTGGTGCTGGTTCTCTTGGTGTTGGTTCTAAAACCAAAGAAACAGATGTGATAACAATCATCGATGGATATATCGGTTCAGGTTGTCTTGTGGATACAATCCATCCCAACAACCCTCGGTGGGTAGGATTCATCATCGGTGCTGTTCACGGAAACACCCAAGAAGGTTACTTGGTTACAGACGAAACGGGTGATGCATCCTTCAAGTTCTCCCGTGGTCATTTCGTCAAGGCAAACTTCGGTAATGCCCGTGGTGCAGCAGATAGTAGCATCGTGAGCCAATCTGGTGGTAAGGAATAATAAATAGGAATGATGTTTTGTTATGATGAGTGATGAAGAGAAAAAAGTTCTTCGTGATGAGATGGTTGAGAAAGGTGCGGAAGTTTCCCGCAGACTCAAAGACGGTGAGATCTCATTAGAGGATGCAAAGAAACTTGGATCGGAACTCCGCAAGGAGTATCATGCAAAGGTTGTCACAACTCAACAACCACCGAACAAGAAGAAGCCTTGTGGTTGTGGAAAAAATAATAAGACCAAAAAGCCCACATTGTGGAGTAGGTTCAAATTTTTCGTTCGTGGAATGATCGGTATGTTCGGATATGCGACGAGGATATCCAAGAGAACGAGTGAGGATCATGTGAAGGCAAGACAACGAATATGTGAGTCTTGTCCGATTTATGACTTTGGGATTTGTAACAAGGATAAGGGAGGATGCGGATGTGTCCTCTACGCCAAGATCCGAGTAGAGAAAGAGAAGTGTCCCAAGGGTAAATGGGGACCAGTAGAAGCAAAGGCAAAGTAATGGGTTCATTCAATTACGACATCCCACAAGAATACCTCGACAGCGACTTTGGCTTTACCACAGTTGACGCAGACGAATTCAACAGACAACACCAAGTAGAAGGCGACATCTCCCGCGAAGTAGCAGGTGAGGTATCTGACTCCTTGGTTGCTAAAATTTTGCAGGTCGAATCTAAGATCGATGCAGTCATTACCAAACTGAACAATCAACAAGTTTCGGATGGGGAAGACTCAAATGTAGATCTTAGACTTGACTTGCAACGAATCGAGGAGAAGGTAGACAATATTGTCTCAATGGAAACCAACGAACTGTCTAGAGCCATTCAGGACCAAGGCGAGGGTATCCGAGCGATTATTGATGAAGTCGAGGAACGTAAGAGCGGACTCGAAAGCCAATACAAAACTAAGTTGGAAGAGGTCGAGAAGTTGGTTCTCCCTCTGATGATCAATCTAACTAAAAACGCTGATCAGGAATACCTGTACTGGCCTGATAGAGCCGAGAAGGTTCGTGACCAGATCAATCGTGTACTGACCCTTACCCGTGGCGGGTAATATTTGACAATATGAAGAAGTGAGACTAGATATATTATGCCTATACTTGATGATGCAATCCAACTAACAGAACTCGAATGTGTGACCGGGGACGGAGGACGATATTACGTCACCCCAGAAGGTTACCAATATCCTAGCACTACTACTGTAGTGAACTGGGACAAGCGGGAGTTCTTTGCCGAGTGGCGAAAGAACAACCCACAGAAGTCCAAGAAAATCCTGAACCGGGGTACTCTCGTACACCAGATGGTCGAGGATTATATTATGACTGGACTTACACAGACCAGCGAGGACGAGACAACGAACAAGATGTTCGGCAACTTGGCTTCTATGGTTGATACCCTTGACGAAATCAAAGCAGTCGAAGCACCACTCTACAGTGACTTACTGAAGATGGCTGGTCGTGTTGACTGTGTTGGTATTTTGGATGGGGAGTACTGCATCATCGACTTCAAGACTTCACAGAAGATGAAGCGAGAAGAATGGTTGACCGAGTACTGGTGTCAGGCAACTGCCTATGCTATTATGTGGCAGGAGCGTACAGGGATTGTTATCCCACGGATTGCGATTATGATGGCATCAGAGGATGGGAAGAAGAAGATCTTCACCAAGGACAGTATGGATATGGTTCCTCTTCTGAAAGAGAAGATTGATCGGTTCGTTGGTAGTAAATAGAACTGTTACACTTCTATACAATTCCCCGGCGGCGGACATTCACAATTACAAGAGTCGAAGTCCTCACATCCAGCACAATCGGTCGTGGCTAAGCAGTCATCGCAACTCAGTCCATTGCAATTGCATTCACAATCGACAACATCGTCACCCGCGCAGTAGTAATCCCCAGAAGTGGTGTCGCACAGCCACTCAGTGCCTTCGGCGCAACATTGGATAGTAACACTTTCGCATGGGTCACCCCAACAATCCACTTCGGCGCACAGTTCGTTTTCGTGCCATGTGCCGCTGCATTCGGCCTCAGTCTCGGTGGTGCATGAACCATTGTAGCAGCAGGCCCATGCAGGTGGATCACATATGCCTAACTGCCCGCAGTTAGTTCCGTCACCCTTATATTCATGAAGGCCTTCAAGTTGGGCGCATTCATATTCATGCAAATTATTACACGAATGTGGAAAGTCCAGTTTACAACACGCTCCTGTATCAGAACAATCGTCGTCTGGGCATGTTCCATTCAAAGTCCATGTACCGTTTGCTACATCGCAGGCCGACTCAGTGACAGATACATTTCCAATCCCACCAACACCCCAACAAATGAAAGTTCCGGGAGGATATTCGACACAACAAGATCCTACTGGGTCACAATCGGGAATGATTTCGGAGCAAGTTTTTCCTTCATACCATGTTCCTGATAAGGTGTCACACTCGCTCAAGAGTTTCTGCTCTCGGCAATCACCCGGTTCAACACAGCAAGCCCCGTGAGGTGCGACACCGCCACTCTGACGGAGAATCCATCGAGTAAATCTGGGTTTTAGACTCACGTTGCGATCCAGCAGACAGCAGCATCTTGTGAAAGGACTGCCGGAACATTTGCAAGGCTGCTTATTTCAATGAAGATGTTTTCTCCGGGATCTAATACATACGATCCGATAGTCACCTGTCCCTCTGGACCAAGGTTTTTGATACGAACTCCTGTTTTGAGTTCATGGTCCCCCAGCACGATCTCAGAGTCGCTTCCAGGCGCGTGTCCTGTAAAAGTCGTGGTTGGAAGGTCTACATTAGCAATATTCACATCTACCTGATTGTCAACATCTACGTTGCCTGTCACAGCGACTGTATCACCAGTAATAGTATGAACCCCGATCTTCGCATCACTAGCAACAGATCGGATGTCTGCACTAACTCCATCAATGATAGCATTGAGTGTACCACCACTGACCCCAACAGTCCCGACACTTACCGAGACATCACCCGTAATAGAAACAGGAGTGGTTCCGTCTGTGCTTCCGGCGACCGCAACATATTTGTTTGAATATACGTTGTTTAGTTGTTCTATTGTGACTGGAAGGGGTCGACTTTTCGTTACGTCAGAAGATGTTCCATCTGGTCCGTGTGCAATCTTGATGATTTGATAATGGGCGCCATCGACGATATCTGTGGCGATTGTCGCACCACCGACACCGGGGTTTAGTTGAACATGATCATTGGTATCAGACATAGTGTGGCGTCTCCAAAATAGAGGTGTTGACAGGGTTTCTTCTACTGTATATATATTCGTATGGAAGCAAGTGAGTTTTGTAAGAAGGTTGAAGATTTGGCTGCATCAGGATCTACCGATGGATACATCGATGCTGTCTTATGTGTCTGCGAAGAGAACAGAATGGAGCCATTTGTAGGCGCCAAGTTGCTCTCTAAGCCTATCATCGAGAAAATAAAGAAGGAGGGAAAGGACATAAATCTTCTCCCAACTTCGGCTAAACTACCATTTGGGTAGTTGACACCACCAAAAATACATGGTATACTTACCGTACACATCGCACATACGATACAAGGAGATAGCGATATGAGTTTCAATGACATGCAAAAAAACACAGGAATGAACGAGGGTCTGCTGACCGAACTGAACAAGATCAGCAGTGCCTCTACAAAGAAGAGTTATCAGGATGATCGATTCTGGAAGCCTGAGCGGGACAAGTCCGGCAATGGTTTTGCCGTGATTCGATTCCTTCCAAGTCCAGAGAACGAGGACACCCCATTCGTTCGTCTGTTCAGCCACGGATTCAAAGGTCGTGGTGGATGGTTGATCGACAATTGCCCAACCACGATTGGACTCAAGTGTCCTATCTGTGAGGCAAACAACGAACTCTGGAACAGTGGAGTGGAGTCCGACAAGGACATCGCTCGCAATCACAAACGGAAGTTGTCGTACATCACGAACATTCTTGTCGTGAGTGATCCCAAGAACCCCGAGAATGAGGGGAAGGTTTTCCTCTATAAGTTCGGCAAGCGGATCTTCGATAAGATTCAAGAGAAGATGCAACCTGAGTTTGATGACGAGGATGCTCTCAACCCATTCTGCATGTGGACCGGAGCAAACTTCAAGGTCAAGATCCGAGAGGTTGCTGGATTCGTGAACTACGACAAGAGCGAGTTTGCGACTGCTGAACCTCTGCTCGAAGGAGACAACGGTAAGTTGGAGGAACTCTGGAAGACCCAGTACTCCCTCCAAGAATTCGTTGCTCCTGACCAGTTCAAGTCCTACGACGATCTCAAGAGTCGTTTGGACAAGGTGACTGGTGGTGGAGGTGTCTCTGCCGCAAGAGCGTCCGCTGCTGCAACTGCGGAAGACACGGATCTTCCTGCGACTACAACAACATCAGATACTTCGAAAAGCACAGGTGCCGAGGGAAGCGATGACGCTCTCTCCTACTTTGAGAAACTTGCTTCCGAGGACTGATTCTCTTCGGGGTTTCATCCCCCGTCAAATCCCGAAGGAACGATTGGAGGATGCTCGCAAGAGTGTCCTCCTTTCGCATTTTTAGATTGCGTCGTCATCGCCTGCTGAAGAAGAACGAACAGATCCCATACCACCAACAAACTGAGTGTTATTCATAACACTGACATTAGCAGTGGAGTTTGTTGATGGTGGGGTGAATGCTGCATGTCTCTTTTCTTTAGCGTCTTCTAGTCTTCTTTGACTAGAATCCATAGCAGCACCGGGAGCATATCCACCTGAACTTGGAGATTGACTTTCCATTTTGCTAATTCTAGCATTCAGTTCCCGTAGTCTCGCTCGATCTTCGGTGCGGCCCGCATAGTCCATACTTCCGAAGAACTCCTCATCGTCCTTCATATCACTTACCAATTCACTTCGTTCCTGTTTGAACTTTCCGAGCATCTTATCTCTTTTAGAAACACCAGATGTTGAAGATGCTACCTTTCCCATAGAATCTGCGGTTGGGAGAGAAGATGCAATCGCACTACCATCGATTCCGGCTAGAACTTCCATTCCCTGCGAAAGATTATGAATTCCATCTCCCAACTTCTTTACATCAGGAGCCAACTTGACGAGTTCTTTGAGAATGTCGAGTGGCGACTTCGCTTTGATCAAACCAAACGACAAGAATCCAACTGCTGCACCTGCTGCACCACCCAGTCCTAAACTAACTGCATCGAATGATAGAAGGATCATAGCCAATTGACCAAGTTCCGCTCCAACAGCAGCAAAGTTCATCGTTAGGAATGTACTCAAAGCCGACCCAATTACTCCAATTGCATCTGCACCTTTCTGTAGGAAGGGTGCTGCTTCCGCGAATCCAATGAACTTATCCAACATCTCGAATGGTCCGGGTGGAGGACCGGGACCACCAAAGAAGGAAGAAACGCTTCCCAGAACACCAGAGACGATACCTCCTGCTGCTCCTGCTGCTCCTGCTAAGGTTAGTACTGCCATGAATCCTACTATGGCTGCTGTCAGAACAACAATTCCTGCTGCTGCAAGAACCAATCCCGCACCAACTCCCGGATTTGCCATCCGAAGAAATCCGGGCAAAACATCATTGAGGAATGATCCAAGAGAACTCATAATGAGGGTGAGTCCTTCACCGAGGGTTTGGAATGCAATTCCAAGAACCAGTGCTGCTCCTGCTATAACCAGCATCGCTGCTGCACCCAGTAGGAGTGCAACTGCACCAACACCGGATGCCATCAGCATTCCAAGACCCATCATCACAGCCGTCAAGGCTACGATGGCGATAATTCCTATCGCTAGAGTCTTGAAGTTTACTTTAGTGAATTCAACGAATGCTTTTGATAAAACGAATATCCCTGCCGCTACAACCAATAGAGCCAATGCACCTAACAGGGCAGGACCACTTCCCATTGCTGCAAGACCTCTACCGAGAGCAGTAAGAGTCTTCTCAATAACCGTAGCGATTGCCGAACCGATTTTGGTGATGACATCCGCAATTGCAGTAGCAATTTTTTGAACTATGTCGATGATGGTTGATATAACAGTTCGTATTAGATGAACGAACTTCTCGACGATTTCTGTAATGGTATTTACCACGGCTCCGAAAGCCTTGACAACACCCGATGCCATCTTGGCAATCCCACCACCGGCTCCACCAAGAAGACCGGAAATCAGTCCAAATATGCCACCCTTCTTTTTGTCTCCACCCTTACCACCACTCATCATTCCCTGAAGAGTACTGATCAATTCGGCGTGTCGTTCATTCTCTATTCGTTCTTTTTCACGCTCTACTTCTTCAACACTACCTTTACCACCAGCGGCTTTCCCCGCCTTGATCTTCATGCCCATCACAGTTGACATTGCTTTTGCTAGTGACTTGACTGCCTTCTTTGCTTTGTTTCCCTTGTCTGCGAACTCAGAGAACCCATCAATCATCTTGAAGATTGGTTCAAGTGCAGGTCCGGTGTCTAACTTACTGATGTCCTTCATAAAAGGAGTCAGTTGACTGATGAACATCGAGAGGAATTTCTTCACTCGTCTTCCCGCGAAGAATCCCATACCCCCCATTGTCTCCATCATTTTTGACATATCACCAAGACCGGTAGTCACCATTGTAAGAGGTCCACCAGCCATCTTCTGCATATCAACAAGCGCACCCCCGAGGATTTTCATCCCCTTCTTTGCTCGTCTTGCTCCAAGGAACCCAACCGTACTCAACTTCTGGAATGCATCCGCAAGATCAGAAAGTCCTTCAATCTTTGCCGAAGCGTTGATCTCTTTGCCGTCCAGAGAACCAAGAGACTTCATAAACCCCTTCATTGCCATTCTTGCTTTGAAGATACCACCAAAACTGATCTTCTCAAACTGTTCCGCCATTTTTGCTTGGGTCTTTGCGTCATCAATTTGGTCTTTGCGTGCAGAAGCAGCCTTCTTAGAAGCATCATCCAATTTCGATGTAGCATCAGCAGCAGCCTCGGTTGACTTTGCAAGGTCGTCCGTGGCTTTTGCCTGATTCTTTAGTTCCTCAGTTGTTTTCTTGAGGTCTTCAGGTTTTGGTATTCCAGAGTCTTCTGGCATTTTTGGGGTTTACCTACTTCGTGATCTCATACTCTGCATTTCACTGTTCTCTTTGGAAATTCGTTGGTTCTCTTCTTCTATATATTGATTGAGCAAAATGACGTATATGTCCCTCTCCCACGGTATCATCGATTCGATACTATCAAGACTCCAGTTGTGATGTGTAATCATATTGAAGTTGGTCTTGAAGTATCCAATCATACTCATGTGGCAGAGGCATAACTGAAAAAATCCTGAATACCCTCCAATGTTCTCTTGTTCTGCTTCGAGCATTTGGGGCATTTATATTTGAGGTCGTATGTCATTGTCGGAATGGACTCAAAGAACGTGGTGATCTTTGCAAATTGTTGCTGCGAAAGACTATCAAGGAATTCTAAAACTTCTGTTCTGTCGTGATCGGTCGAATCATAGGTCTTGTCCTTATCGAAGATGAATTCGATACAATCAGCCACAACATCAAAACTCTGTGCAGGATCGATTTCCCCATCCTCGGATGCGTTTTCATAAACGATCTTCATATCAGGATACTTGAGTTGTACACCAATGTCATCGGTCAACATCACCTTTGGGTTGTTGTTGTCTTTGACGTTGACCTTGACTTTCGTTAGGTCCATCTTGATCTGTGTTGGTTCTTCGCAGTGTTGGCAGGGTATGTTGGCTTCAATAATTTCCCCAACTGCCTTGATCCGAATCTGTAGGAACAGATATTCGAGATCTGATACAGGAAGGGTTGAAGAGTCCAAGTCCTTCACACAGGAATTGACCACCTCAACCAAAGCCTTCGATACGGTTGAGTTCTTTCCGTCTTCTGCTGCGACTAAAAGAATCTTTTCTTCTTTTACCAAGAAGGGTCGGTAGTTTACTGTCTTCCCAGTGCAGGGAAGGGTTGTTTCATAATACGGTACATTCAGTGTTGGTAGTGCCATTATCTATCTCCATGTAGTAGAACACTTGTAGGGGTCATTGTATTATCCAAGAATTGGTGTTAGTCATCACCGAAGCCTGAAAATCTATTATTCATAAAGTCTGCTTCGTCGGATACCTCAAAGATGTCTTGAACCCCGCCATCGTTCGCATATTTCGCTGGGGTTCCTCTCATCGGAGTGAACTCCGAAGAATTTCGTGATGTTGAGGTGTCGTGCTTGCCCTGCGGTGTAGTTGAAGACTCTCCGGCAGAAATATCGATTGGGTAATAGTGTCTGAATGCTAGAGTGATGTTCTGCTCTAGCAACGCTTCTCCTGCTTCGGTAGACAACTCCAAAGCCTCTACATTAGTAGGATAGACTTCGGTTAGTCCAACCTTGTAGACAGGAACATCTTTCTCCGAATATAGAGTCACATATGCATCGGACACATATGAGTCATAGAACTTGAATCGTCCAGTAAGAGGATCAACGATATTGTCCATCCATCTCTCAAACACCTTTCTTTCGAACATCTCTGCGCCCAGCAATAGAGTGCAAGATACCTCGTTGGTGTATAGTCTTCCGTAGGGCATCTTCCTTTGGAGTCCTCTAGTCTTGAAGTCTTGGGTGGTGATTGTCCTTCCCGGCATTGAGAACGACTTACAACTCAACGATATTCTGTTGGTGTATCCTTCGGATCCATCTGGTTTGGTATGAGTAGAGTACATCTGCTTGGATGCTTCTTCAATAGCAATACCAGCAAACTCGATTTTATACTTGTTAGGCCTAACCGTTCCGTGTCGGTTTACTCGATTGACCATATCTACAATTCGTGACATCAAGATCTCCTTGCTTTATTTATGCTCTCTTTCCACACAGTTTGCTTCGATTCCTTCTTGAATTTTTCGATAGGCAAAATTGATGCAAGGGACCACTCTTCATGTGGAATCCGACGAACCATTGATTTGAGTTGCTTGTATTTATAGTGCTTCAAGCAAGGCATCGCGTATGCGTACTTCTTGGATGCTGCGATGATGGGATACTTGATCTTGAAAATGTCTCTACCCGCGACAGTTTTTATTGTGTTCTGAAGATTGTTCAATAGAATGACTCGATACTTTGGCGGAATATAATGGAGGTTGACTCCGAGGAAACCATCCTTTTTGTAATCTAGAGCAATAATCATAGGGTATATATCGTAATACGGTAACGTCTTCCGATGTTCTGGGAGATACTTGTAGAGGTACATATCACCCAACTTGATCTTGGTAACGACCTCATCCCGATACGAACGGAGAACCTTCGACCCGTCCTTCTCCATACCACTGACTTTGGTTAAAAACCAATCAAGAGAAGACTTGATATCGGATGGTATTCCTGCTCTACTTCTTAGTAGTCTTAGATCGTTTACGCTTAGTGGCATTCTTTTTGAAAATGTCCTTCTCTGTCAGTACTCTGAATGTCCAGCCCCGATTCTCTGCGAATTCGGTTGCAGCCTTCCACTTTGCCTCATTGATTCCCCATCGCTTTACTTCATTTAGATACCGTTTAGTCACCCTGCTCTTCTTCTCTGGAGGACTGCACTGTTTGTGTGGTTTGACCTCTACGAGAGTCACTTTCTGGTTTCCGTTTCTGTCTTTGGTGATTGTGATGAAGTCAACAAAGTAACGATGTGGCTTCTTGTCTATAGGGGATATATACGGTACCACGATCTCTTCCGAACCCCACCCAACAACACCCGGATGTGCATCACACCACTTCATAAACCGACGCTCCCAGAGAGATCGATAAGTGATCTTGGTTGGATCTCCAACATATTTATCTGGATTGTCGGGAGTGTATTTACCCTTGTATGCCATCGAGATTCGGCTCCCTCTTATATATACATGGAGGAAGAAGGAGATCCGCACAGATGGCTGGACCCATTGAACAATTTCAACGAGATGAGAATTTCCGTAGGATGGATGGTGACCTGTCTAACAAGACTACGGTGTATTACTATCCGTCTGATCTTGAAATGGCTTATGATTCGGGACATATTATTGAATTCACCGTATTTCATAAGGCATCCACAGGCATCAAAGAAAAACTCGATGATCTCAAGACGACAAGTTCTGATATGGGAAGAGGAAAGAATCTCAATGAGTTGAAAACAGCGGCTCTCAAAGAAATCGAAGCAGACACGAAGGATGGACAAGGACTCAATAGTAATGATACTACTATCGGTGGCGCGGAAGCGGATCACAGACGACGATTAGTAGAAGAGATATTTGGAACCATACAAACTGATCCAAATGCATATGATGAAAACGGAAAATTGGTACCACAGTACGCATCAATAGTCGCCAAAGCAACCTCTAGCATTGACTATTTTACCCGAAGACAAAACATACGAAATTATGCCACTCAGGTAAAAAATATCGCAGCGAATAACATGAAGCAAAACCAACCCAAAAAAGAGAAAACCTCTAGGTTAGCGGCGGGTGGTCTTGAGACGACCGGAGAAAGTGTTCGTCTATACCTTCCGGGCGGACTCAACTTTTCAGACAACGTGTCCTACAAAGGTACCAACTTTGGTCTGATCAAGGGTCTTCTGGAAATGAATGTCGGTCTTATGGCATCAAAGGCTTTGTCTGCTGCCGCTGGTGCTGTAGATCAGGGTCTGAGTCTCACGGGAATGGAAGTTAATTCCGCAGAGGCAATTGAGGCTGTCACGGGAGCCGTCCAGAACAACAGAAGTGAGCAACTCTTCGAAGGTCAGTCAATAAGGACATTTGATTTTTCGTTCCTTTTTCGTCCAAGAAATAAGAACGAAGCCCAGATGATGCGAGATATTGTGAAGTTGTTTAGATTTCACATGCGACCAGAACTTGGTCCCGGTGCTGGTTATCTTCTAACACCCTCAGAATTCAAAATTGATTTCTATAGTCTAAGTATGTCTCCGGGAGCAGTAGACAATGCGAGTAATGTAATTGCTGCTGGAAAAATTCGTCCTGATGGAAAACAGTCGTTGGTCGTTCCGAACACATTCCTCCCGAAGATCAAGCAATGCTCCTGTACTTCGGTCACAATGAATGTAAATCCAGACGAGATTATGGAGACATTCGATGATCCAAATCATGTTGATACACCAATATCTCTTCAGTTGGATCTCTCGTTTGCAGAGAAGGAAGATATTGTGAGACAGGACATCAGAGAGGGTTATTGATAGATGCATTACTTCGAGAAATTTCCGGGAAGAGAATATCCACTGAACGACAAGAGACTCGTTCGAGTCACGGACATCATTTCAAGAGTGGTGTTTGGTTCTGGTGCTTCTGAAAATCTTGATATGATTGATGAGTATGTACTCCGGGATGGAGATACACCCGATACTCTAGCGGACGATCTATATGAAGATGATACATTGTGGTGGATTATTCTATTGTTCAACGAAATCCAAAACCCATATTTCGATTGGTCCCTTTCATTACACTGCACAGAACGAAACATCAAGAAGAATTATCCCGGAAGCGCATTCTTCATTCACGAAAGCGGCTCTACGCAGGCACTGGAAACACTAGAAGCAAGGGGAGTCAAAGTAAATGATACCATTGCTTCATATAACGATTCTGCTGGAACTTCGTTTGGTGGGGTTCGTGGATTAGTATATGATTACGACATGAACCTTCAAAGAATTTTGGTTCATTCAATTACAGGAGGAAATTTCGCAGAAGGAAATTACGCTAAGGTAGTTGGATCTACTAGCGGAACATTCACCATCGGAAAAATCGTAGACTACGCCTATTATGGACTGGACCATTTTGAGGGTCCGAGCGGAGATCTCCTCAACCCACTTTCACAATACATTCCCGGCACAACTATATCACATCCAATCATCGGGGCAGTTGGACAAACGCATGACGGAACCGTGGGTGTTTCCTACGACAATTGCCTTCTACAGAACTACATTTCGGGTGATGATGCCACCTATGCAGTTACGATATGGGAAAGCAAGATGATGAATTATGATAATAAGAGGACGATCAAGATCCTTAGACCAGACTACGTTCCAGTTGTTATAGAGGCAGTGGAGAAACTACTGAATGAGTAAGGACAATCAATACAGAAGACAAGATGATGTACAGATATCCTCCATCAAAATTTACTCTGATGCTGGTGGTGTTCAAGAGATCAAAAAGATGGTCCTTGGGTTCAGCATCTACGAAAGTCTTGACGGTTCCTTTATGACAGCAACCATTGATGTGGTGGATAACATCGGACTTGCGACCAAACTTCCCATCATAGGACAAGAGAGTGTAGAGATCATCTACCGAACACCTGGCTTTGGCTATAGATATACGACCGTGAAATTTGATGTTATGAAGGTTGGAAAACGAACCAAATCAAAACAAGGATCCTCCGAATATTACCAACTGTCTTGCATCTCCCCCAACTACATTGACTTCACTACATCTAGAATAGACAGATCCTTTAGGGGAACTGCTAGTAGTAGTATCAAAAATCTCCTTCTGGAGAATGGAAGTAAATTGGGTAATATAGACGGAAGTAAATACCGAAGTGTGTGGGTGATTCCTTCTTTCACATTACACGAATCCCTGAAATACTTCACTTCAAGATGTCGCGGTTACTTGTCCAACATGAGCGACTTCATTTTGTTCGAGTCTTCTTATGGTTGGAATTGCCGAAGCGTGACTGGTTTATTTGCAGGAAGATCCAAGATCACCTACAGACTAGAACCACCAGAATTACCTTTCCGTTCTATTGAAGAGTTCCCTATCATCAAGGAATTTCAAGTCCGGTCGTACTACAATAGGTACACCGAAATGGAGAAAGGAAACCACGCTTGTCGAATAGTGACATTTGATTGGACCAAGAAAACAGAAAATCATTCTATGCTAGGTTCAGATGACATCTATCTAGAACGAAGAAAAACATCATCCAATCTTGAAGAGTATAGAAACCTCCCCGCAAACAATCGGTATGACCAGAAATTTGATGCACGACTATTTGTCCGTCACCAGTCTAGTGGATTACACGAAATCAACGAAACTGCTCTTGAGGGGAACATATCAACTAACGAAGATGATCCATTGGAATCCATCTATACAACACGAACGGTATTGGACAAGTATAATCATCCAAACGATTTCAAAACCCACCTTCTCAGTAGACAACTCTCTTCTAAGGGATTCAATCCTATTCGGGTTTGGATATCTGTTTCTGGCAACTCGGGACTGAATGTGGGTGATGTTGTGACTTTGCAGATCCCCTCACCCGAAATACCTTCTAAAAAGAAACAGGACAACACAGACAAATCGATATCTGGTAGGTATGTCATAACCAATCTTCGGCAAGAAGTAAAGATGATGTCAAATCACCAATTCACCAGTTTCATTGAGTTGGGAAGAGACACTTCTCCTATGGCAGTCCCAGACGAAAATACCTTCTTGGGAACAGACAAACATACAGTAGAGAATATGTTCGGTGGTGGTGGTGGTGCAAACAGTCCTACACCACTAGATCTTAGTATTGGAGCATGGTAGAAAATGAACGAAGGTTTTGTGAACTCCATAAGAACCTTTGATTGGTTCGTTGGGACGGTAGAGGACATAATGGACCCCCTCAAGTTGGGACGGGTCCGTGTTCGTTGTGTTGGAATTCATAACAAGAACGAGCGTCTTCTCCCAACAACCGATCTTCCGTGGGCGCACTTGATTATGCCTGTGAACTCCACGACCCTAGAGGGAGTTGGGTCTAGTCCCACGGGAATGACCGAGGGGACTATGGTTGTAGGCTTCTTCAAAGACGGAAAGGCATCTCAAGAGCCTGTGATCATGGGGACTATTGGTGGAATCAAACCCAGTAACATCTATGGTTCTAAGGAAGTCCACGATACAAACCGGCTCGCTCGAAACGAAGAGATTGACGAAACTATTGTCAAGACCAAACGAGAGAGACAGTCTTCTGAGTCAATGATTCTTCCTCTGGTATCTGGGTCGGATAGAATATATCGACACGAACCAGAAGTACCCTATAAGGCGGCATATCCATTCAATAATGTCATCGAGTACAAGTCGGGTCACGTTATCGAGATCGACGACACAGAGGACGCAGAACGTCTTCATATCTACCATAAATCAGGAACAATGCACGAAGTCCACCCAGACGGAAAACAGGTGTCTCGGATCGAAGGGGAGCGGTATACGGTCGTTGCAGGGGAAGATAACCTGCATGTCAAAGGAAACTGCAACATTACGGTCGGAGATCATCTAAACATCGGCGTGGATGACGGACGAGTTATTATCTATGCAGGAGAGAATACACACATCATCACCGGAGGCGATACTAAGATCGGAACACAGGGCAACACAACAATCACTTCGGGAACTGGCTCCAGAATGCATATGGATGGATCCAATATTTTCCTGAACGCAGATGGAGTCATTCGGTTGGACGCAAGTGCGATCCACCTGAATGGATAATATAATGGCTAAGTCTCCTACCAACAAAGTCAAAGGAAAACTCCAAGTCCTAACCACTGATGGAACGGGACTTGCAAAAGTTCGCAGA
>Ga0208299_1001406_pt1 | contig 18055 bp, 26 predicted proteins | sample 15_taG_FD_184089 | JGI IMG/M metagenome (GOLD analysis project Ga0208299, IMG submission 184089) | Marine viral communities from the Subarctic Pacific Ocean - 15_ETSP_OMZ_AT15312 metaG (SPAdes) (version 2) | ecosystem: Environmental > Aquatic > Marine > Oceanic | place: Pacific Ocean | collected...
TGTCTGTAGAGTCTTGTTCTCTATTTATATCTCCAGAAGTTGAGTATGTGTATACACCATTACATCCATAACATAAATGTTCTTCAAATGGTTCATTGTGGAAATAAGCTCTCCAATCTTCAGGTAAGTCTCCAGGTAATATATTACCATCAAATTGTATTATCTTATCCAAATACTTTATAATAACAGGTATTAGTTTTTGGTCATTAAAATCAGTATAAGCGTTATCAAAGTCTGCTTGATATCTATACCCATATTCTTTAATAACTTTTCTATCTGATTCAGATATCAACCCCAAAACCTCTTTAGTTTTTGCATCAACCTTTGATGATATAAACGATTCTAATTCTTTTCTTGGTACTCTACTACAATGCCAACCTTTATATGTTTGTCTTGGTTCTGATAACGGTGTTCCGTCTTCTGGGTTTTTTGTTTCTATCTCACCAGGTATTAGTTTATTATGTAAGACATACTTACTAATATCCATACTTAGTTTGTTTACTAAATAGAAAATCTCTTTAAGCATCATTTTTTTAGACCCCTCAATTTGTTTTTTATCGGCAACCGCCATAAAAGATTTAACCGCTGTCCTTTTTAACCACCCCAAATCGTTAAATGATTCTTTGAAGACGTTCATTATTGAATCTATAATATCAGAAACTAATTCTTTGGTTTTAGCTTTATCACACAATAACATTGCTTCAACAAACTTTGGTATATGTGAAGATAATACGTTCTTTATTTTGTTTTTTAATTCATCTAAATCTATTATCATTTTAATAGTCTTAGTATTACCCACTAAAAAATTTCTTTCTATATACCCCTCCATCTCTCTAATAACATAAACATCTATCTTAGTTTTATGTTGAGAATAAAAGCTGGGTGCCGATTCGTTTATATAACCCCTAACAACCTTTCTAATTGATTCGGAAATTGGGAAGTTTTTATTTAAGTCGGCAATATAAACATTTGGTCTGAAACCAATTGCCTTTGCTGTTGATAATCTTGTGTTTCCAGCCACCAAACGATATTCACCATCAAAGGATACTATCATAGGGTGTCTATAATCATCACTAATAAACTTTCTTGCCAACTTCATTGGGTTACTCTTATTATATCTCTTAGCCATATCTTTAACACCGTTCATATCACCAAGTTCAAATTGGTTGGATTCTGTATTCTGTAATTGACTCCACACCTCTTCAGTTAGTGGTTGTAGTTCGGCTTTCTTAAACGCCTTTTTAACATCTTTAACACTAAGCTTAAAATCGTGGTATCTGTTTAAATCTTGAACAACCCTTTCAATTTCATCTTCCTCATGTTTGATGGTATCTTTAATATTTTCACTTAAAAACTGTTTTCTATAATAATCTGTATCAGGTTGTAACCCTATATTTTTATCTTTCCAAAATCTATCTGTACGATTCAAAAATAAAGCCAAATCATCTTTATCCATTATATCAACATATTTAAAACGCCTTCTATCACCAGGCCAATTTTTTTCTATATGTCCCTTATAATCGTCATTTGGTAATTGGTTTTCATAATTATTTTTTTCTATGTCATCCAAATACATATCATATAAAAATTGAGCAAACATTTCAGAATTTCCATTACCTTCAAAAGGTAATAAACTCCAAAACTCTTCCCATTTTTCTCCATATTTTTCTACATAATTGTGTTTATCATGTTTGGATTTACTAGCTAAAATATTGAGAACTATCTTCTCTAATTTTTTTATAATTTCTCTTTTATTGATTTTGGGGGTTACATCCCTCATAAAAACCAATAATGGTCTCCTCTCTATCACCTTTATTATGGTAGCATCTAACCCATAAACCCCTTCTAACCAAAAAATACTTCCCTCAACTAACTCACCAAGTCGGGGTTCATCGATAATTTGTAACCTTGCTTTACGATCACTATAATATAAAATAGTAACATCAGAATATTTCAAAGGAAATTCTTTGTGTATATCTCTAACCAAATCAATCCCTATACCACCAGGCACCATGTGTTTTGAAAAGTTGATGATGTCATCGGCACCTATCACACCCACATCACCCAATTCTTCATCATTTAAATTTTCATCCAAATCAAGTCCACCCCTATCAACTTTGCTTAAACCTTCCAAATCACCAAATGATGGATCGTCAGTTATCTTGTCTTTTTTGGTTTGTCTCATAACATCCCAAGTATGTGGTTTCATCTTCATATGATTACCAACAATATATTCAACAATATTAGGACTTCCTCCCATCTCTTCAATAAAACCAGAATATCTGTTCACCAATGCTGCCGACACTTTCTCATGTCCATAAGCAGTTGGTTTTCCTGTCTTTGGGTTGATAGCGTATGTTTGCATCTTTCCAAGATCGTGGAAATAAGCCGCCATAATAAGATTTCTATTGTCAGGGTGTTGTCGAATAGCTCTAGTGGTAACAACAATAATATGTTTTAGTGTATTACCCTCTGGATGATGCTTTGGGTTCTGCTTTGCACCCCACTGTTGTCTAACTATCTCCTTTAAGTCATCTGGTGATGCTCTGAATATGTCTTTAAAGCTTTTTATTTCCATATACTATAAATATAACTATTCGAATGAAATTACTTTGTTTTTTAACTCATCAACATTCCCTCCAATGAAATTATAAAACTTACAATACCCTATCTGCACATTTATAACAATACTATTGTCGGCAATGATATAGAAACCAACAACCTTTGGTATGAAACCATCATCACATTCTATTTCTCTATCTAGAATTCTAATAGGGTTCATATTTAAAATAATTGATAATGAATTTAGATCGTGTGGGGTTGTCCTCATCGATACCATCTTGTACCGCATTATTTATTATTATATTCATTGTCTTCCCTTTTAGCTTCTCCATAACATCATCATCAGTGATATACCGAACAAGCCTGCCATCGAAAAATATCTTAATGTGATCCTTCGTCCATTCACATCCATACTTAATGAAATGTTTTGCTGGGTTCTTAAATCCCATCCAATGCGACTTGGCACCGATGCTGTAGTTGTCTGGCATATACCCCAAGTGAACGTTTGTGTTTATGTGCCAGAACCCCAAAGGATTCTTTATGTCGAACCTGAAATATCCACCCCTATTCTTTGTGTAACCCTCGAATATGTCTATCTCTGGTGGCCATGACTGAAACGACCACATCCAAAAGGCTGGCCATAGGAACTTACCTGTCGGCAACATAGCCTCTACCTCAAAGTAACCATACCCAAACTTTGTGGTGTTGGACATAAAACCTACACCAATAGTACTCTCAGTATCGAGCTCCTCAAAATACTTAAAGTTATAATGAGTCTTTAATATTAGCTGGTCTTTATCGTTTATCTCTATTGCCGTTGGGTCATACCATTGTAATGCCTTGTCAGGATGTATCTGTCCCCATCTTTCTTGTGATAACCATTCATACCCACACCAGTTTATTTTTTCCATATTTAAAAAATTAGTTATAAAAAAACCACCCGGAGGTGGTTTAGCTGTGGGGGGAGGATTCGAACCTCCATGTGGCGGTTAGCTAAAGGACAAAGATCCGTCTTGCAAGACTGAGTGGTCAACCCCCAATTTACCCTAAAGTTTAATCCCGTTATCCACACCCCCGAGACAGGAGGGTATGTCTACCAATTTCATCACCCCGCAATATTAGTTTATACCCAACTTTATAGATGGTGGTTCACTTGAATCAGGATCTGGTTTTGCGTTGGCAACAATTTGATCAGTATAAGCTTTTTCTTGGGCTTGTCTATCTTCTTGTTGTTTGTCAATCATTGTTTTAACTTCAACACATCTTTCCAATAAATATGTTCTGTCTTCATCACTAAGTTCATTAGCTTTATCCCAAGGAAATCCAAGAACTGACATCAGTTCCCAATTTTCATCCTGTTTACTCATAGTAAATTTTTGTTCTTTTTTCTTAAATGCCATAATTTCTATTTTTTATATAACCAAAAGTATTATATTATACATACATTGTAAATGTTATTCTATTGTTTTTAATGTTTCAGTGATAACCAATGTTATCCTATATGGGTCAGCGTTTGATGCTGGTCTTCTATCTTCTAGGTATCCTTTCCAATCGTTATTCACCATAGCGATAGGTATTCTAATAGAACATCCTCTGTCACTAACACCATAAGTGAACTTATCAATAGGTGCAGTCTCATGGAGCCCTGTCAACCTTTCATCGTTACAAGAACCATAATTATCTATATGTGTCATATGTCTTTTTCCAAATGCTTCACAAACAGATTTAACATAAGATTCTCCACCAACTTCTCTCATAAATTTGGTTGAGAAATTACTGTGTAACCCAGACCCATTCCAGTCACCTTTCAATGGTTTAGGGTGAAACTCTACATTTACTTCCCACTTTTCAGTTATACGATGTAATAAATAACGACTAAGCCATAAATCATCAGCGGATTTCTTTTTACCCATACCGAATAATTGGTATTCCCATTGACCTAACAATACTTCAGCGTTTACACCAGTAACGTTTAATCCTGCCTCCAAACACACATCTAAATGTTCTTCAACAATTCTTCTACCATTCACTTTATCAAACCCAACTCCACAATAATATTTCCCTTGTGGTTCTGGGAATCCATTATCTGGAAATCCTAAAGGTCTCTCACCTTTTAATAATGTATATTCTTGTTCGAAACCAAACCACACATCACTATCTTCATCACCTAAAGAATGTCTAGTGTTTGAAGAATGTGGTGTTTCATCTGGATTTAAAACCTCTGTCATAACCAAAAAAGCGTTCTTCCTTTGAGGGTCTCTAATAACTCTAACAGGTTTTAATAAACAATCTGAATAACCTCCTTCAGCTTGTAATGTTGATGATCCATCATAACTCCACATAGGAAGCAACTCAACTTCCGGTACAACACCAGAAAATGTAATATCTTCGACTTTTGTTTTACTTCTTAAATATGGTTCTGGGTTATATCCATCCAACCAAATGTATTCTAATTTAACTTTCATTTTTGGGTATTTTTATAATTTTATTATATCGATATATATCTCTCGTAAAGTAAATGAACTATAATATTTTATTTTTGATTAGATTTTTTAATTCGTCGTCCATGACTATTGGTAAATCGTCCTTTTTAAAATAGTCCCAAGATGTATGTTCTTTATCTAGGATGGGTTTTAATTTTGTTCCACTTAAATATTTATATATATAGAAAGCTTCGTGTAATATACCAACAAATTCACAATCACCAATCTCTATCATTGTCTCCTCTTTTAGTTCACGTATTGCTCCCTCTTGTGGTGTCTCACCTTCCTCGACAAAACCAGATGGTATCGACCAATGACTAGCATAATGTCCCATATTGGGTGATCTTAGACATAACATTATCTCATCTTCATATACTATGGCTACACCACCGAACTCATTTTCTTTCTCTTCACTCATTTTTCTTCTTCCTTAGCTGCATATAATGTTGTTATTGATTCTTTCACCGCCATATAACTATCAATACCATGTTTAGCGATGATACCACTAAATGTTGTTAAATCTGGTTTTAATATTTTTAAAGTATCTCTCTCACCATCGTAATAGACATAAGCTAAAGCTTCCTCAACAACTAATAATTGTTGTTCTTCCAATAACTGATCAAAAATACCTTCATTTAACACAACAAATACGTCTATGTTTGTCATATGGTTTAGTATCTCACCAGCTTTAAATACTTTAACTATTTGTTTCTGTTTATCGTTTGATAATAGTTTAAATTCCACAAATTGTGGTAACATTGTATTATCTAAAACTTTATTAAATGTGGTTTGTGTTGTTTCGTAAATATCTTCAAATTTAGCCATAAATTATATTTTTATTTGTTTTATTAATTCCTCTTGTTCTGAGGTTAGTTTTTTTGGTATGTCGAGATCCAAAATAACTATTAAATCCCCTCTAAGACCTTGTTGGTTTGTCATTCCCTTACCTCTCAATCTTAGTGAGTCCCCAACTTTGTTTAATTTATTCAATTTAACCGCCACTTTACCATCTATAGTTTCAACCTCCATCTTACCACCCAATAATAGTTGCGTTAGTGTGATTTTTAAAGGGTAATGTAAATCAAAACCAACCCTATTAAATTTACCATGTTCTTTAACAGCTATTTTAATATGTAAATCACCAGGTATACCACCTTGTGGGATATCACCATAACCATTAAATGATATGTTATCACCAGTTTTTATCCCTTTTGGTACGTCAATATCAACTGTCATCTCCTCCAAACCATTGGGGTTTCTTCTTTTATATTTTATAGTTCTTTTAACACCATAAAAAGCGTCCTCCAATGTTAGATTCAAAATATATTGTAATGTTCTACCCTTCCTTTGCCTTCTTTGTTGAAATGGGTTTCCACCAAAAAAGTCGTTAAACATATTATCAAAATGGAATTCGTGATGGAAACCGCCAGGACCACCACTGTGATTAAAATTAAAACCTCCACCATTTGGTGATCCAGTGGTATCATAATTTTGTTTCTTTTGTTGGTCTGAAAGAACCTCAAACGCTTCACTGACTTTTTTAAACTGTTCTTCTGCCGACTTGTCTCCTGGATTTTTGTCTGGGTGGTATTGTTTAGCCTTAGACCTATAAGCTTTCTTTATCTCATTGGCATTAGCATTTCTATTTACACCTAATATATTATAATAATCCATCTATACAATTCATTTTTCGTCTATCATAACGTATTTTTAAATATTATGGAATATACAATCCTGATCATAAAGAATAAAAAACGTTATAAAAAAATTGGTACTTTCAAAACCTCTGAAGGTGCCAATAATAAATATACTAAAATTTTAGAAGAAAATAAAGTCCTGTTCCCACAACAATATGGTATTTTCATAAAAAAGAAAATAGTTCGTGTGGATTATGAAGTTATTATGCTTAAAAAATATGAAGAGGGAGATGAGCTGATTTCTGTTAGAGATAACTACGGGCAACTACTATCAAAAGATAATAAGTTGCAACCAAATGGGACTATAATCATAAAAAGAGATGTTTATTCTGTTGAAGAAAGATTTACCATTATGGATACAAAACAAAGGTATACGACATCTGAGATCATAAAGAACTTATTGATATTAAAGAAGGGTAAATTTATGAAACGAATAACTCATGTTCGTAACAAACTAATAATAGAACATAACAATACTTTTGATATGGTAATATGTAAAACAACTGGGGATGCTGAAAGGCTTCATCATACTATTCGAGAATTTTATAAAGTGAATAACTTAGGTGGTGTAATATTCTTTGGTCTTGCCGATATATATACATCAGAAGAATTCTACACCAGAATACACGAAAAGACTGGTTGGGTAATGGATAGGATATTTAAAACCTCTACTCGTTATTGATGTCTTTTTGGATATCGAACTGTTTCTCAGCTAATTCCAACAATCTCTCAATCTTTTGCTTTTGATCATCATCGTTGTAATACACTGGGTTTACACACTCTAATTTCTCACCTTCATCAGTTGGGAAAAAGAATAGTCTCACATCATCTTCAGTCTCATCAAAATATTTCTTTATACCACTAGTGTAATTACTCATAACATCTGGGTTTGAGAACATATCTCTAGCCAAATAAAATACCAATATCAAAGGTGTTTTATTATCACTCATTACTTATATTTTTTTTCGTTGGATATGTCAATTCTAAAATCATCAAAATGTCTAACCTCGTCGATATCATATTGTCTTTGAAATCTCTCAATTAGTACGTCCCTTTCTTCCTCAGTTATCGCTTCTTTGACTTCCAATGGGTTATTATTATTATCCATTAGAAAAATCGCATACGTCGATGAATTTATTGTGACATCCTCATATCTTACATAAACTTTCATAACCTTAAGTTTTATACTTAAAGCTAATCAAAAATATTATAATTGTAAATAGTGTTTATGGTACTGGATTTCCAGGACCTCTATTGATACCTAACCAACCTTTTTGTCCTTCCCATTTCTTAGATGGGTCACCACTTGGGTTAGACGGTCCTTTTGTGATTCCGGAGTCCCAGAAGGACACAGTCTGTTGTTCTGGCGGTGCCTCACCACCAGTATCAGCATCTTGCTCTCTTATAACATCTATTACCTCATATAGTTTAGGATACTTTTGTTTCTCATCTTGCGGATCAAAAGCAATATTGCCAATAACACCATTTTTTACTTTAGCTTTATAACCACCAACGAAATCATCTTTAGGTATATAATAACCCTTCATCAGTTTCTTATTTGCTTTCTCAACCAAATATTTATATAACGGATGGTGTGGGAAAAGTATTGTCGGTTGATTATACCTCTCACTTATTGAATTTCTGAAGATATAAAACTTCAATTCACCGTTTTCGAACTTACCATCGGTGCCACCCATATTAACAATGATAAGATAGTCTTGTTTCACCGCACTTGCGTTACCATTAGGAATAACAAAGTATTTCGGCATGTTAGTACTCTTCAATAATTTACCACTCTTTATCTGTGCGGTCTTGCCGTTTATCTTAGCGTCAATACCCCTAAAGTCCTCCAAACCTCCATCACAAGCGACTAAGTCAACGTCGTAACCACTTTGTTCCAAAGAGACAACTAAGTACTCCTCAGCCTTCCTTCCTTTGAATCTTGTTGTTTGGATGATATCGATAATTTCTCCTAAATAAGTGCCGTTCAAACCAAAGAACTCTTCCTTGTTATCTCTAATAAGATTCATGAAAATTTCATTACTACCATGTACGTCTGCCGACTTGGTATATTCTATTGAAGTAAAGGTTCTGCCGGCAATCTCAGGATACGTATCACCATAGTCTCTAACTACCAACTCAAACATTCTTTTGTGAGCCAATCTGTTGGTGTTTACAAAATTTAGTGATGACCAATAACCATCGTCATTTGTTGTTACCCCTCTTTTAATACCTTCTTTGGTTTCACAATTTTCATCAATACGTTTGCCCCAATATTCTGTATTACCATATATAGATTGTATGGCATCCATAATAACCCTACTCAGCTCTCTGCCGAATACAGGGTTCTTCGTCTCAACTAGAACTTGTCTAACGAGCCTCTGATATTGGTCCTCATATAATTTGATTTTTGCCATTTAAAACCTTTATTATAAATATCAGTCATAATCAATATAATAAGAAATACCACCTAAATTTATTTCAATAACTTCATTATGTTCATAACCATTTATAGTACCGTTGGCGTGTTTGTATAACTCTCTGTCTAGGTCTTCGTGTTCTTCTCTTGTTAGTGTATAGGTTATCCCCATCGCTTCCACACTAACACCCGATTTGATGATAGTATTAGTCAATGTTAAGAGATCATCCATTGTCATTTTAGAATGTTTTAAATAAGGATTTTATTGTGTCAACAATTTTTTGTAATCGTGTTTTCTTTGGTCGTTCTACCTTATTTATTATATTAGGATTTTTCTTTATATGTTCCCCCAAACCATTTTTTATCTCATCAATAAAATTCTGTTTATTAGACGCTGTGTTTTTAATATCTCTTTGTATCTCTCTATCTTTATTGAATTTGCCTTTTGTGATTCTGCTCATAATAAAAAACTTTAGTTTTAATCTTTATTTACAATTAAATATACGTATTTTTATAGTAAAATTAAAGTATATGGGAGAGACATTATTTTTTATATTGGTTTGTTATGGAATTTCAAACATTATCGTATTCGGGTCATTATTCGATGGGATGAGAAAATTCTTAGATAGAGTGAGCCCAAATGGTTTTGGCGCACTCTTTGGATGTATGATGTGTACCTCATTCTGGGTTGGCGCTGTAGTGTCTTTAATATATTCTCCATCAGTAGAGATTTTATTGGTGGAAGATATTCGTCTTGCTAAAATGTGTGGGTTTAATTTAAATTTTGTTGCCATTGGGTTTTTTGGTACTTTTTTAGATGCTTGTTTCGCTAGTGGTACTGTGTGGATAGTACACAATTTAGAAGAGATGTTAGAGAGAGCTTATAGGCAATAAAAAAGAGGGTTTAACCCTCCTTCTCATTTAATTCTTTTTCAACCTTATCGGCTAAAGTTTCCTTCTTTTTCTTACTCCTGCGTTTTGGTTTTGGTTTCCCCAATTCAATATCCTCAATATCCAATTCGTCTTTGACTATTTCAATCTTCAGGTTCTTTAGGTCTTTCAAACTGTTGTCACCAAAAACAAGTTTTAAGGTTTCTATTGTTTCCTTAAATAAAACTTTCTTTTGTTCTTGTTCCAAATTGGTTTTTATAACAAACTCAACATGATCAAGTATTTCGTCAAATCCCTCTTCTGGAGAAAAGAACATATAATAATTGGGGTTCTTTGATCCTTTCTTAAATTTCACCACTTCGGTGTTCTCAACAACCCAAGTCTCCTTAAATGTTGCATCAACCACAGTTAAATCATTTACATACCTGATACCACTAACATATGGTCTCAATGATGCCAATCTTTCTTGAATTTTCATATTACTTATTTTTTATATATAAACACCATTTATTATTGATGTGGCAATGTATGATATTGCCAATCCCAAATATAGTAAGGTGTCTTTATTTATATTGTATCTCGTTGTTGATATCCACGCTTGTATAAACAAAAAGGAATGCCTAACAACTGTCAGAATCGATAAGAATAGTAATAACAGTAATACATTGTTTAATATTTGGTTAGCCATTGGATCTCTCCTTATTGATGTCGTTGATCTCTAATCTCATTGTCTGTGCCAAGTTTTTAATCTCCTGAAGATTCTTTCTAACTCTAACACCAGCGGATTTAACTCCTTTGTCATAGAATTTAACAACGTCAGCTTCCATTTCTTCAACCAGAGTTTTCAAATTTTCGTAGTTATTCATTTTTAACTATTTTTCACTTTCATTATTATCTTTATTTTCTTGCGGTGGTAAATAAGACGACCAAACATTAGTCATATTTATTACGCTAGTCAGTTCCTTTAAAACAGACTCAATTTTCTCAACCCTTTGTGCCGTATCACCCTCTCCATTATTTAAGGTTTGTTTAAGGTCTTCCTCCAACATATCCCTCTTTATAATTAAATTGGTTAAAACAATATCTAATATTCTATTATTCATATAGTAATTTTACTTAAAAAACCTTATATTGTAAATACTTTAGGTTTTAATATTTGTCATACTTCTATTAAAAATGTTATATAACTCTATCAAAGTGTCCATGTCGGCAGCGGTCTTACCATCACGTACCCTGAATACCCTACCCCAGAAACCAATTGCCTTCTGTTCATCCCTATCAGCATCATCGGCTCTGTAATATACCTCACCATAAAAACTCTTGAAATATTCCTTTAATTCGTAATCACCGATCATTAAACCCTCATCGTAAAATGTTCTAACAGTCTTCTCCCAACACCAATCAAAATGTTTAATTCTTGCACGTATATCCATAACGTCATCACCCAAATAAGTTGTGTGAACTATATGTTCCAAAGTATCAACAAAGTCATTGAATAAGTCTAACTTTTCAATATAAACATTGTTCTCCTTTAATATGATGTCGACAGTCTCCCGATCTAAAGGGGTGCTAATATATTTTAAGAAGTCTTTTTCTCCCATTAGAAGCTTTTTAACATCTCTATAAGATTTGGTTGTGGATGTATGTCTGATTTATCGGGTCTAACTGAACAGTGTGTATAAACACCTCTTTCTCCCTCTAAGGCATCTTTGCAAATATCAAAGATCCTTTCTCCTTTATATTTTAAATCAATATGATAATGTTCACCCCAATATTCTAATAGTTGTCTTGTGGATTCTATCTGAGCGTCCGTGTATTTCTCAAAAGCCTTGAATCCTCTGAATCCATCTGGGTATTCTTGTACTTTATCGTTAGGTATTTTTTTGCCAGTAAACCCATACCAACCATCGTCTTTCTTTTCCAATCCACCCCAGTTATCTATCTCAATGCCGATACTCTGTTGGTTTAGTTTTGTGTTGAAGTTCTCCATACCCTGTTTTGAGAAAACAGTTCCTTTAATACCTAAATGGTGTGCCCAGTGTTTTGAAGAGAAACATTGATGTATGATGCCATCGTGTGTTATGATGACACAAGTGGCAACGTGAGCCGCTGTGCTTTTCCACCAACTGATGTCACCCATAGCTCCTTCACCAGAAACAGTATGGTGTAAATATATCTGTCTCTTTTTATGAACCGATTGATAATATTGCTCTTTTGGGAACTCAACCAAGTTTATCTTGTTTAAATCTAATTTGGGCATAACTTTCTCCTTTTTTATTTCTTTAATTATTGGTTTAACGTCTATTTTCTTACGTGAAACTTTATGAAACTTTAATAATCTTTTTAACCATCTCATAGTTTAAAGATATAATCATAAATATTAAATTAAATGGTAAAGGTGTCACTCCATTTCTAGTGTCAAATTGTACTCCTCTTCTGTTTCAGGATCAATAAGTGTTGGTAACTCTATGTATTGTCTGCCAATATTAGATATTATATAATCAATGGTGTCTTTTGATATTGGTTGCGTTTTCTGTTTCATCAATAAATGATCCAAAGTTATCACATATTCACCATCAACCTGTTTCAGATCAACCACATCTATATCATTATCTATAAACCGTCCGGGTTTGGTTAGTTTATATAAATACTCTTTACCACCTTTAACAATTCTAAGTAGTTTATTCTTAGCTTCGGCTTTAAAGGTTTTTTTTGTTTCAGGATCAATACCTTCCACATATTCTCTAAGAACTCTTTTTATAGATTCGTTTAATACTGACATTTATTAACTTTTTTATATAAATATTTGGTTTTTTGTAAAGTTATTAGTATATTTGTATTAACTAAAATAAATTGTATGAAAAATCAGACTTTAAAATATTTTTTAGTATTATCACTAGGTATAGCAGTTGGTGGTTATATTTTTTATGGTGTCCAATCTAGAGAAATTATTGCCGTTAAAAGTATAAATAAGATAAAATATAATGAGTTAGCTGGCTTGATAAGTTCTGTCGGCATTAGAACCGCACCTATTTTAATACCCAAGGTTATGGAAACAGATAAAACTATTGTTATAAAACACCCAAAACCTGAAAAACCAATACACCTTGTTATTATACCAAAACGTGATATAAAAGATGCTGGTGATATATCTGACGGTGATGGTGAATATCTTATAGACTCCTATGCTGTTATTTCAAAACTTATTAAAAAACATAATTTAAAGAAATATAAGGTTGTCACTAACGGGCCCGCATTTCAACATACAACTTATTTACATTTCCATCTAATAGGTAGTAAATAATATAATTTATAATATATTACCTTTATTGGTTAAACCCATTAGAGTTCTCATTCTTTTAATACTTTCGGTTTTTATTCTATCTTTCACTAGGTTACCATTCTTATCGTAATAATTACCGCTCTTTACATTTTCTATAGCTTTTTGTCTGTATACCTTGAAACCACCACCAGCTAGCCCTATTTTCATGCCTAACCAATTATTTTTTGTATCTTGTAACCAATCACTTGTACCCTTCCATTCTCCAAGTCTATACGTTTTTCTTATTGTACCCCAAAATTCCTGAGCTTGTCCAATTATTGTGGCAAACCCCGCACCAAATAGTTCTGTTGATAATGCCGACATAACCATGTGATTCCAAGCATCATTTTGTGGGTTATTATATCTACCAAAAGGTCTTTTATTTGATGGGTACAATTCTGTATCCCACATATTGTAAAGTTTAACAAGATTAGGGCCATACTCTGTAATCCATCTGTATTTTTCTTTACCCCAATCGGCAATTCCCTTACCAATGGCTGATAACCAACCATCATCGTTTCTATACTCTTCACCATACTTTCTCCAAGCTCTAGATGTTGATGGTCCGAAATTACCATACCCTTTACCTCCATCTAATTCACCACCTGGGACCCAGCCTTCGTGATTATTATCCATCCAATCTTGGAAATCTTCTATTTCGTCTCTATTTTTTAATGGTGATGCCATAACTTTTTCTTTATAAATATTTGGTTTTTTCAAATAATATTCGTATATTTGTTATTATCACACAAACTAAACAGATTATTATGAAAAAATTACTTTTAATTGTTATCATCACACAAATTTTATTCTTGAGTTGCTCAAATACTTATAAAAATTCCTCAATAAAGGAAGGTGATGTCATATTTCACACATCAACGAGTGGACAAAGTAAGGCAATACAAGAGATTACCAAATCAAAGTATTCCCATGTCGGCATTATTTGTAAAATAAAAGACCAATTATATGTTTTGGAGGCTGTTGAGCCTGTTAGAATAATATCACTAAAATCGTGGATAAAGAAAGGTATTGGTGGTAAGTATACCGTTATGAGGTATGATGGTACTATATCTAATAAACAAAAACAAAGCATGGTTGCCTATGGTAAGAAACAAATCGGTTTAAAGTATGATCTAAAATTTAAATGGGATGATAAAAGAATGTATTGCTCTGAATTGGTTTGGAAGATATTTGATCATGTGGGTATTACTCTTTGTGAAACAACAAAGTTTTCGGATTATTTTGTTGGTGGGTCTGAAGCCAGCAAAATAGTTAAAACAAGATATCCTAGTGGTTTACCTCTAAATGAGCCCGTTGTTACGCCTGTACAACTATATGATAGTGACTTATTAGATTTGGTTTTCTCTAATTATTAAACTAAGCGTTAACAGAAGTTGCACTTCCACCATTACATGCATACTTGGAAAATGAATTTAACGCCGATTGGGGATCTGGGAAACAAAAATCACCAATAGGTATACCACCAGCTCTAGCCGCACTTAAGGCGAAAGTACCACAATTGAAATCATCGTCTGCTGTTGACCAATCACTCGCTGAATATTTTCTTGACCCTGCTTCAGCAAAAGCAATTGCGGCTTTTAACCCTTCTGCTGATATTGGTACTATATGTCCTTCCATTGGTAGTTTTGGTCCTTTTCCCTGTGACCCCTTTTTTATCACAGCCGCCACAGATTCTGGGTTTGTTAACTCACCATTTTTTATTATTGCACCCTTTAGTGATCTCTTCTTTACATGTCCCATACCACTAGCGGTTGACTTTTTACCTACAGTTCCCGGTGTATGTGGTTTATATCTACCGAATTCATAAAGTGTTATAGTGCCATTTTCTTTAACCATAGCTATACCACCATGACCCAATTTACCATAAGTTTCTTTACCGCCAGTTTCTCCAGTCTTTACCTTTGAGTATACTTTAGCTCCCCATATTTCAACTCTAGCTGCAATAGTGTCCAAAGATTTTCCAATATCGTCGGTTGATACGTCTCTACCTGCCCTCGTTTTGGTGCTTGATTCAATCGAAGGTTCATATGTTGGCCACGCAACTGGAATTAAAAAGTTACCTGTTAGTTCACATTGTCCTGTGTCATCACTAAAAAAGTTCATGTCTCCAATACCTGTGAGTTTTTGTTTTAATGCATCAACGACATTAGGGTTTGACGCTGCCAAATATTTATCACCTAATTTATCCCAAGCCTTTCTAATATATTTGTTATCATAAGACCCTTCTGAATCCAGGTCAATTTGTTTAGCATAATTTGGGTAAGTATCATTTACCCAGGCTCTAAATTTGTTGCCGTCATCTGCATTTGTAAATGGGAATGCAGTGTCTGTTGTTTTAGCCGTTACTTGTTTTGTTTGGGTTTTAGGTGTATGTGATGTCAATCCAGTTTGTTTGTCAGCCTCTTTACCATATTTTCTCCAAGCAGCGGTTGTTTTTGGACCAAAATTACCATAACCCCCACCTTTTTGTAGTCCCTTACCATTGTTGATCCAATCTGGGTGATTGGCATCCAACCAGTCTTGAAACACCTTTACTTTTCCTTTGTTATCCCACCAGTTGCCTTGTTCATTGATAATTGTTTGTTCGGATAAAATCTTTGAGGTGTTATACCCCATAACTTGTTTTATCCTACCTATTGATTCATTTACATCTGTTGTATCTGTTGCATTTTTAAACTCATCTGGAACATATTTTTCAAACTCTTCATCTGATGGATCACCGCATTCAAAGTTTTCCAAGATTTCCTCCCATACCTCATCAAATCTATCTCCTAGTTCTTTTATAGTGTTAGGTATGATCCTCATCACTTCTTCTTTTCCTTCGTCATAAAATTTTTCACAACCAAGTAGTTCAGCTACATTATCAGCCGTGTCCTTAAGAACAGTATCAATCTCTGATGTGATTTGTTCTTTTATAATATTTTTTCGTGAACCATACTCATAACCCATAAGGTGCCTCATCCTGTTTTTTGATTCATTTAAATTTTCCATAAAATGCAAACTTTTTATATAAATATTTGGAATTATGGAAAAATAGTCGTATATTAGTATTTGAAAGGAATAAAAATACCGATATTGTTTGGATTTCTCAGATATTATTCGTATATTTATATTATCACACAACAAAAAAAATAGGTTATGGCAAAAAAGAAAAAATCACCGGGTTGTTTTACAACTATATTCGTTTTTATTTTAGTTATGTATGTTAGTAATGAAATTTTAGTTGCTGATAAAAATTATAACAGTAAAGAGGCTAAAGAAATTACTAAAGAAGTACATAAAAAATTATATTATAAATCTGATACTATACCATTAAAATAATAAAACTATGAAAAAGATATTATTATCAATTACACTTATTTCTTCAATGGCTCTATTTGCTGATGAAGATAAAAACGGTCTTATTAAATATAATGAGAGTGACACTTATAAACAAATAACAGAGTTGTTTTCAATGTTATTTAACGACTCCACAATATTTCATAGAAATGACAAACCAATTGAGTTTGGTGACTACCCTATGGTTGGTCAAGTATCGTCTTTATATGATTATAATTATGACGAGACAAAAATCAAACTTCTAAACTCCTATTTCAATGGATATACCGCCATAAGTGTTCTTTATGGTAAAAACCCAAGATCTGTGTATGGTGGAGTTATTAAAATAGAAAATAAGGATGTTTCGGTAACATTAAAATACTATTTGGATCTATTGGGTGCAAATAATTTCGTTAGTAAGTATGTTGAGCATACCGATTACTGCTTTGATTTCATTTTGAAATTAAATGATGGTAGAGTTATAGAGTTTCGTGCATTCTACGATGATGATGTTCACAATATAAGACACATACTAATAACTGACGATGTAAAAAGAGTAGGTTAAACCTTATCTTTGTACTGTTCCATCAACACCAACATCATGTGTATAATCAGATGGTACAGTTTCACCGGATCCGCCTCCTTCTATATTAGAAAATAAATCATTAGCAACATCTTTACCCTTTCGCTTCACTTTTATAAAATACTCATAATAGGCATATAAAAATTTTGCCAATGTTTTAAGTGTGGCAGATCCTAAATCCCCGTCAACAAATGGGTGTGACTCTTTATCTTCACAACCAATATATGTTTTGACATCAGTAGCTTTACTCAATTTTTCCTGATAATCTACAACTTGGTCTGTTGTATACTTATCTTTTATTGACGATAACTTATCGTCCAAATTAGCACAATCTAAAGTATCAATTGAGTGCAAACCCCTAAAGATATCGCCTATTTTGGAACTTTCATTTTTACCTATTAACCCATATAATTTAGTTATGACATCATCGTGTAACTGATCCCCAACAAATGGAGATAATGTTAGATTTTCCGGTTTTAACTTTAGAATTTCATTCACTACTTCAGATTGTTCAGATTTAAATCCATAACCATATCCAGCAGGTTGTTCATTCAATGTTTTTTTGCCTCTGGTAATATCCATAATCTTTTGAAAAGATTGTGCTTCAGTTAGATTGTCTTTCTTATGGTCTTTGTCACCAAATGAATGACCCATCAACTTTTTCATTCTATCCATAGATTCGTTCATAAGTTTATTGTTCTTATGAAGTAATACAACACCTTCACCGTTTTCTTTGTTACCTTCCCATCTAACTGTTAT
>Ga0208299_1001407_pt1 | contig 18048 bp, 9 predicted proteins | sample 15_taG_FD_184089 | JGI IMG/M metagenome (GOLD analysis project Ga0208299, IMG submission 184089) | Marine viral communities from the Subarctic Pacific Ocean - 15_ETSP_OMZ_AT15312 metaG (SPAdes) (version 2) | ecosystem: Environmental > Aquatic > Marine > Oceanic | place: Pacific Ocean | collected...
ATACATATAAGTTTACAAATTTACCAAACATTGATGACTTAAAAGCCGAATGTAAAGTTTGGCTTACAACCATTTTGGACAAGTTCGATCCTGCGAAGGGTTCGAAAGCATTCTCATATTTCTCAGTCATCACCAAGAACTGGTTCATCCACAAAGTAAAAAGAACAGCACTTCAACAAAAGCGCGAAGTCTATTACGACGAGATTCCGAAAGACATGGAATCTAACCACCTTTCCACCACAAATATGTATTTTGAAATTCGCGAAGGCAGCGAGTTTTGGGGAAGTCTATGGAAAGAGATAGACGAGTGGGACAAGCATGCCACAAAGGTCAACGAAAAGAAGGTCATTGATGCTATAAGAATCCTCCTTGCAGACCCAGATGCTATAGAAATTTTTAATAAGAAAGCTATTTACTTCTATATTAGAGAAATTACGGGATTAAACACGAAACAGGTTGTAAGCAGTTTGAACAAGGTTAGATCTCGATATAAAACTTTTAAAACTCGGTGGAATGAAGGAAAAATTTAAGTATGTCAAATGATTTAGACGAACAGCTAGAAAAGGCACTCGGAAATGTCAATGAAGATCGGGATGTGACAAAACGACTCCTCAACGATCTCATAGATTATATTTCTGTGTCCAACGAGCGCCACGTAGAAGCAGGCGCCATCGCCGCAAAATATGTTGAAACACTACAACGTTCAAACGAGCAGGTTGTTAAGATTGCGGGAATCATTCAGAGAGCAACAGCAAACAAAGGTCCAGAAGGGCTGAGCAAAGAAGAGAAGGATGATCTTTTTGAGCTTATCAGCGGAGATGGCTAATGGGAGTAAAAAGAAATTCAATAAGCGGTCTAAAAGCCCTCATCGATCTCGCCGCAGGAACTCCAGCACAGGGCGCAACAGATGACCTCGGAGAAGGTCAGGTATATGTCGCAAAAATTGTCAAACAAGTGAACCCGATTGCTAACTATAGAACAAAAATGCCAGCTGGAATTGAACGACCTTCTCGACTCTATAAGATAAAACTTGAAGAAGAGCTTGGTAATTCCACCACTGGTGGCGAACTGTTGCTGGATGGTTCTTTCGAAGACATGAGAGATCTTTTACCAGACGGCAACCCCGAAGATAACGAAGCTATGAAAAACTTCGTGCTTAACATGCTCCCAGAGGGAGTTTTCATAGGCACAGAGACTGCAGAATTCCCTGACATTGGCGACGAGGTTTATGCAACAAGCGATGGCGGCATTGAAGGTCGATATCTACTTTCACTGAAGAGTGGCAGAACAAAAGCCGTCGCAGGAGGTTACGGACCAGACTCTACAGACGCTGACGGATCAGGCTCCCGCGCTTTCAAGGGAGCCAACGGAGAGCCGATTAAAACCACCGAGCGCAAAAGGTTCCTCCTCGAATTCGCCAGACAAGTTATGGTCACTGATGCCGTGGAAATAAAATCAGACTTTGGCAATCGAGCACACCCAGAGACTTCGGGAAACCCAACGCGCCATCATAACGGAATAGATATTTCCACCAACAGAAAACACTCAGTATTGAGGGCACCCATGGACGGCACTGTCATACTTGCAGATTTTCAAGGAGAACCCGGCGCGCCCGGAAGTTGGAAAAATGGCAACTGGATCAAGATAAGACACACAGATGGAACAATTTCCATATATCTCCACCTTCATACGATAGATCAGTTTTTAAGACCCGGCGTTTCAACAAAGAGGTTAACCGTAACCGCCGATAACAAGCTCGTTGGAGTTCCCAATACTCAGAAAAGCAGCTCACCCGCTTCACAGAGAGTCGGCGAAGAGCGACACGACGGAAGACAAAAATTGAAGCAAGGAGGAGTCCCAGTTAAGAAAGGTGATATCCTCGGAACAATCGGCACGTCTGGCAGCAGCACTGGAATCCATTTGCATTGGCAATTTGGTGGAAAAAAAGATCCTTATGCAGTTGTCTTCACGAAGTGGAACTTCCGAATAGCATAGGTATAAAACATGGCAGAATATAATTTACCAATAGATAAAGACAAGCGCAAAGACATCGCAACTGGAGATGAGAAGGTTGACAACGAGAATCTTCACATAAACAGGAATAGGCACGAGGTCCAACCGGTCGTAAGTCGAGCTGGCACTTCTTCAAATTTTTATGTTATTGAGAATAGGCACAATGCAAGTGTTGTTCTTGGTAGAGACGTTGAATATGACCTACTGAACGATACAGACATCGGAATGGTCGACATATCAGCAGGTAGAGTCCCAAATGTTAATGTCCTTGGCAAAAAGGTGGGCAACCCCGACGATGCCGTGGAGACTCTTGGAGATTTGATTGCAGACGCCGCAAAGATTTATGTTAGTCAAAAGACAGACATTGATGCCCTCTATGGGTTCACGCCCGACATCCCCGCAACTGGGCGATCCGCTGTCGGCATCAAGGCAGATGCAGTCCGCCTCGTTTCGAGAGATCCTGCATCCGGCATCAGGCTGATTGTGCAACCAGACTCAACAGGTCCAACTGCTGGAAAGAATTCACAAGGCGGTACCGCAAGCGGCGTCCTCGGAGGCGTCGAACTGATAGGACCAGGAGATGAGCTGATGCAACCTCTTGTAAAATCAAGTGACCTTGCTCACTCACTAGGAAAACTTGTCAATTATATTGAGAAGCTGGAGATAATGGTTTGGGACTTTGTAAGTTATCAGAAACAGTTCAATAGTGCAGTTTCACAGGCGACAGACATAGAAGCATTTTACGCATCGAAGGGAATCCCAGATCCGCTACTCATTAAACAAAACGCAAAATGTTCTCTCGACCTCTTTTCATATGTTGAAAACACCGGTCGATCAATTAGGGGTGATCTTAAAAGGTACTTAGCAGGCGACCTCGGCATGACAAAGGACGGACCATTATTCACCCGAATAGACGACCCTGTATTTTCTAGCAAGTATCACAAATTAAATTAAAGAGTACTTATATACATGGCAACTAATTCCATAACTTCAAGCTCGTCAAAAGCAGATATTAAAAATGTCCAGAACCCACTGATCATATTGGGATACCTTGAGGCTTTCTATATAAATAGTGAAGGTCAAGAGAGATCGAACGCGGATGGCATTTGGGGAACGAAAACGGTCGCCGCAGTCAAAAGCGCTCAAATCGACGCCCTCGTACCGGAGAACGGCAATGTTGCATCTCCTGCCTTTCTAAACTGGATCGACGCAGAAATAGAGAAAGACGATGAACCCGAAGAAGACTCTAGCGACGACGACATCCTCGGAGAAGACACACCGCCCACCGCAGCGCCATCCACTGTCTATGATGCTGACTTTGATCCAGCCAATCCATTTAAAGATATAGACCAAACCGCCAACACAACTTGGGATTTCCAACAGCGCGTCTTGACCCTACAGCACCATGGCAAAAACGATGTGTTGTTCATAACTTTGAATCAAATCGTCTCATCATCAATTGATGCCCGTGTTCTTTTAGGAACTGAGGGAGAGAGATATGACGCAAGCTTAGACACCCACTTACCTTCAGCCATTAAGACTGCCACCGGCTTCGGCACTCTTATAGAACAGGAAGATTTTTTAGACCAAACACAGGCAACTCCGTTTAGTGTTTATTATTCCAAGAAGATGGATGGTACGAAATCAGTGTTTAATTTCCTCAACCGCCGCCTCAAGCGGGATTTGAATTCGAAAAAGAAGAACTTGAAGACAAATGGTATAGACTTTGAACAACATTTCTTAATGCTTGATAGAATACCAAATGATATTAAATCTGCCATCAACAACAGGTACCCTTCTGCGGGTACGTTTTTTGCCAACTCAGACAACAAAGACAAATATCAAGTATCTCTGCTGTCTAGCAAGAACAGCCCATCAAAATTCCTTGGCGCTGTGGTATTTGCCCCACACATGCACACCCGCAACGTTGGAGAACGGAAAATCACAGAAGCAACAATCTCCAGATTGTTTTTAGACCCCAATGACTTCCCAAAGGATTGCCCACTGAACTCTACGTTCTTTAGTTTCCTTGGATATATGTCTTCACTTGATCTGCTTTCAAAACTTGGAAAGTCAGATCTGAAGGCTGCAGAGAATAAGATGAATTGTGGCTTGCTGCCAGATCACAACCAACCACCACTTCTTGATTATTTATACTTCTCTAAGGCATTTCACCAACCCAATCAGATAACAGAAAGCACCGATGCCGTCGAGAATAGTAAGAAAAGGGCAGAGTCACCAATCAGTGTTTCTGGGTACCTGGACGCCATCGACTCTGGAACTACTGAGCTTGTTTCAAAAATAGCGTCGCTCACAACAAATCAATACACCGTCACCGGCAGCGACAGCATGTCTTTAAGTGTCCCAAGAAATTCTACATGGACATCAGGCTCGGTGCCCGGTGCACAGCTTCATCTTTTTGATTACAACACACCATGGCATCAAGTATCAGCGACGGACATCATAGAAGCAAATCGCGCCGACCCAGCAACAATGCAAAAGTTTTATAAAAACTGGAGCACTCTCGGCAACGCCCTTAGTCCCGGAATGGTCATCAACATCCCAAAAGCACCACCGTCGCTGCATCAGCTAGAAAAGAGCCTCACCGCCGCCGTCACGGAAATGGACACATCAAATATAAAGAAGATTTGGGAAGAGGTGTTCACGGACAAGTTGCTGTCAAAACTTTGTCCTGCAACCCTGCCAACCAGATTATTGGAGTGTCTCCTTCCACAAACTTGCCGGGAATTAATAAAATATATTGGATTGTGGAGAACTAGAGATGTTTTAGAAAACTTTATATTATTCGACATATACGATGATGCGAACGGGCTCGCCGAGGCTTTGACTAAATGGGATGCACTGGTTGAGAGCAGATACAGTTTCAAGGCAGTGGAGTTTAGTGGAGATGGCTTACTCAAAACCGGCGCACTGAATAGCGAAGACGTGTATCCTGACACCATGAACGACGTTTCAGTCTCGTTTCAGGTCAGAGTAATGCCAAAGCATGCTGAAATTAACGAAGGGAAGACAAAAGTAATCTTCATGCAGAAAGATTCATTTGAGATTAAAAAGACCCCAACAGGAAAGATACAAGTAGTGTTATATTCCCCAGAGGGAAAGGTATCTCGCTACACTTCCGAAAGCACCGACATTTTAACCAACGATCAACGCTCCATCGGATTCTCATGGGCTGGCACTTTTGGGAATTTCACATTGTATGTAGACGGCATCGAGAAAGCTTCAACCATGACATCTGGAGAGGTGTTTACTGGTCCACTAGCAGCAACAGATGATACAAGATTCATAGTGGCATCAGAAAACCATGAGAAGAGTCAAAAAGGCTTCGCAGGTCAGATTGACGAACTCGCCATATTTAATCAAGTTCTGACCACAGAGCAATGGAGAAATATTGCCAAGATAGACAGTGACGTAAACCTCAATACTTTGCTTTTGGCACCTTTTGCCACCGCATGGTGGCGAATGGGTGACTCTTCCAAAGATTTGACCTCAAGTGACAAGGATGATGGAAAAATTATTGATCTTATTGGTGACAAAGACCTCACTGCTGTTGGACCCGACGGAACCGTTGAAATCAAGGTTGTAAGACTCTTCAAAGAAAAAGACGAAGACAGGTTTATAGATATAATCAACAGAGAAACAAACATAGAAAAAGTTTGTTCACAGATAATTGATTATATAATGATAGACATTGAGAAAGCCTTCGATCCTAGAAAACTAAAGAGAGATTTGTTAGATCAAATTAAGATTCCAAACTTCTCCAGAGATCCCCACGAACAGTTAGAAGTCATTATTGATCTTACAGTTGTCGAGGGCTTGGTGAAGGTAGTCGCATCGTTTCTAGCTCTGATACTCGAACAGCTTCTTAACTGCGACAGCTGGAAAGGTATGGTCAAAGCTTTGGTGAGAGGAACCCTAAACGCAGATGGCACCCAAGTATTATCCGCCGTCACAGAAAACAATCCCATCGCAAAGTTTGTCAGTGCCACGCAAAACCCCGAGGAGTGGGCATCCATTCTAGCGGGTACAGAGGATTATTTCTTAAAAGGAATTACAACATCTCTCGCCAGCGGCATACAGATGCATCAATCTGGTTCCAACGGAGAGCACAAATACACAACACTTGGAATAGGTCCAGTACAATTTAAAGAAGAACAAGAACAAGATTCAGAAGTTCTCGAATTTAGCACAATTAACGATTCAATAGTAACGATTCAAACGTGGGAAGGCACAAATTCTCAAGAGGTTGTCATAAATCTCGTCAAGAAAATTACAGAAGAGTTGCCACCAGATTCACTACTTGCACTGTTCGCCTCAAGCGCAACCCAATCAACTCTCGCCACCGCAGCACAAATCTTGAATACGTTCTCCGATGAGATCGGAATATCATTTAGCCTCACCGATACTCAAATGTTTTTTGGCACAATCGGCTCTTCTCTTGGTTTGCAAGACGCAATAGATCAACTAAGACATGCCGCCGAGCTTGTAAGCCAACAAGCAGAAGATCCCGAGTTCTGCATGCCTTCCCAGAATAACCAAGATCGACTCAACATTCCCCTAGATGAGTTCCAAAAAGCTTTAAATAAAGCTATGGTCCAAGATATTCTTGATCAGACGGATGAAATCAACTCTCAAGCAGACAGTGGCAATAACAGTGACAATACATGCTCAATACCGATCCCGCTTTCGCAAGCAGAAACGACCTCTCTACAGAGAACTATCAATGATGTCTTTTCACCAGTTCTTTTAGCTTACGATAGTGATCTCATTCTTTACAAGCTCGGATTGTCCTCCATCGCCACAGAAACAAAGACGATCAAAAAAGTTCTCTGGAAGGGTGATAAGGAATTAGTCACAACAGCCGACGACCAAGGAAACCTCAGAGAAGAGGTCTTCGAGATAGAAAAGACTGTGATCAATCCTGAGTTCGAAGGGATGTTGGAACAGGGCTTTGTGCCACTCAAAGAAGATGGAACCCCTGACGGCTCCCGTGTAGGCGGCGTGGTGAAGGTTAATTGGAACATTTTAGATCTCTTCAAGGAGGAAGGTGGATTCCTTTCTGAAATAAGACCTCCAAAGAGTCTTTCCCCAACTGTAGACGGTGATAAAGTTACGGACCCTGATGTTGAAATTAAAGATCTTGGCTCAAGCCTTGGACCATACACCGACTATACTGAAGATAGATATGCAAGAGTTCCAATCTCTAAGGTAAAGCTCGGAGGCAACGCCACCAGCGCACTGTCGTCAGACATAACAGACTTTCTCCTTGAGGATTCAAGAGGAGACGATGAGGCATCTTATTTTAATCTCCGTGGCGGATCATCTCGACGGGGAATAAAAAATATAGAAACAAAAAGCAGAACATCATTGATTGCTCCTCCTGTTGCCCCCGACACTTCATCCCCAAGCAGTTATTCTACAATATCTCACGAAGTCAAGTGGGGTCGCTCCCTTGAAGGCGAGAAATTCATCGGCTTCCAAAAGACAGGACCAGACCCCATTACGCTCGATCCTATCGCAGTTCCGTTTAACGTATCGTCAGAGCTACAGGAAGCAATCAACGCAATGGGGTATGACGCAGGACCAGCAGAATGTGATGCGCTCGGAGCATTGGCAAACGAAGGCTCTGGCGTGATGTCTTCTGAACAATTCACACCACAAGAATACTTATTTTCAGACATCGTAAATAATCTTGGGAATACAACAAGAATATCCACGAGCCAAATGAAGACAGACGTTTACAATTCTTTATATCGAGAAGTTATGACTTCCATACTTTATTTTGTTGCAGAATCACCACTTTTAAAACCAGTTCCAGGAATTACTGACGCCTCGAACGAGCCAATGCCAGCAATCAATTTTTTAAACTTAGATATTCAGCCAAGATTAATCGACATGGAGTCATTCGCAACCCAAGTCGCTGAAGACTATTCTACAATATCTGCATGCCCAGATGGTCTTACTGAGCCACCCCTCTATACTGCCCTCAAGACTGCAGCACCCAGAATATTGGCGAGAGTCTATATCGTAGACATAGCTCTTAGGGCAATCGTCCCATTCTCCCAATTGTTCTTCAGTGAAAAAGATCCGATCATTCAAGGTTTAATAATGAAGAAGATTGAGCAAGACGTTAACATCTTCGCTGATGATCCTGCCGGCTTGAAGGCAAAAATAGTACAACAGTACAACTCACTTGCAGATACGGGTCTTATAGACGAACCTTCGGTCCCAGAAGATGAATTTGAAACAAAGAGTTTCGAGACGGCAATGAGATATTTTATTAAAGACGAATTCAACTTCGTTACCAACAGACTCAAAGAAACGGTTCACGGAGAGTGCATTCCGGTTAGCGAAGAAAATAAGGAAACAGTAAAAAAAGAAATGTACAAGGCTGTGTTGAGATATGCTGACCTCGGAAACAAGGACATCAAGATTGAGACATATGCCATTACAAAAGAAACTGAGACTGAAGAACCAAAGAAATTAAAAACGTTTTCACTTAAAAATCAGATTGAAGAAATTGAGACTGTTGGAACCTCTTTGTCTTATTTTTACAACGATAAAGAGATTGTGTTGTCAAGAGTCGAGCAAAGCGCCGAAGACCTCCTCAAAGAGCTTGGCATCGACTTCGACAATATTGATTGTGACAATTCTTCAATTTATTCTGCAAGTGGATTTACCACTGTCGCCAGCGAGCCAGATCATCACCACGCATACACTGTCGATGCCGAAGGCAAAGGTGTGACCACTACAACCGAAGGTGATGGTGAACCACACACTCATGCAATTTACAACTATGCAATTGTTCCAAGGTTTGATGAACAAGGCACAGTGTCTCACATCCACACCCTTATCCCTCGCAACGATCAAGACGCCATCGACCAAGCATCCGTAATGGCTAAAGTTACAGGAGCTATGAGGGACAAATTGATGGAAACAGATAGTTTTAAAGCACTGTTTGACTTCAGTTTCGACTTGAACGATATTTCATCAATGATCATGCTTTACTGCTTACAGTCTGCAGACGATCAGATTATGTCTCGCGTATTCAACAATACGAAAAAGAATACGATAACAATGTTTGACTGGCTTTGGGAAAACAATCAAGCAATAGACCCCTGCGCCGCCGAGAAATCCGCAGCCCTCGCTATCGATTTTGCAGATATGTTCCCAGACATGGCGAGTGCATTTCTCAACCCAGAACTTCTTTTAATGATGCTCGTTGCTCCACTAACGACTTATAAAGGTTGGTCAAAGACTGCAGATCCGCACGTCTTTATAACATCGACCATCACTGAACTTCTTAATCTTCCCATTCTTCCAAAGAACGTGAAAAAGAACATCCCAAATCTAATTCCAGGAGACTCTTTTGGTGAGCTTGAATGCCGCAATTGGCCAGACTTCAAACAAGCCATGAGCCCTCTCGACACTCTTTTTGCCGGAGGCAAGGATGTGTTTAATCCAGTCGGACCACCTTATGACATTCCACCACTATATGTCCCCGCACCCGCGATTGAAGGTGCCGTCGCATTGGGTGTAACATATGCACCGCTCATTGTTGGGTTGCCACCGTTCCCACCAACTCCTTATGGAATGATCTACTACTTAGCAGTTTCGCCCCTCATTTGGTTACTCAAAGATTTGCCCCGATTGCTGAAGATGATCGAGGAAAGCGAAGACGGCAAGAGAGCACTCGCAAGTACTGGCTTGAATGTCGGACCAATCTCCTGCGAGGATCAAACACCAGAAGAAGCAATCGATGCAGGCGTAACCACCACTGCAGAAGACGACGAAGGCTGTCCACCAGTGAAAGAGTTCCAAGAAACAATGATAGAAGTAGGAAACCCAAAAGAATGCTAAGAGGTATAAATCATGGTAGCAAATAAAAACTTTTTAACACCACAACTCCCCCTCGCCGAAAGTGGCGAGCTAGAGTATGAACACATTGGGGAATATAGAGCCCTCATTAAGCAAAACTTTAAAAACCTAATTTTAACCATTCCGGGCGAGAGAATGATGGACCCCGACTTCGGCGTAGGAATTCAGAGATACCTTTTCGAAACCTCGATCCCCTTCGCATCATCAGAGATAAAATCACAAATTTCTTTGAAGGTCGGCAAGTACATGCCCTTCGTTAGATTAGACAATGTTTTGGTCGAGGCAGGAGAGGAAGAAGCCACTTTAACGGTTAGAATTTTCTATGGCGTTCCAACACTCGCAATTGATGAATATATTAATTTATCATTCTCTGACGACGGACGCATCATAAGTTAAGTGTAAACTTGTGTATTTAACTATTTAAGGAGAGTGGGAGAGACACGGATGACCAAAAAAACCAACCTACCAATAAACTACATAAGCAGGGATTTCGATACAATCAAACAAGATTTGATTGATCACGCAAAAAGATATTACCCAGATACGTTCCAAGATTTCAACGAAGCCGGCTTCGGCGCACTCATGTTGGATACTGTTGCCTATATTGGAGATATACTTTCTTTCTACGTAGATTATCAGGCAAACGAATCCTTTATCGACACAGCAACAGAGTTTCAGAACCTCGTAAACCTCGGCAACCAGACGGGATTTAAACTACAACAGAACCCATCATCCCACGGCATTGCCACACTTTTTGTCATGATCCCAGCAAATTCCACTGCAACGGGACCAGATATTCGTTATATACCGGTCCTCAAAAAATCAAGCTCACTGACCTCCACCTCTGGTGCAAGGTTTACTCTTGACGAAGACGTCAATTTCGCCAACGGAGATACCGTTGTTGCAAGAACTAGCCCAACAACCGGATCTCCAACCCACTTTGCAATTAAAAATTATGGTGCCGTTTCTTCTGGAGAGCTTCGGACAAAATCTATTACAATCGGCGCATACGAAAAATTTAGAGAAGAGTTTATTGATGACTCTTCGTTTACAAACATCGTGTCTGTACGGGACTCCGATGGTCACGATTATTACGAAGTTGATTTCCTGACTCAAAACATTGTCATGAGATCGATTGCAAACCGAGATACGACAACTCAATCAACAGTTCGTGAAATACTGAAACCTTTAGTCGCCCCGCGACGATTCACCACAAAACGAACAGCATCAGGCGTAAAACTCCAGTTCGGCTCAGGTAAAGAAGAAGATTCGAACGAGAGTGTCCTAGACCCATCCAGTGTCGCCGTCAAAATGTACGGGAAAGAATATATTTCAGATGTTGAAATGGACCCCTCAAAACTCCTATCTTCAGATTCACTGGGTGTCTCACCTTCCAACACAGTTCTGACTGTTGTTTATCGAAGAAACACAAAGAGAGATACTAACATTAGTACAAACACATTGACAACCGTCGATGGACCGCTTCTTGATTTTCCAGACATCGCAACTCTTGATCAAGTCGCCGTTCAAACAATCAGATCAAATGTTGAGTCCACCAACGAGTCACCAATCGTTGGATCAATCGATGACAACAATATCGAAGTATTGAGAAAAAGGGTTCAAAACTCTTTCTCAAACCAGCGACGAGCAGTTACTTTAAAAGATTATGAAACGATGTCTTATGCAATGCCCTATAAATTCGGTGCATTAAAAAGAGTCAAGGCTATCAAAAACCCCAACCCACGCCGTGGAAACTTAAATATTGCAACTATTGCAATAGATTCTAGTGGCTACCTCACACCTTCAAATTCTATCTTGAAGCAAAACTTAAAAACATGGCTAGACAAGGGTAGAATGGTAAATGATGTTATTGAAATTACAGACGCCAAGATCGTAAACTTTGGTGTTGATTTCACCGTTATTGGGGATTTAAACAAAGACAGCAGTGTTATTTTGCAAAACTGTATAACAAAGCTTTCCGACACCTTTTCTACTAAGCCAGACATCGGAGAGAATTTTTATATCACAGACGTTTATAAGGCACTTAAAGATGTGTCCGGCGTCATCGACGTCGTTGACGTAAAGATTTCAACCAAGTCGGGAGCAAATTATAGCACTACAACCTTTAACGTAAGCGAGAACCTGTCAACTGATGGCAGAGCAGTGATTATTCCTCGCAACGCTATTTATGAAGTTAAGTTCCCCAACGTCGACATTAAAGGAGCGGTTAGATAATGGCTATTAAAAGATACACAGCAAGCGCAGATAACACCATTACAGATGCCCTTGAACCGAACTTGCAGACTCGCGGAACAGGCTCAAACATGGGCGCGTCAGACATTATTGAAACTTTTGTAATTTATGGTCAGGCGTCCTCCTCTTCTCTCGAAGAGTCAAGAATTTTAGTACAATTTCCCGTGTCGGAAATCGCCGAGGACAGAGCCTCCGAAGAGATACCAACGACAGGAAACGTAGACTTTTACCTGAGAGTTCATAACGCCCCTCATGGGCAAACACTTCCGAGAGATTACAGTTTGAAAATTGTCCCAATATCTGGCTCGTGGGAAGAAGGCTACGGTCTTGACATGGAAACATACACGAACCTGGGCGCATCGAACTGGATTGAGGCAAAAAAGGACACAAACTGGACAATGCAGGGTGGCGATTATTATAACTCTCCGTCATACTCACAGGCTATTGGAGAATACGGCACCGACGACATTGAGGTAAATATAACTACTTTGGTTGAGGAGTGGCTCGACAACACAAAACCAAACAACGGCATCGGCATCCACGTTTCATCTAGCGTTGAAGACCCATTTTCAGTTTCTGTTACTGCTGCTCAAACCGATGACGGAGATCCAGATGGCAATCTCCCGAGGGCAAAGCAGTATTCTGGTATGCTCGGTCCCGAACAAGCCACCTTTACAGTGGGGACCACGTGTTATGATACGATTACAAGCACTCCTCAGCCCTACGTCGCATGGTTTACTGTTGAGATAGGATCGGCAAATGTAGCACTTATAGACACGACGAAACTCAGCTCAATAACCATGACTCCTACAAACCCAGTCGACTCTTTTGTTGCCACAATTGTCCCCTCTTGCACTTATGTGACAGGCGGCGATGTTGTCTTCTTGTTCTCAGACCCAGTATATTTTGATAACCGCGATAACGAGCTGGATGTTACATTGTCTCTCCCCGCCAGCGAGCCACTCTTTGATCGTTCTTACTATATTAAAAAGTTCTTTGGAAGAGGATCAGAACATTTTTATCTCCGTCCAAAAATAGAAGCCCGTTGGGATTCAGCTAGAAAAGATAGAAGAAATTCTTTTTATGCATCAAGTTCACTGGTCCCCGCAGAAGACAACATGAATACCTTGTATTTATATAATCAAGTCAGAGGACAACTTCAGGACATACCTGCAGCCGGAACTGGAGAGTTGTCGATGAGTCTGTATTACGCCGCTTCTACCGGTCCAGTAGGTACAGCACTAACATGCTCCGGACCAAACGGCATCGGCGTTACAGAAGTGACTGGCGGCTGGGTCGCCACTGGCATTTATTCTGCCTCCGTCGCCATCGACACTACATCTTCTTATTTGTATGATGTCTGGCATAACGGTGCAGGAACTGAATATGTGACAGGAAGTCAAATATCTGTAAGAAGTTTCTCTACAAGCACTGCCGTCGACACCGGAGAGTATGTTTCCAGCATTGTTAATTTGAAGCCGTCCTATTCAACGACGGAAAATCCTCGAATGCGAATGTTCGTTCGAGACAAAGATTGGAGCCCCACGATATACACGGTCGCGACGACAAACATAGAAACAAAAATCATTGAAGACGCATATTATAATATCTTTAGGGTCGCTGATGATTTTAATGTTGTTTCATATGGAACCGGCAGCGCAAACGCAGCATATACTCAAATGTCTTATGACAAGGATGGAAACTACTTTGATATTGACATGTCTCTCTTTGAGGCTGGCTATTCTTATGGTATTAAGGTTTCCTACAAAGTTAATGACCGTTTCGAGGAGCAACCAGAACTTTTCAAATTTAGGGTAGAATAATGGCGAACATCATACCTCCTAAACACGCTCAGACAGCCAAAACCAGAGATGAGCTAAAGACGGAAAACATAGAGTCATATAAGATTGTAGAGACTTCAGAGGAACTTGTCCAGAGGTCAACCCCAAGACTTGACTATTCAGATCCTTCAAAATTTGTAACATACGGTTCCGCAGAACAATATTATGTCTCCGCCATAGAAAATATTTACAACGAATATCCATACGACGGATCAAAAAATGAGAAAAATCAATGGCACCTAACTTCATCTGGTCTGGACAATTACGTCTTTGACAATGAATATCCACGAACTAACGGTCATGCCCTATTTTCTCCCTCTGGCTGGGGCACAACAGCTTCGTTCGAAGGCGGCACTAAGTACGCTCTGCCAACGGATAAAGAATACATCACAATTTTAGGCGGAGCCCGAACAGACTCTACTGCAAAGAATTTAGCGAACCTCTTTCCATCATCCGGCGGAAAAGCGAATGTTATAGATGCATCCGAAAACCGCGAGTCTAATTTGACTCTCGGCGGCGCAGCAGGCAATACAATTGAATTTTGGATGAAGAAGGATGACTTTGTTGCATCACAACAGCAGGAGGTCGTTTTCGACATGTGGGCATCAGGTTCCACACAGGGAACATCAAACTATGGTAGAATGTGTGTTTATTTACATAACAACACAACAGATCCAGTTCTTGGTCTTGCCTACATTTCAGGCACCGTCGGCATCCAAGATACTTTTGCGACAACAACCACCTCTTCAATTGCCGATGGCAATTGGCATCACTATGCGATCTCAATCAACGCGACGGAAGGGACGGCAGACCTTTACCTCGATGGGAACTTTAAAGAGCAGATTTCTGGCACTCCCATTGGAGAAGTCACTGGAGCGTTTGTAGCCACCATCGGCGCATACTACGAAGCACGACCAGCAGATGGTCTAAGCCTCGCATCTGGGTTCGAAGAAGGTTGGTGGTCATCCACCGCAGGCTCTATTAGTCCGCTAAATGTCGAAGCAGATCCACCAACTGTTTTTGAGGAAGATGCATTTGGCAACTTGATGCCACAAGCTTCCCCTGTTGGAAATGCAATTTGGGATATCGACGTCTCAGGTGACTTGATGCCAGACGGCGATCTTGATGTCAACCCCTTTCCAGTAATCACACCAGGTTGGTGTAAAATGTCTGGTTCTGTAGACGAGTTTAGGTTTTGGAAGGCAGAAAGGACAGCAACTCAAATCGGTCTAAACTGGAGAACGCAAGTTTTTGGCGGAACGAATACTGACGATGCGAACACCACTTTGGGTGTTTATTATAAATTCAATGAAGGTATTACAAATACGCACTTGGACTCCACAGTTCTCGACTATTCAGGAAGGATTGCAAATGGTGCTTGGACAGGCTACATAGAAGCAGCCAGAAGCACGACATCTGGCTTGGTTGCCTCCGGCTTCGTATCTTCAGAGTTTAAAGATCCTATAATTTATCAGCAACATCCACTGGTTGAGTCATTAAAGTCTTCTAAAAAATCAACAGGACTTGTATATGATCAGCAGAACAATGCATCTCTCTACAACTCAATGCCCACATGGATCAGAGAAGAGGACACTGGACAACAAAACTTATTAAAGTTGACACAAGTGATGTCATCCTATTTGGATACATTGCAAAGTAATATATCAGAAGTAAGCACAATAAAGAATTTGAATTACCCATCAGGCTCAGAGTCCCCGCACAGTTTTATAAAGAGAAATATTCAAAACCTCGGCTTCGACACTGCCGACTTTTTCTTGGACGCAACAGTTCTTGAAAAGTTTATGGACCGCAATCTCAGCGGCGATTTAGAACATCGCCTCGACGATATCAAAAATCTGATCTACCAAAACATTTATAATAACTTGGCTTTCATCATGACATCAAAGGGAACGGAGAAATCGTTCAGAAACCTTTCTCGATGTTTTGGAGCCAGCGACGATTTGTTGAAGTTAAAAATATACAGTAATGGTGAAGAGTATGAACTGAAGGACAAATACGAAACGGCTTCAGTAAAAAAGAATACGATTGACTTCAACGATCCAACGAGATTCGAAGCGACCATCTTTCAAAACACGAGTTCTGTTAGTCCTACGAGAAGTTGGATCTCCTCCTCTCATGATTTTAACTTATTCCATGGAGCAACTATCGAAGGCGATTTCATTTTCCAACAGAAACCACACGCAAGTTCCCCTTCTTATTTCGACACACCTTTTACAAAGTCATCTCTCTTCGGCTGTCACGGCGCCGAGGACGATGACAACACTTGGCTCACCACAGACAATGCAGACCTGCAAATATATGCCAATCGTGAACAGACTAACGGAGCCAACGCCAGTTTTCAACTGACGTCATCAATCCTTGGGATCAACTTGACATCGAGTATTTATGGAGATGTCTACGGCGGCGAACGCTGGAATTTGGCAGCGAAAATAAAGAATACAACTCTTAATAAAATATCAGGAGATTACATTATTGAATTTCAGGGTGTCAACGCAGCCGGAGATCGGATTGATAATTCATTCCTCTTGAGCGCTTCTTTGGATACGACCAAAGCACAAAACTTCTTAAAACAAGGAAAGAGGCTATACGCAGGAGCTTATAGGACAAATTTTTCTGGCTCTGTAATTCAAAAGTCAGACGCCCTCGCCTCTGGAATAAGATATTGGGGCAAACACATCTCTGCCGACGCCATCACAAACCATGCAAAAGATTTGGGGAGTTATGGAATAAAAGATCCAAACAGACCAGTCTTTAATGCAGACAACGATATGCCGGCAATTGATACCCTGAAGCTAGACTGGAATTTTGAAACAACACCAGCTGCAGATTCTCTAGGGGGATTCACCATAGCAGACGTTTCATCAGGATCGGCAGACAAGGTGGCTCTATATGGCTCCTTCGGGTATTTTCATGCAGGTCGGGGATATGGTTTCCCCGCCAATGCAACAGCGGTAAATAAAGAATACATTCCAACTCTAAGAAGAATCAACCCAGAAAATTCAAATGGTTCGGACATGGTTAGGGTGCTGACTCCAGCTGAAGAAATTCAACAAGAACTGTCAAGCCCTAAAACCCTTGCGTTCGGAATTGAGAAAAGCCTTTATCAGACAATTTCTGATGAGATGTTGAAATTCTTCTCAACCTCTGCAGACTTGGCGTCTTTATATATGAAACCAACAGACAAATACAATACAGCGAATCACAAGCTTGCACTGACTCGTAAAACCTTTTTTGACAAAATGCAGAACACGCCCAACGTGAATAAGTTTTATGATTATTTTAAGTGGATCGATGATGCTGTCGTGCAAATGCTACGCCAGCAATTACCTGCCGGCGCCGAAGTCCTCGATGGACCAATCAATGTCATTGAAAGCCATATACTAGAGAGAAGCAAGTATTTACACAAGACACCAACATATGCGACAACAAAATCCAGAGTTATCGAGGGTTCGCTTAGAACACCAAACACGGAGAAGATGAGATAATGGCAGACACAATTTCAGATGAAGTAAAACTGATCAGAAGCATGATACGAAGCACAGAGGCTAAATTTGTGGTCCTATCATCATCGGAGAGGACAAGTTTGCTGTATAACAGAAACACAGGAACGATCACTTCACCGTCAGTGTCTGTAAACTCCAATAGCCTTCAAGCTTTTAATGTGGGCGAAAACAAAGTAAAATATCTATTTAAAGTAGAGTAATCCGGAGGAAACACTGATGACAACAAAAAATATCGTACCAAGAGCAGACGGCGAAGGTGAATTAGGAACATCTTCAAAGAGGTGGGAAAAGGTTAATGTTCAGGAAGTTTCAGCTTCTCATCTTTCAGCCTCCTCTGACATTAGAGTGGCAGGTAATTCTCATTTCGGCAGCGAAATAACCAATACACACATATTCACAGGCTCCTTTCATCAGACAGGTTCTGGTGCAACATCTACATTTAAAGATCAAATTATCACCTCTGGCTCCATGAAGATTACTGGTGCAACAGGAACATCAGAAGTTTTCCGAGCAGAAGG
>Ga0208299_1001409_pt1 | contig 18039 bp, 8 predicted proteins | sample 15_taG_FD_184089 | JGI IMG/M metagenome (GOLD analysis project Ga0208299, IMG submission 184089) | Marine viral communities from the Subarctic Pacific Ocean - 15_ETSP_OMZ_AT15312 metaG (SPAdes) (version 2) | ecosystem: Environmental > Aquatic > Marine > Oceanic | place: Pacific Ocean | collected...
ACAACTTTAAGACCATCTGTAATAGCCCCGTCTACAGTATCACTACTAGCGGCACCAGTCCAAATATCTTCACCTGGTATTTTAACGCCACTGCCCATTTGAACTCCAGTGTATGCAGTTAAATCATTTATTGTTGGTTGTCTAATTATTTGTAACGCTTTAGTTGCCGCAGCTGTAACACCTATTGAAAAAGCTGTTTTACCAACTGTATTACCCCTACCTGTAACAATAGAATCCGTTGCGACAACCATACTAACAAAATTACCAGTACCATGATGTGATGCACTCGGTGATCTAGCGGACAATGTTACTGTAACATCAGTATATTGATATATTATTTTCTTTAATAAATTAGAATTAGAACCTGTGGATGAATTTATATCTATACTACCATCACCAAATCTAACTTCGGAATATTCAGCGTGAGTAGTACCGTGCATAGACTCTGCAAAAAGTAAGATATTATAATGATCATCATCTGTAATTGTTGGAAAAGTAATAGATCCATTATAAACACCGTTATCTATCCTTCTATTTTTTAATCTTTTATGTGCAGCTGCAAAAGTATTTGTTGAAAAATTATAATAATAACCATCTTCATTTGTAATTTCTAAAGAAAATATAGCTCCATTATCTCCAATTACTTGAAAAGATCGCGTAGTACTTGCCGCAGCCATACTACTTAAATCTATATTAAAATTTTTAATTACTTTTGCCATGTTATAATTTATTTACTACTTAAACTTACTTGCGATCCAACTGAAAATAATTCTGCATGAGTTTTTGAATCGTTTTTAAATTCAACCTCCGCATAATATCCAGAAATACCAGATGTATTTACTTGTTTGTTTTTAGAGAACATCATAAATTCGCCAGATTGCGGAATGTAACCACTTGTTAAATCTTGAAATACAATTATACGTTTTGTAGTATCTGTATTTTGAACACTAGTTATCACCCCAACAAATTTACACGAAGCTAAACTTGCTTTATTAAAACCACCACTTCCCGTTGGTGTTACTGCATAAACATTATCTCCAACCTGTGCTGATATGTTTATTTTTTTATTAAATGTAAATGCTAAGTTTTGTGACATAATATTAACCAGTTAATGTTATTGTTGCTAATTCACCTTGTTTCGCTGGACAGAAGAATAAAGTACCAGTGTTATTAAATATTTGTGTTGGATTAGGTTTGTGACAACCCGTGCCATCTATAGGGTTCAGGAATTGTCCTAATTTCAAGAAAGTGTTAATAGTCTCTGTGGAATTCTGTTCAATTGTAATAGTCCAAGTAAAATAATGTCCGCCTGATATATAAGGATCATTTGCTGGGAATGGGAACTGCCATGCCCAACTTGCAGTTGGAGTTAATGGAAGAGTATTATATTGCTCTCTATATACCCAAAAAGACTGATTTGAAGCTGGTATTGCTAAAGTATCCCAAGTATAAGTTAACACATATCGCGTTGCGTCTACATTCACGCTCACTCCACCAGCGCTCTCTGTAGTCACCACTACAGGTGTTCCACTGTCAACTGTAACATTAAAGTTCATTTGAGTTTCTGGATGAATGGTGATACCTCCACCCGCTGCTGAAGAACCCGCTATAAAATTCGGACGTGTTAATCCTGTAAATAAAGAAGTATTTCCAGTTCCAGTTGTAACTGTAGTTCCACCAACCCACATATTTGTTATAGAATCTATATTATTACCTCCAAACTCTTCTTTTTGTTGAACTTGTACATAATATCCAGGTGGATTAGATTGTCCAGTAGGCCAAAGATTTGTTATATTATTTGTGGCACCATCTAACACATATAAATAATCACCAGTACTAGTGGTAGTTACGGGTATTGCAGGCACGTTTATTGTTTCCCAATTATTAGCCCAAGTTAATTTATATCTTACTGTATAACCAGATATATTACCAGAAACTAACGGCCAACTTACCGCTATTCTATTATAAAGAATAGAAGAACTAGGATCAATCGATATTGGTGTCGACGCTAATGTATAAGTACAAGAACCAGCGACCATACAACCAACTTGTGAATCATAATTGTTAGCACTTGGATCCATACAACCACCATAAGTACAACTATCATTCACGGTTGCTGTAGAACTGTAATTACATGCAGTTGAATCCATACAACCAAGAACCGCGGTAATACAACCGAAATTTATTGTAGCATTAGAATCGTAATTAGCTGCCGTAGAATCCATACATCCTGGATAATCACAACAAGTACTACAAGCAACTATATTTGATTCAAGATTAACATTGCTAGCTGCATAACCTAAATTAGCGCCAAATTGATCACAACAATTATAACCACTACAAGAACTATAATTACCTACACTACCACACCAACTAAATGTCTCTAAAACTGGGTTCCAATAAGGATTATTTCCAATAGTAGTATCTTGACATCCAGAGTAAGTACAACTACCATCATCTTGGGTTGCAAGTGAATCGTAATTTGTTGCAGTTGAATCATTACAACCAAGTATATATGTACAAGAACCACACGAACCATAGTTTTCCGCTATAGGATCAACACAACCTGTTGTACAACTTCCATCATCTCGAGTTGCATAAGGATCAAAATTACAACCTCCAGCCACAGCATTAAATGTGCTTGGTGCACAACCAGTAATTGGATCTCCAGAGGTTCCATCACAACAGAATCTTTCTCCAGCTATAAACGAAGCAGCTTCCCATAAATAACCACATTCCATACAACCGTCAATAAACTCTTCACAACTTCCATCATCTATATTCGCGCTTGAATTAGTATTATACATGTTTGGTTCCATACATCCTCTAATAACTAAAGTGGTAATTGAACTACTATAATCGTTTATACATTGATTAATAGGATCAATAACCCAACTCATTTTATGATCTCCATCTTCAATAGGAATAACGATAGCGCCTAAATTAGCTGTAGTTGTAGTTGCATTAGCTATAACTGATGTTGGACCTGTTGTAGTTGGTGAGCCTGATGGAAGTTCTGTAGTTAAAGTAAAATCAAACGCAGGCGCAATAATATTATTTTGTTTAAACTCTAATTGTTTTGGATAAGAATTTGTTTGAAACGCGTAAGAACTTAAATTATTAGTTGTATCTATATCAAAAGTAAATCCACCTTGTGGAGGAGAAATTGTCTGAAACGGAACACAAGTTCCATCATCTGTATTAGCTAGAGAATTATAGTTACAAGCTAAAGAATCCATACAACCATTAACAATAGAAATACAATTACCACTACTCGTATTAGCTGTATCATCGTAATTAAACATATTAGAGTTCATACATCCAGATATAATAGAAATACATACTGCGGGATCGTGTACATTACACGTAGAACAGTAGTTATACATAGTAGAATCCATACATCCTGAGTGTATACAACTACCATCATCACAAGTAGCAGAAGAATCAAAATTATCTGCACTAGTATCTGTACAACCATTAATACAAGGAACACATGATCCATCATCTAAGGTAGCTGTAGAACTATAATTAAAAGCTGTAGAGTCGGTACATCCTGGAGTGGATACGACTCCAGATTCTGTTAAAATACCTATTCCTTGAAATGACATTTCAGCAGAATCTTCTTCTACACTATCTATTGCACCCGTGGTAAGATTTACACTTACATCTTTTCCTTTAATATAATTAAACCATTTACCCTCTTTTTTTATAAATTCAGGGATGCTACCATTTTGAAGATCTGTTTGTATATTATTTACATACCAACCCAGTTCAGATGATAAATTATAATATTGACCAGCCCAAGGAGAATCACCACCGTCATTTACTTGAGTATTTACTATTATTTTAGATTGACTACCTTCGTAATTTAGTGTGTTGAATGTTTTTACTACTTCAGGAGAATCGTTTAAAAGAAATTTAATACTTGATTCTTTGAAATTACTACCATAAAAAGTATTTCTATCTTGGGTTTCTTTATGATGTTCGTGGATTTTACCAGCAGATATCGTGTAATAATCATTTGCCATACTAACAGCATGTTGGGGTACGAACGATTTAAAACTCACCCAACCTTTTACGTTTTCATTAAAAGAAACCGTTGTTGGAAACGGTATTTCAGGATTATTAGTATCTCCTTTTAAAGTAATATTATATTCATCTTTTTTATCATCATAACTACCAAGTAAATATTTGTTTCCAAGTTTTAAATTATCCCCAAACCAGTCTTTCATGCCGTGCATTGAAATTGGTGTCAATCCATCTTTTGATAATCTCATTACAGCACCTCTTTGCTTATCTGTAAAATACGCTCTATAACTTTCTGATGCAAATGATTCTGGATTTTTAGATATTCCAAATTCACCTACAAAAGGAACTGTTTGTCCTAACACGTTTTGTGTCGCTACTAATTGTGGTTTTCCATCAGCATTATAAACAGCATCTTTACTTGCTAAAATCTTTAAAACTTTATCTTCACAGAGAGTAATTAAATCTGTATCTCTAGTATGTAATTTTTGTATACTACCATATATTGGATTTATATCTTTTGTGATTTTTTCAGCTGCAATAAATTGATTTAAATTATTTATACCACTAATAGCATTATATAATCCAGAATATATTAAACCATATTTTCTATGTTCTTCTTTGTAGTCTCCTTCTTCTAGAGTAGTAGACACTTTGACACCGTTTAATATATATGGTAAATTAAAATTATCCCTAATTCTATTTGATTCTACACCATTCCCAAACGAATAACAATTATACCAATTTAAATTGTATGTTGTATCGCTACCATATAATCCGGTTTCCAAAGTAAAAGTATTTGTAAGAATACTGCCACTAGGAGGCGTTCCTAAAACTGAAATAGTATAATCAACAGAAGATCCATCTGGTTTTGTTATCCTAAGTTTATCGGTAGCTAGAATATAATCTATACCACTTTGAGTATCAACAGGTACGTCATTACTAATTGTTATTACTCCACCACTAGTTACAGTGCTAATAGTTGTTCCATCGGGAATTAAGCTACTTCCAACGTGACTTACAGTGGATCCAACGGGTATTGCTAAATTTTTAGTATCATCAGTTAGTTCTATTGGATTAAGTCCACTAGCCTCGTAGTAAATATCTAAATCAGTTGATTCTTTTGGTTCTGTTTCCCATATAGCTGGATTATCTGGCAATTCGCCTTCGAGTTCTATAGGCTCGATAAATTCTATATTATAACCTATTGCCATTAAACCAGGACTTTCAATTGTAAAACCAGCTCCGTTTTGATCATGTCGATTAATTCTATTAGCAGAATATTCACTGTAACCATTCATTCTTGGTTGTTTAAACACCATAGCTGTACTCGCGGTTGGTCGATTAGTACCATACATATCATGAGAGGTACCTGTAGTTCCAGTATAAGTTAATAAAGAAGAATAACCAGTTAAAAATATATTATATTCATCTCCACCTGTTCCAACTTCCTCAATTTTCCATATAACTAAAAATTCTCGAAGCGCTGTACCTCCTGATACATCTGCCCCACCATCAAGCGTATCATCAGCGTTAGCTTCACCAGAGTGACTAATTAACATCATCCCAACTTTAATCTCGTGTGAACTACCGTCTGTATGTGTAGCATCTAAACTACTTGTTTTCACAATTATTTGTTCATTTGTTATTGTATAAGTGTTGATATGATGATTAATAGTTAATTCTAACCCATCAGTAATTGGACCTAAAGTCCCAGTTGGATCCCATTTTACTATATGCGTATTTGTTTCATCTTGATTTTTAATTTTTAAATTCCAATTCCTAGTAAAGTTTGGAGATAATTGGGCTACTTGATCATCAGGATCATCCCAAGGAAATACAGAGGTCCGTCCAAGTAGTGGATCATTAGGTGGGGTATCTTCGTCTTTAGAACCATCACTATATCTTAATAATCTTTGATATGTAATATTTGGTTGCACTGTATATATATTAGCATTAGGATCCTCTCTAAATCTAAATTGTCTAGATGGATTAAATTGACTAACTAAATCTTTAGTATTACTATCTTGGTAAAATTCATTACCACCATCTACACCAATACCGAAAAAATCATGAATGGTTTTATCATTATCATCATTAACTTCATCGTGAAATATTCCACCTATAGCAATATTTAAAGTGGAATAATCGCTACTTCCTGGACGAATAATTCCAGAATTAGTACTACCTGATTGGTGAATCCAAGACCAATCTAAATGATCGTCAGAAGTTCTATGTCCTTCATATTTACCCGCGTCAATAAACCAAACGTTTTCTTTATTTCCTCCAGCTGCGTCATCGGCTTGTTTTAAATTAGAATCATCTCTACCACTTGATTGTGTATAATCCCAAGCACCATCCCAACCACTAACCCCAGGACTTGAACCACTACTTGTAAAATCTAAAAATTCTTCTTGCCAACCACCACTACCAAACCTATACTGACCAACATCTACTGGGTTAGGAGCTTGCGCAGTCAAAAAGCTTAATTGATTTGCAATGGAACTATATTTGTAATCTCTAAAAAAACATGCATATCTACCAAAATCAGTGTTAGTTGTAATACTATCGTCATACAAACCATCATCTTGCCCAGTTATAGCGCTGGAGTGAGTGGTGGCAATATTATCTTTTAAATAATATAATTTTTTACTTGTTAAAACCCTATAATTTGGATCAGCAGAAACGTTTTGTGTAATATTTTTAACAAATATATCGTCGTTTATTAATTTAACAAAGAATCTACCATCAAATTCCGCTGAATTTTCAACTTTATATTTGTAAATTCTTACAACAGCAGTATCAATTATTTTAGTAGAAGTCGCAAGAAAATCTACATCTTCACCTAAAATTTTATCTAATTTAACACTATACGTTGCAGCGTCTTGATCTACAGTTTGATTCCTAAAATTAGTATCAATTTCATTTATTCTATATCTTTTAGATGTAGCTTCTTCTCCTGTTTTTGTAAATTCAACATATAAAACACCATCATCAATTAAATCTAAATCAGCTCCACTACTATTCGCAAACGGGCTATAATTCATTTTAAAATTATCTCTACCAGATAATGGGACATTATTTAGAGTATCATTAAATATATTATTAGTAGCGAAGATATGTTCTCTTTCTTCTATTAATGCTTTTTTATTCTTTATAAAATCTGGAGCTTCATTTTCAATTGCAATAACTTTATATCGAGCGGGATCTTCAACTAATACATTTGTCTCAACACCCTTTTTAAGAATTAGAAAGGTATCGATATCAACTTTATTTCTATCAGACGATGGGAAGGAGACCCAAACATGACCATCTCCAGCGTCCCAGAAACGATCCATAGCCATATTATAATATTCACCTGAAGTTTCTTTTACGAAAAACTTGAAATATTTCATGTCTTTCATGTAATTACTATCACCAAACCTAGCGCTTATTTGGTTTGATTTAGATGCTTGTTTTTTAGGTAGTTTTGTTGAAATAGATTTTGGTTTTTTATTAGATATAACTGGTGTTTCTCTACCATATTTATCAACAAAAACAACGCCCAATTGGTATTCTCTTAATGATTTTATAGATTTAGCAGTGGTGCTTGTAACATTACTCTCTCCAATATCAAAAGTAATATTTGAATAATAATCATTGTTAGTATGATCTATTAAATTATAACCTTGTAAATAATTACCATAAACAATTCTATTACCAACAACATCTTGCGCTAAAGCTTTTCTAGGTACATTATCCCAAGGTCTTAATAATTGATTTGATGGAAGAACTCTACTTATAGTTTCTGAATCAATTTCGTACGGTGATGCCCATTCATTAGGTTTTACAGTATCTACAATATAAATATTTGGAGAACCTTCTTCTTTGTATAAAATATCTACAGAAACTACATCATCTGGAATATATGCATCAATATCTTTAATATTAATTTTTTTAATTCTATTTGTCATTCCTAAATTATAACCTTTTTTAGGATGATAATCAAATGATCCAGGTAAAAAAGCTATTTCAGAAAATGGAGAGAATGCAGAATATTCACCGTCTTCATATTTATATCTAGTAGCAAATCTAGGAAATTTAAATTCGTATAGTTTTTCCTCTTTATCTTGCCTATCAATAGCATATTTTAATTCTGTTTTTCCAGCTTCAACTTTAGGTGGAACACCATTTATATCAGTAACTTCAAAAAATACACGAGCATTACTTGCATCTAAATTTTCTATAGAAATAGATTCTATATTACCAACAAACCCACTTCCTTTTGTTGTTATTAAGAATTTATCAGCAAATTCTGTCCAAGAAAAGTTTGTTGAACTATTTATATCAAGAGTAATATCAACTATAGTTTCGCCATTAGTACCAATATGACCAGTACTCCACCTATAATTATTACCATTTCCATGAGTATTTGCAGAAACTATATAAAGAGCAATATATCCTTGTGTAACTTCAGATAATTCAACTTTAACTCTATATGTACTAGGTGTTGAATCATCCCAAGACATAGTATCGACAGACTTAAGAGCACGCCAATTTGGATTACCAGCAGTATCAATCTCAATTCTATTCTTGATAACATCATATGTAATATCGTTACCACTCCAATCATACCCTTTTGGTTTTAATCCAGTACTATTAGGTTTTATAAAATCTCCATTAATTGTTTTTTCAGAAGGATGATCTGTAAAGCTATTTTTCGAATTACTAGTGAGAATTTTACCTTTTATTCTATAATCTGTTATAGGTATCTTAGGCGGATCGTTATCTTCAAATTCTTTTAATAATATAGTATCACCCTCTTCCCAATCTAATTCAAAATCACTATCACCATTAATATCGGTCTCTACTTCTACGTTTAATTGTACGCCTGTAGATATACCAGAGAAGTCGTGTCTAGTTTGGGTATTATCAATATTAAACGATGATGGATTTACAGTGGTAAATGATGGTGTAATTCGCATTACACCAGTATATTTGAACGATGGATCTCGCTCTGATTCTAATTCTATAATAGGTGGAGTTGGAGGGGATTTTTTAAGGACAGTAATATGTCTTTCTTCGATATCGATACCACTATTTATATCTAAGTTTTGTGAAGAATTTACTAACCGTGTTTGAGTTGTAACAGAACACGTTCCAGCTTTACATCTTTCTATGTTTATTTTTTTTGGTTCAGTTCCGTTTTGTGATTCTAGATTTGTATTACTTTCAATTTTCCCATCACACCAAAATAACATACCATCAATAACGTTAATTCCTGTTATTAATTTTTCTGGATGAAATTTTAACGTATCTTTATTAACATCAATAAAAACAGGTTCAATAAGTTTTTGAGTGGGTGAAATAGTTTTTAATTCTAAAATAACGTCTTTATTACTCCCAGTAACAAACCAATATAAAACATCATTACTTTCATCTACAACAGCACCAACACAAACGGGGGTTGTTGGCATTAAACTTGCAGATGTAGTGACACCATTTCTATCTGTACAATCCACCACCCCTTGTCCCGGAACAACTTGATTACCTAATATATTTTGAATAGTACCAACATTAGAGCCTTCCGAAGTCGATACTTGTATATTCATCGCATGTCTATATTCTCCTTTTGGAACAAGTCTCTCATCGAGATCCTTATTCATTTTACCTTTGGTAAAATTATGCTTAATCTCCGGCATGTACTAGTGTTTTATATGTTTCGACTTACCTCTTAGTGTTTGAGTTAATTCTTCTAATTTAATATTTGATAATCTTAATTTTGCTGTTCGTATAGCTGCAAACTTATCTTTTTTATAGTATGCTAATTGTCTCCCGCCAACGTTAGCTTTAGCAGACATGATAGCACAAAGTATAGATTTATACATAGCTTCCTCTGCAAATTTATGAACTTGCATTTCCGCGTCTGTGCCTAATCCATCGCTTATATAATCTAATACAACTGTTTTTCCAGAAATATTAGAACTAAAGTGTATTTTTCCAGATTGTTGATCTATATAAAACGAACCATTAACTTGAGCGCGTTGAGGATCTAATCCATATCTTTCTCCTCCAGCTGGCCAATACGTGTCATCTTGGTAATCATCTTGGTTTTCAGATGATGTTCCAGATTTATAACTTGACCAAGTGTCAGATTCAGAATTTGGAGAAGTAAAAGTTACTTCACCACCAGAAGTTACAGCTGATGTACCTGAAAGTGGTAATGCAGACGTAACTATAGTGGTTGAATAAACATTTGTTACTGTTGTTCCAACTGGAAAATTATCGTGAGAAATTAACATGCCAATTTCTATATCGGTTAATTCAGAAGCTGTACCTGTTATTTTATAATCAGTAAGGTTCCAAGATAAGTTTTCTACTATATAAGAAGATTCTTTTTCTAAAATTAAAGATCCGTCTGTATTCGTAAATGTTAAAGTTGTGCCTGAATTACTTTCAGTTGGTACTACTGCGGTTCCAGCGGTGTCTTCTATTGTTATAGTGGTAATACTACTAGAATTGGATGTAGCACCAACAATTGTTTGGTTAGGAATATAAGGACCTGAAACAACCATGCCAACTTGAATATTTTTGTATTCTGCGTCTAATACTATACTACTAGAACTATCGTCCAATGTACCAACCGCAGTTAACACAAAATCTCCATCAGCATTTTGATATGGATTTGGAGGATTTGAAGTTCTACCTGTAGGATATAAAGGATGTTTTATACCAGCTGAATCCACCCAAGATATTTTTGTATAGTTTACATAATCTTGTGGGAGTATCATTTGTAGTGTTGCTGGCACTGTTATTTCTTGAGATTTAATAGATTTAAAAGTATCAAACGATAATTCTTGCATAGCTCGTTGTGCGTGGAAAGCAACGTCTATTCTACTTGCTTTTTGTATAATTTTTTGATCTCCAACATACACAACCATAAACTGACTAATTATATCGTCTAAAGAAGTAAATTGGTAATTACCATAATTGTTTTCCTGATAATATTGTTGTTGTGTGGTATCGTCTAATAATCCCATTTATTTATGCTTTTTCTTGTTGTTGTTTAGCTCCTTCTAATGCTGCGGCTGTTTGTACTAATTGTGGTTTTTCCAACGTAATACCAGCAAATGCTAATATCCTATACACTAATTCAGATTCCTCAGCTGGGTGTAATTCAAAATCAGTTGACTCACCAGAATTATATAATGCTTTACCACCAATTACAACATAACCCCATTTCGGTGTTGTAGGTTTTTTAATATAGTTTATTTTATAACTTCCACTTGATGGATCAAAAATGATTTTATTTTGGACTATAGAATATATAGGTCTACGCTCGTTAGGTTTTAGTAAAGGCAAATTGTTAATAGTAGCATGAAAAGAATTTGGTTCGTCTCTATCCATTTTTTCAACTGGATATGAGTTCCCATCTGTACTGATTAATACACAAAAATTAACTCTATAAACATCATTAGGGAGAGAAGCACCATGTGTTATAGATGCTGTCCAGCTCTTAAATATCTCAATTTTACTTTGGACTAATTCAGATATACTTCCATCTGATACTCTTTGTTTATATTGAGGTAAATCATAAAAATATTGTTCTAATATTTCCATTTGAGCTTGATCAGCAAATAAATTAAATTCTTGTGGAGTTACATACCCTCTTTGTTCTTTATTTGCTAATGCTAAAACTTTTTGATATACATTATCTATACTTACCATATTTATTTGTTATTATATGGAAAAAATCTATTTAAAGTTTCTTTCCTTTTATCACAACCACAATCTTTCCCAGTTACTTTATTAACTTTATCCACTACTTTTTTAATTCCAGTTGCTTTTGTTATTTTTTCAATTGTATCACCTAATCCTTTAGATTTGTTTAATTCCATACAATTTGTTTTATGTAGTTTTGCAATCGCCCCGTAAGGCGATCGCTTACTACAAGTTGATTACGAATTTAATCGTTTTTCTATATTGGAGTAAATCTCCATTCCTTCATCAGTTTTAAACCAAGCGGCTAAAGCTGAATAAGGATGTTCGTCAAATGGAACATTCATTAGTTTTCTATCATTAGAACCCCAATAAAAAGTTCTTTGATCTGGTGATAACTTTAATATCCCCATTTCAGTTGCTTTTATACCAACGTTTCTAAGATGTACATTCTCATCATTAACCAATTCTAAAAGCAATTTAGGATTCTTCTTAGCGAATATTAATAAATCACGTTTAAGTTCTTTAGAACTCATTTTAGATACTTTAGAACCTTTTTCTGCACGTAAAACTGCTTCCGCCATATCTATATCAAGTGAACGCGCTGTATTTAAAGCTTCTATTTCTCTCTCGATAACATCAATTTCATTTTCAGCTACTTTTTCTATCTTATATTCATAAAATAATTGATTTCTATCTGGGTGGTATAAAGATAATAACTTTTGTAAAACAGTTTTTTCTTTTCCCACATGAAGATATCCGTTTCTAAATATAATATGTGCCAATCTTTGATCACCTACCATTTCATCTACAAATGGTGTTTTTTGATTTTCAGTATGCTTAAGTTCTCTTTCATAACCTTTTTCCTCATCGAAATAATACATACCAGAAGATTTTATTGAATATGAAAGTGGTTTTCTTTGTCTATTTAGATAGTATATTCTATCTTTAATTTCCCATTCATCTTTTTTCGGAGTTGATAAAGGTTTTTCTTTAACAACTACCTTTGGTTGTTCTACAACCTGAGGTTCTTTCACCTCAACTTTTGTTTTTGCTTTTTTTGCCATAATATAATATATAATAAAATTAATAAAATAAAAGGGAGTGGAGACTAAGCTCCACCCTCTTTTAAAAATTGCTTACTTAAACATCATAAAGTTGTTAGCACCTTGCGTAACTAAACATCTTTCAGATAAATAATGTATTTGCATTGCATCCAAGTCAGATGTAACCGCTCCAACAGAACCAGTAACCCAAGTCTTGAGTTTTCTATCATCTGTCGCAGAAGCTCTATATCTAACATGTAGGAAAGGTCTCTTAAGATTCTTTCCTAATGATTGATCATAAACTGAAGATACGCCTGCAGGAACAATAACACCTCTAGTAGCATCACTAGTAGCACGTTCGTTAATCGATCCTCTAGTAGCTTTATCATTTAGATATTTCCAATCGGATTTATAGAAATCGTAAGAACCTCTACGGAATCCTGAAAAACCTAGATTAAGTGCCATATCTTCTGAGTTATTAAATACTCCAAAAGAAGTACCACCAGCACCATAAGAATTCATTGAAGCTAACATATCATCCATTGCAAGAGCAGTTGCTCTATTAACAAACATCATATTTTCTTCAATAGCACCTTGATTATCAAACTCTGCTAAGATAGCATCAAATTCAGCTAAATCAGTAGCAGCGTTAACACCAGTTACACCAGTAGTAACATTACCTCTTGATTCAATAGCAGCAAACATACCTTCGCTACCTGAATTAGTACCCATACCACTATAAGCATCATCATCAGTACCACCACCATCAGCAACATGTGAGTATGGTGAAGTAGTAGCAGAGTTTGTTTTCTCAGCTTCTATCATAGTCATCTCTAAATAATCAGTAAATCTAGTTCTTGTGTCACCTTCAGCTTTTAGATACCATAAGTAACCACTTTGTCCATCTTCACCAGATATTTCCACCCAACCAATTTGAGACGCGTCAGATCCTGAGATCTCATAATAGTCTTTCATGATAAGTGGCTTGTTGTTGAATGAAACATGAGTTGGTTTAACCGCTTTGTTCAATGTTCCTGTTACTGTTGACGAAGCCGTGTAAGAAGCGTGACCAGTAGTACCTTTCTTAAATTCAGAACCTATAACTACTAAAGTTGCAGATAAGTCATCATCAGCAATAGCAGAATCATCATCAAAGTTCTCAATACTGTAAGGTTGTACTGTAATATCCGCGCCATTCACTAATACGCATTGAGCTCGTATTACTTTACCAGCTACAGCTACAAGACATATATCATTTAACCGTACACCATGACTAGCTAATGTAAACACGTTAGTTGTAGTAGCGTGGTTCCCATCAATATCAGATGTAACAGAAAACACAGATGTATCTGTATTCAAAGTACCTTTAACCGATACGTGTAATCTACCTTGTTCTGACCAAATAACTTGGTCGGCTGTCATAGCCTCTTCTGCACCAACTTGAGAAAGAAAACCTGAAACTGTTCTATTACCAAACACTTCAGCTTCCTTATCCATTAAGTCAGGCACATATTGTTGAGCCCAACCTTTTGTTGTTGCGCTCGTAAAATCGATGTAGTTTGAGTCTAATGTTTGCTTCTGCGAAGCGGGTACACTATTCAAATTTCCACCGGGATTTGAAATTGCCATAATTTTGTAATTTTAAATTGTTATTTTTGTTTAATTTTAAACTTAAAATCAGTGGAATCATCACCTAACACTCTTACTTTAACACCACCCGCTTCAATAGTTCCATGAGCTTGTCTTGGATCCATATTCACGTTCTTGGCTTTAGCAACACTATTTTTCATAGCATCTGCTTTTCCTTGTTCATAAAAGTGATTAGCAACAGCATCTGCGTTCATTGCTGTAAATAGAGATTTATGATAACCCTTAGCATCCTTTAAACCCATTTTTTTATCCAAAAACTTTTTGGTAAAATTGTTTAAATCACTTTGGGTGTTTTTAACCTCTTCAGCATTATTTACATTAAACCTGTATTTTTTATCACCGACGTTATATTCAAAACCTTTGAACTTGTCGTTAAAAACTTTTTCAGTTTTTTGCGTAAAAATATCAGAGTTTGTTTTTGCTGCTTTTTGAGTTACCTCTGACTCCTTGTTGTATCTATTAAAGAAATCTACAGCTTTTTGTTGTTCTGGAGTTAACTTACTCCCAGCTTTGATATCTTCATAGTATTTGGACTTTTGCCCGTCCAGATGGGCTCTAGCGTTGGCAACTTGCTCTTTTAACGCTAATTTTTTTCTTCGTATATCTCTTTCTTCATCTACTTCTTCATCGTAAGAGAACGAATCTTCCATAAGGAAGTTAATTTCTTCATTGTTTAAATGAGGTTTTGTTTGTTTATAATATTCATATAATAAATCGTTATCTTCTAACTTACTATAATCTTGATTAAGTTTAACATAATCATTTAAATCTCCACCGGTTTCTTCCATAAAATCCATTAGTTTTTGGATGTTTTCAGGGATTGGTTTTCCAGTAGCTTCAGCTTCAGCAACAGCTTCTTCAACTTGCTCTTCTAATTCTTCAACTGCTTCTTCATCTGTAATTTCTTCTAAAACAGGTGTTTCAACATCTTCTTTTGTAGACTTGTCAATATCCTCTTTTTTATCAATTGTTTCTTCAACAACTTTTTCTTGAACATTCTCGGTCTCTGTGTTATCAACTGGCTGTTCATTTTCCTCTGTTTTAGGAGGTTTACTTAAATCAACTTTGATAGGTTCGTCGTCTTGACTAATCTTTTTCATTGTTGGTTTCTTCTTCACTTTAATTTTTTCGACTGTATCATCTACTTTTGGTTGTTCGATAGCCTCTTCTACTATCTCTGTTTTCTTTTTTTCCATAATATAATATAATAATAATTAATAAAAAATTTAACTAGGTTCAAATGCACCTAAATCAAATCCGCCACCTAAGGTATCATTACCTGCTGACTCAAAGTTTTTAGGTGGTTTTCCACTATTTCTTTGTTCAATCATCTCTGATTGTTGAGATGCTTGGATTTTTGTTCTTTCGTCTTTGCGATCTTCTTTCTGTTTCTCTCTTTGTTTCATGCCATCAACTTCAATTCCTTTAAGTTGCATGTTGTATTGGAATTCTAATTCCATTAACTCTTTTTTATGCATAACTTCTTGTTGCATTTTTTGAGATTCTATTTGCGCTTTCATTTGTTCAAGTTGAGATTCAGATTGCTTTAACGCTTGATTTTTCTGCATTTCTACTTGAGCGGCAGCTTGAGCGGCTTGTGTGTTAGATTCTGTTTGTGCTTGAATATTTTCTAATTGTAATTGCCTATCTCTTTCTTGCTTTTTCTTTCTACGTATTTTTAGAAGTTGATTAGCAAGTTTAATATTTTTAATTTCTCTAAGATCAATGGCATCTTCAAGTTCTATATTTTGTTGTTGCAATGCCATTTGAATGTTATTTTCTAACAATTGTTTTTCTTCTTCATCTGGTTGTAATTCTATAAATATACCAAAATCATATAAATGAAGATTTTTCATTTCATCTAATGTTGCTACATTATGTGCCCCAATAGCTTGAATAAAAGCGTCTTTTGTTGGAGAGTATTCTATAATATCAGATATTCTAAGTGATAAACATTCTGCGATTTCTGCTGTTAAAAATAATCCAGATTGTAATATATGTCTTGTGGCGGTGTTAGAATTTGCTGCAGCAAGTTTTTGAACACCAACTAAAGCGTTTTTATCTGGCATACTACCATCTCTAGCTTCGTTTAATCCGGTGACATCCCTAATCATTTGTAAATAATAATTATAAGTTTGTATTAAACTTTGCATTTTTTGCCCACCAGATCCAGATTGTATTTCTTGAATAGGTACTTTGCCAGGGTTTAGATCACCTTCTGACGTGAAACTCCTCCCTATTACAGAACCTGTTTGGAAGAACATGTTTAAAGCTTCTTGCGGATTGTAATTAGTTCCATTACCTAAATCAATTTCAGCTAAACCATCAGCATCTAAATAAACACCATCTGGTGTTAATCTAGACATTACTTGTTGTAGTTTTAAATGTGTTAATTGAATCATGTCAGCAAAACCTGTAATACGTTTTACTAAAGAATCAATTTTACCATTATACATTCTAGGTGCTACAATAGCGTAATTCATTTTAACTTTAGTGAAATCACTTTTAGGACGCATCATATTTTTTGCCATCTCCCATTTAAGTAACTCACCTGTACCAAGAATCATAGCCCCGTCATATAAACACTCTATAGATTTTGATAGTTTAGAATATCCACCTTCTTTATCTTTAGGTGGATTAAATTTATCATCTTTAGGTATAATTTTACTTGCACCAGTACCAGTTTCTTTTACTTTATAAACTTCATTCATATAAGTTTTATAGTTAAAATATAAAACTTGAATTGTATTATTATCTTCTTTATCTACAGAATATCTTGTATTAACATTATTTCTATTAAACGATTTATTTTTCATTATATCTTCAAGTTTTTCTTGAGACAAATCAGGAAATTGCTTAATTAATTCATTTACTGGGATAGATTTAACTTCCCCAACGTAATATATATCATCAAAATAAGGAGAATCTGTATATGAGTATACGAGATTAGCAGGATCAACATAATCAATTACAACACCTTCCGATGTATTAAATGAAGATTTTACCGCCCCAATACCTAAAACTGTAAGATCATAATAAAATTGTTTTTTAGTTAATTCATATTTATTACCATCAAATAAAACATTTAATGCTTGTTCTTCAGCTAACTCCACAGACTGCTTATAAGTTAATTGCATGTGAAGTTGTAATTCTTCTGGCGTTTCTGGTAATTCCTTTTCTTCACTTTCTTTTGTGTTTACACCAAAATTTTCTGCAGCAAAATTATCAAATTCTTGATATTCCATGTCATTAAGTATAGATTCCATATACTTAGTTCTTTTTTCAATACCATATGGATCTTGGGAATAAGCTTTTATATCATATGTTCTTTCAGCTATACCATTAACTACAATATCAACAAACTTTGAAATAATTGGAACTGGTTTCCAATCTAAATTAAGATAGGACAAATCACCATTTATTGATAACTCATCCTTATACTTTTGAATTGATTGCTCTCCACGAGCGTACAATCTTAAATTATGAAAGTTGTTATGATTAGCTCTATATCTATTAAGACTCCTATCGTTGTTAAACCATTCGGTTTCGATAGCTTTAGCCACTTTTAAACCATATTCTTCGCTGCGTTTTTCAGCATCACCTACAGTTTGACTTGGGA
>Ga0208299_1001411_pt1 | contig 18018 bp, 23 predicted proteins | sample 15_taG_FD_184089 | JGI IMG/M metagenome (GOLD analysis project Ga0208299, IMG submission 184089) | Marine viral communities from the Subarctic Pacific Ocean - 15_ETSP_OMZ_AT15312 metaG (SPAdes) (version 2) | ecosystem: Environmental > Aquatic > Marine > Oceanic | place: Pacific Ocean | collected...
AAAGGTTTAATTCCTTTTGATAAAAAAGTAAAAAGCGAAGATACAAAATTGGAGATAATGAATGCTGTCTGGAGACTTTTAGATAATGAAATTAAAGTAGAAGAATAATTTCTTGAGGAAAAAAAATTTGCTTTGTATTAATATTTTTTGTATTATGATCGGCTTAGTATGTACACTAAGAAATATCAGAACAGAAATAAATATAAAGCTGTAAGACAAACCTTTAAAGGTAGATCGTATCATAGTAAGAAAGAAGCCCAATATGCTGCTGAATTAGAATGGAGATTAAAAGCAGGAGAAATAGTTGAGTACATACCTCAATATCCATTAAGACTGTATGTAAATGAAAAGAAAATCTGCAATTACTTTATTGACTTTAAAGTAATTTATCCTGACGACACAGTTGAACTTGTGGAAGTCAAAGGTTTCGAGACTGACCTCTGGAGACTAAAATGGAAACTAACCCAAGCGCTACTTAATGAAATAGAACCTAACGCAACATTAGTGTTAGTTAAATGAATAAGAATCAAGTAATAAATTTTATTGTTAAATATCACAAGGAGTGGATAAACTTTGTGGAGTGTTATTCACTTAATAATAATCAAAAAAAATATGCAGAAGACTTTGTGCAAGCCGCCTATCTCAAATTACTTAAACAAGATACGTTTGATCCTACTAAATTATTAAAAGATAATAAAATTAATTATCAAAAGGTTAGAGGGTATGTTTTAAGCGTATTAAAAAGCTTACTGATTAATGAAAAGAAAAAAAGAAAAATTACTACCATTAGATTAACAGATAATATGGATATAGAAGAAGTAGTTAATACAACACCAAAACAATCTATGGAGGTGGTCTATACAAAATTAGAACAGACAATTAATGATATGTATTGGTATGATAAAAAGATGTTAAACCTTTATGTATATCATATTCCAAGTATTAGGAAAATATCTACTGAAACTACAATAAGTAGCAAAGCAGTATTTAAAACGCTGAAAAGGTGTAAATTAACAATTAAAAAAGAATTAGCAAACGATTATTATTATGGCAAAGCGATATAAAAAAACGAGAAAAAAACGAGAAAACAAAGCAAAAGGACTTGGAGATAGTATTGAGAAGTTCACAAAGAAAACAGGAATTAAAAAAGCAGTAGATACAATTACTAAAGCAGTAGGAATAGATGACTGCGGATGTGATGAAAGGAAAAAAGCTTTAAACAAATTATTTCCATATAGAAGTAAAGAATGTTTAACAGAAGAAGAATATTCATGGTTAGATCAATACTTTTCTACTAGAAAATCTTCAGTAAGCCACGAGGAGCAAGTTAAAATGGTAGCAATACACAATAGAGTTTTAGCTGCTAAAAGGGAGGTAAGCTCTTGTGGAACTTGTGTAAGAGATATGGCTAATGTATTGAAAAGATTATACTTAGAATATAAGAAATGAAACAACTAATAAAAATTAATAAAATTAAATCTAATCCTAATAATCCAAGAATTATAAAAGATTTTAAATTTAAAAAACTAGTAAACTCAATTAAAAAATTTCCTCAGATGTTAGAAAAGAGACCTATAATAGTTGATGAAAACTATATGGTGTTAGGTGGCAACATGAGAACTAAAGCTTGTAAAGAAGCAGGTTTAAAAGAAGTTTGGATTGATATTGCTAAAGGCTGGACTAAAGAACAAAAGAAAGAATTTATAATTAAAGACAATGTAGGATTTGGAGAATGGGATTGGGATGTTCTTGCTAACTCGTGGGATGCAGAAAAATTAAATGATTGGGGTTTAGATGTTTGGCAACCTGAGGATATTAATTTAGATGAATTTTTTGAAGATGCAACAGAAGCAGAAAAAACAAATCAATTAGAGTGGTATAATAAATTTGTAGATTATATAAAACATAATTATATTAATATTTATAATGAAGCTTGTAAACACGCAGATGAATGAAGATATATTTAGCTGGCAACCAAGGACATGATATTTTCAAACTATTTGATTATAACTTTAATAAGTTAGATAGTTTTTTTTATATAACAAAAGAGACCACAAAGAATATTAAAAACTATAAAAGATTTATGTTAGATAGTGGAGCCTTTACCTTTATTATGAGTAAGAAAAAAGTAAGAGTTGATATTGATGAGTTTACAGATAGATATATTGAATACATTAAAAACAATGAAATAGATTTGTTTTTTGAAATGGATGTAGATAATGTTTTTGGTTATGAAAAAGTAAAACAATTACGAAACAAAATAGAAAACAAAACCCAGAAACAATCTATTCCAGTTTTTCATACCAATAGAGGATTAAACGATTGGATTGCTATGTGTAAAGATTATAACTATATTGCCTTAGGTATTGCTGGAAAAGATGTTTCGTGGGTAGATTGGAAGGCGTTTTATAAATTTGTTATGAATGCTAAGGAGTATAACTGTAAGGTGCATGGTTTGGGCATAACAGCAATGAAATGTTTACAGAGAGTTCCTTTCTATTCTGTAGATTCAACTACTTGGGTAAATGCAGGTAGATTTGGGGAGTATCAATGGTTTGATGGAGAAAAGATACTAAAAAGACAAGCACGGAGTCTTGGGATGAAAGTCAGAGATGACAAGAAGAATGAGTTGCTTATTAATAATCTCCTTCAATGGAAAAAATTTAGTGAATATATGGAAAACAAAATAACTGCATCATGTGTTCAATACTAGGAGGAACAAAATTAGATGAGTTTGGCTTTAAGATATATCAACAAGCTAAAGATAGAGGTAGAGACTTTACTTCGTTAGTAGAACAGAATGGACTTTGGATATGCAATCATAGAGCCACCCCTACCAATGAAAAGTTAAACCCACTCCAAAACCAACCCTTCGGAATAGATTATAAGATAGTTCACAATGGAACAGTTTCGAATGATAAAGAGTGTGGTGTTTTACAAAATGAATTAGACAGTAAAGCCTTTGCAAATGTTTTAGATGTTAAAAATATTTATACAATTAAAGATACGTTAAAAAAAATTCAAGGAAGTTTTGCTATTGCAATACTTAAAGAGAATGACATCCTTTTAGCTTGTAACTACAAACCTATCTTTTATCTTAAAAGAAATGGAGAAATATATTTTAGTTCTTTAAAAAAACATCTTGGAAAAAATGCCATAAGAGTAAAACCATACTCGGTAATGAATTTAAAGACAGAAGAATTAGTAGAACTGGACAGAACCCAACCAGACAGGGCTTTAATAATATGTAGTGGTGGTCTTGATAGTACAGCAGTTACAGGTTATGCTTTTAAAAAACATAAAGAAATGAAATTGGTTCATTTTGATTATGGTTGTAAAGCAACAGAAAAAGAGATAAGTTCTATTAAATTAATCGCAGAACATTTTAAGATAGAACATGAAGTTTTGAATCTTGACTATACTAAATTTAAAGGAACTAGTACCTTGTTTCAAGAAGAGGTGATAGAAACAGGAAAGGAGGGAGTGGAATACGCCTTAGATTGGGTTTACGCAAGAAATTTAGTTATGCTCTCGGTAGCCACGGCTTACGCAGAAGCTAATCGTTTTGGATATATTTACATAGGAAGTAACCTTGAAGAAAGCGGAGCTTATCCAGACAATGAAGAACAGTTTATGATTGACTTTAACAACCTTTTATATGGAGCAGTTAATAATGGGTACAAGGTTGAACTATTAACACCATTAGGAGGGTTAATGAAAAAAGAAATAGTATTATTTGGCGTAGAACACGAATCACCAATTCATTTGTCTTGGAGCTGTTATAACAATTTAAAAAATCACTGTGGCAAATGTGGACCTTGTTACATGAGGAAGAAAGCATTTGATAGAGCTAAAATTAAAGATAAAACAATATATGGCAATTAAGATAGAAAAGAAATATTACTTTTATGCAGGACATAGAAATAAAAAAGCAGGAGAAAAATGCTCAAGATTGCACGGACATACTTACAATGTAAAATGTATCTTTCAATTTACTAAGATGAAAGATGGAGTTACTATGTTGTTTAGTGATATAGATAATTTAGTAGAACCAATTATAAAATATTACGATCATTATTTTTTGGTGTGGGATAAAGACCCGCTTTGTGATATATTAGATTTGTATAATGAACCATACCGAAAATTAAATTTTGAGACATCAGCAGAGAATATGGCTATATGGCTTTATAATAGAATTAAGAATGAAGCTAAAATGCCAATAGTAAGAATAGAATTAGCAGAGACTAAATCAAGTACAATTATATATGAACCAGAAGTTAGCAATTAGTGAAGTCTTTTACTCAATCCAAGGAGAGGGGAAGACTGTAGGAATACCAAGTGTGTTTATTAGACTTGGAGGATGTAACTTAATGTGTGGCGGAATGGGAACGCAATTTGATAATGAATTGCATAATGGAGCAGAATGGAGATGTGATACAGTAGAGGTTTGGATGAAAGCATCAAGTACAGAGATTAAAGATGTTTTAGATGAAGAATGTTATAAAGCAATAAAGAATGACGCTCATATTGTTTTAACAGGAGGAGAACCAATGATGCAACAAAAAGGATTAGAAGTATTAATAAACTATATAAAAGATAATATAAACCCTGACCCTTATATTGAAGTTGAAACAAACGGAACGATAACTCCTAATGATTTTTTACTTGAAGAAGTATCACTTTGGAATTGTAGTCCTAAATTATCAAACTCAGGTAATGATAAAGAGTTAGCTTATAAACCTTTAACAATATCATGTTTAAATCAAAAACATACGATATTTAAGTTTGTAATAAATGACACTAAAGAATGGGAAGAAGTTAAAGAATTATATCTACCCATAGTAGATAGAGATAAAATATATCTAATGCCAGCAGGAGAGAATCAAAAGTTGTTAAATGAAAATAAATTAAGAGTTGTTGAAATGGCAAAAGAAAATTATTTAAATTTTACGTCAAGACTACATATAGAAATTTGGAATAAAAAAACAGGAGTATGAAGAAAACATATATTACATGGCAAACTGTTTATTATAGATTAAATTTAATTATTACAGAAGGAACAAAATATTATGGAGTTCCAAGAGGTGGAACGATAGTGGCAGGATTAACAGGACGAGCAGTAGATAAGATTGAAGATGCCGATATAATTATTGATGACTTAATTGATAGTGGAGCTACTGAAGAAAGATATAAAAAATATAATAAACCTTTTGTAGCTTTAATCGATAAACGTATTGAGTTAAATAATAAATGGATTGTATTTCCATGGGAGATTAAAGAAAAAGATACTGAAGAAACAGTAGAAGAAAACATTACAAGATTATTACAATACTTTGGAGAAGATGTAAACAGAGAAGGATTAAAAGATACACCCAAAAGATATGTTAAATTTTTTAAAGAGTTTTTAAATCCTCCCACTTGGAATTGTACTACATTTGAAGGAGAAGGTTATGATGAAATGATAATACAAAAAAACATTCCTTTTCATTCTTTATGTGAACATCATATTGCACCATTCTTTGGAGAGGGGCATATTGCTTATATCCCTGACAAGAAAATAGTTGGACTTTCTAAACTAGCAAGAACATTAGAAACTTATTCGAGAAGATTACAAAATCAAGAAAGAATCACAACACAAGTAGCTGAATTTCTTTGGAATGAATTAGAACCACTGGGAGTTGCTGTATCACTAACTGCAAAGCATTTATGTATGGAAATGAGAGGAGTAAAGAAACATAACACTTATACAACAACCACAAAATTATTAGGAGTATTTAAAAAAGAACATGAAGCACGAGCTGAGTTTTTTAATTCAATAACTATGAAAATTAATTAAATGAGTAAAAAAGATAATTTAAAAATGTTTAGTTCTACATATCAACCCAAAAAGAATGGCAGACCTAAAGGCACATTAAATAGATCAACTATTGCTAAGAGGTGGTTGAATACTATTGAGAATATTAAAAATCCTATGAACGGAGAAATGCAATTCCTTACTCAAGAAGAAATTATGACTTTAAGTATGCTAAGAAAAGCAAGAAATGGAGATGTACAAGCTTATAAAGCATTAATGGATTCAGCCTATGGAGCTCCTAAAGATACTATTGATATAACTCAAAATGAAAACTTTAGTATTGACTTTAAAGAACTATTAAGTGAGATTAGATTTAAATAAAAAGTGGAGCGTATTTAAAGAATCAGATAGTAGATATTTTATAATTACTGGAGGTAGAGGTTCAGGTAAATCATTTACTATAAATGCCTTGTTAGTTTTGTTAACTATTGAAAGTGGTCATGTAATATTATTCACGAGATATACTTTAAGATCTGCTCACATATCAATTATTCCAGAATTTAAAGAAAAAATAGAGATATTAAATTCGCAAGATTATTTCAATGTAACAAAAGATGAAATTATAAATAAGCTCACAGGAAGCAAGATATTATTTAGAGGTATCAAAACATCATCTGGAGATCAAACAGCTAGTTTAAAGTCCTTACAAGGCGTTACAACATGGATAATGGATGAGGCTGAGGAGTTGACTGATGAAAGCATATTTGATAAAATTGATTTATCTGTTAGACAAAAAGGAAAGCAGAATAGAATAATACTTATGCTCAACCCAACAACTAAAGAACATTTTATTTATAAACGCTGGTTTGAAGGCAGAGGAGTACAAGCGGGAGAAAATATAATCAAAGGAGATACAACTTACATTCACACAACTTATTTAGATAATATTGAAAACCTTTCTGAAAGCTATATTAAACAAATAGAGCAAATGAAAATAAGGAGACCTAAAAACTTTAAACATATTGTAGAAGGTTCGTGGTTAGAAAAGGCAGAGGGAGTAATATTTACTAACTGGGAGATAGGAGAGTTTAGAGAAATAAGCAAATCAGTATTCGGACAAGACTACGGTTTTAGTAACGACCCTTCAACTTTAGTTCAGACAAGCATAGATTCAAATAATAAAATTATATATGTTAAACAATGTTTTTATATAACTCATCTAACAACCTCACAGATAGCAGAGTTAAATACAAAATTTGCAGGAAGAAGTTTAATAGTTGGAGATAGTGCAGAGCCGAGACTGATAAGCGAATTACAAAGGTTTAACAATGTAGTACCAACTATAAAAGGTCAAGGCAGTATCACTTATGGTATTAGCTTATTACAAGACTATGATTTAATAATAGACCCTAAATCTACTGATTTAATAAAAGAATTAAATAATTATTGTTGGCTTGAAAAGAAATCTCAAACTCCAATAGATAAGCATAATCATTTATTAGATGCACTTAGATACTCAGTAAGCTATCAATTAGAAAATCCTAACAGAGGGGAATATCATATTTATTAAATAGGTGGAGTACAGTTTGTGATTTTATTGTATTATATATATGAAAGCAACTATACTAGTCCCTGAAACCTTATCTGAAATACCATTAGAGCAATACCAAAAGTTTCTAAAGATTTCTGAAAACAACAAAGACAGTTTATTTCTACAACAGAAAATGATAGAGATATTCTGCAATATTGAATTAAAGCAAGTATTGAATATTAAATACAATTCAATTAAAGAAATAACCGAACACCTTAACAGCCTTTTTGAACAGAAACCAACCTTTATATCAACTTTTAAAAAAGGAGATCGAGATTTTGGCTTTATACCAAAGTTAGATGATATGACATTTGGAGAATATGTAGATATAGATACTACATTAAAAGAATGGGAAACAATGGATAAAGCTATGGGAGTTTTATTTAGACCTGTTATTATTAAACAGAATAAAAAATATTTAATCGAAGAATATGAAAGCTACGATAAATACGATATGCAGAAAATGCCTTTGGATGTAGTATTTGGAGCGTTGGTTTTTTTTTGGAATTTAAACAAAGAGTTGCTAAATCATATTCCGATTTATTTGAAGAAGGAATTACCGAATCTGACCTCACAGCAAAAGCAAACTTTGCAAGAAGATGGAATTGGTATTCAAGCATTTACAGACTTTCTTCAGGAAACGTTGCCAACATTAACCAAGTTACCAAACTACCCTTACACCAATGCTTAATGTTTTTAACATTTGAAAAAGATAAGAACCAGCTTGAAGAAAGAATATTAAAAAGTAAAATTAAATAATGAAAGAGTTTTTAGTAGAGGAGCTTTACGAAAGGGGATTAATTCCATTTGACGAAAGTATTGTACTTGCCGAAGGATTTGATGACGCTATGATTGGTATATCTACAACAAATCCTAAAAGAGCAATATATGATTACTGGAAATGTTTAGACTGTTTAATTAAAGCGAAAATTAATAATGAAGTATTTGACTTTGATGCAGCGCTTGATTGGTTAGACGATTACATAGAAGAAACAAATAATAGTGACATAAATTCATTTACACCAATATTTATTAAAACAATATGACAACATACTATAATATAATTGATACACTTAAAACAGCTTTACAAGCAGAACCATTTGTTAATACAGTAAGTTATGGAAACATCTATGACATAGACTTAGCTAAACAAACGATATTTCCATTATCACACATAATGGTTAATCAAGCAACTATCTCAGCTCCAACTACAACATTCAATGTAACTATAATGTGCATGGATATTGTAAATGAACCTAAGACAGAAAATACATCTCCATTTCTAGGAAACTCCAATGAACAAGATATACTTAACACGCAGTTAAATGTTGCCGCAAGAATAGTAAGCAAATTAATGCGTGGAGATTTATTTACTGATTTATACCAAGTAGAAGATACAGCAACTTGTGAGCCTTTTAATGAGAGGTTTGAAAACTCTTTAACTGGATGGGCTGTAACCTTTGACGTTATTGTTCCAACTGATATGACTATTTGCTAATGAAAGTTGACCGCACAAAAAAAATTCTAAATGCTTTTGCTAATAATGTAATTAGTTCTGCTAAAGCTAATTTAAAAAAAGAAAAAAAGGATGTAACTGGAAAACTGTCTAATTCATTAACCTATAAACCTAATGTAACTCCTACTGGATTTACTCTTGCTTTTTTTATGGAAGAATATGGAGAATTTCAAGATAAAGGTGTAAGTGGTGTAGATCAAAAATTTCCAACTCCTTTTTCTTATAAGAGAAAAGGGGGGTCAAAATCATTAAAAGGTATGCCTCCTCCAAAAGCTTTTGACCAATGGGTTGTAAGAAAAAAAGGGTTGAAAGGAATAAGAGATAAAAAAGGAAGGTTTTTACCAAGAAAATTAACAGATTTTTTAATAGCAAGAAGCGTATTTCTTAAAGGAATAAAACCAAGTTTGTTTTTTACTTCAGCTTTTGATAAATATTGGAACACCTTGCCAGATGGCTTTGTTAATGCCTTTGCAATAGATATAGAAAAAAATATAATAGAACAAATAAATAAAAAGTAAATGAGTACAATATTAAACGCAAGAAGTCCATACTATATTAAAATAACTCCTGCTGCAAATACAATAACAACAGTAACAATGAGCCTATATATATATTCAGGAACATTTACAACAGACAAACCAGGGTCAGCACAATACACACTTACTAAAACTCCCCTTACAGGAAACAATTATGTGATCTTTGAAATAAGCGGACTTGTAAAAGATTATTTAGATACAGAGTATGCTAACTTCTCTACGGATGGCGTCTGGGTAGAAGCCGATAGTGCAATTACAACAAATGTTGGTTCAGAAAGTCAAACTGTAGATTTATTAGGATTTGAAGGTTATGGATATTTTGAAACTGGAGTAAACCCAAGAGAATCTACTAATCCTGTTAATACTCTTGTTAGTTCCACAACAACAGGTTCTACAACAGCATTTAAACTTATAGATTCAACTCAAACATTCACGCAAACAGTTACAGTTGGAGATACTGTTAATAATACAAGTGCCGCTACCTCAAGTACTATTGCTGCAGTAGAAAGCAATACTCAATTAGCATTAGTAGCAGATATTATGACCTCAACTCCTGACGACTATACTATTATAGCCAGACCAGATTACACTCCTGCCTATATGCAGAGTAACACTACTATTTATTTTAAACAAGGAACAGATATTGTCTTTCCAGTATTTGTAGAAGCAGAACCAACTATTACATTTACAAGTGGTGGAGGAGCAAATGTATATTGGCAATTAGCAAATGAATATTGGAATCTATACGCTGAATACTGGGGCAATACTTTAAGTCCTATTGTTGTTGCTGATACCAACGATTCTACATTAAAAATAAAATATATAAGAGTAAGTCCAACCAATAGCTTAGTAACAGGAGATACTATAACAGTAGTATCAACTAAAACAGGATATGCTCAAACTCATACTATTACACTTGAGGCAGTATGCGAGATTAAATACGACCAGCTACAAGTAATCTTTTATAACAAGTTTGGAGCATTACAGATTATGCCATTCTTTAAAAAGTCAACTACCTCCATTACTACATCAAGTAGTGAGTTCCAAAGAGATATTATGAACTATACTAATGACCCTACTTATGATAAGTCTAAGCATGTTATAGCAACTCTTGGTATAAATGGAAAAGAGAAAATAAGTATGAATACAGGATATATAAAGGAGAGCTTTAACGAAGTAATTAGACAGTTATTGTTGAGCGAACAAATCTGGGTAGATAATGGAACAGACGTATTGCCTATTAATCTAAATACTAAATCTTTAACATTTAAAAAGTCAGTTAACGATAGGCTAATTAATTATTCATTAGACTTTAACTATTCATTTGATAAAATAAACAATGTTAGATAATGCAATATATACAACTTTACATTCAAGGAGAAAGAGTAGATTTATTTGAAGACGAAAGTGTTTCATTAACTAACACTATTCAAAACATCAAAGATATATCTAAAGTGTTTACTAGTTTTTCACAAAGCTTTACGCTACCTGCTTCTAAAGTAAACAATCAGATATTTAAACACTATTACAACTTTGATATTGTAGATGGCTTTGATGGGAGATTAAAAGTAAACGCTACTATTGAACTTAATTACTTAACATTTCAAAAAGGCAAGATAAAACTCGAAGGAGTAGAAATGAGAAAGAATGATGTTTATGCTTATAAGATTACATTCTTTGGAAATACAGTAGAATTAAAGGACTTAATGGGAGAAGACACTTTAGATGCCTTAGTTGGAGATTCTAACTGGATAGATGGATTTACTAAACCTTATAGCAGTACTGCAATTTATACTGGGCTTATTACAGGATATGATATAACCAACGATAGTGTAAGTTATTCTAAAGCAATAATCACTCCACTTATTACTCATACTACAAGATTATTTTACGATTCAGCAAGTGATACAGCAGATGATGGAAACGTAGCTCCTAATGGAAATGGAGAAAGTGCTGCTATGAATCATGGAGTATATTGGAAGGATTTAAAATATGCTATTAGAGTACATCTTATAATTATGGCTATTGAAAAAACTTATGGTATAACCTTTTCTACAGACTTCTTTAAAACATCTGGCAATGATCCTTACTATAATCTCTATATGTGGATGCACAGAAAAAAAGGGAATGTTGAAGACCCTAATGCTGTAACAACATTTACTAATCTTGTAGATTTTGGATTAGACACTACCATGACTAATGTTACAGCAGCAGGAGAAACTCTAACAGTTGCAGGTCTTACAGGAAATAATAAAATAACTTCTACTTTAACAGTAACTCCTAACTCTGCTGAAAATACAGTTTATACAGTTAATGTAATTAGAGATGGAGTGATACAAGATAGCTTTTCAGCAACTGCTTCAAGTGCAGCTTCAGCTAGTATAAATGTATATAATGGTAGCTACCAAGTTCAATTAGAAGTAAGAGAAGAATTTACAGTAGATTCTGTTTCTTGGGCTATGTCTGATTTACAAGTTCCAGAATCTCATACTTTTTCTGTTGGTGCTTATACAATACCAGCAACTACTCAATTTGTTCCAAGCGAACAGCTACCTCCAATAAAGGTGCTTGACTTTTTAACAGGAATCTTCAAGCTATACAATCTTACAGCTTATGTAGAAGATGACGGAACTATTAAAGTACAAACCTTAGACGATTTTTATGCAAATCCAAGTTCAGGTTCTCCATGGGATATAAGCAGATTTGTAGATGTTCCAAAAAGTCAGGTTAATGTAGCTCTACCCTATAAAGAAATAGTATTTAAATATAAAGGTTTAGGAACTAAACTAGCCATGCAACATGAACAGCTAACAACAGGTGGTGTTGGTTGGGGAACTACTGAATATACAGGAGATGATAAATATGATGGAGGAGTATATAAAGTAGAAGCTCCATTTGAACACATGAAATATGAACGACTTATAAATGTTGCCAATGGTAACAATACTACTGCACAGTATGGCTGGTGTGTTAATGATAATGATGAAGCATATTTAGGAAGCCCTGTTTTGTTTTATCCTATATATCAGCAAAATCAGGATGACATAAGATTTTTAACCGATAGACCCTATGTTAATCCAGCATCAAATGTAGATATAAACGATTATTATATTCCAAGCAATAGTGTTGCCTTATTAGCTTCTTCGTCAACTAAAAACATTAATTATAATCAAGAAAACAACGAATATAATATAACAGAGAGCATGAGTGGAACATTATTTCAAGAATATTATTCTACTTATATAACTGAAATGTTTAATACTAAAAGAAGGTTAAGTAGGCTTACAGCATATCTTCCTTTAAATATCTTATTAAATTATACTCTTGCAGATAGGTTTGAAATAAACACTCTGAGCTATAAAATAAATTCAGTTACAACCGATTTAAAAAGTGGAAAAAGCACTATTGAACTATTAAACGAAGTATAATGATAGAACAACTACTTGAATTAATTAAACTAACCAACTGCAAAGGGGAATATTCTCAAATAGCAACAGGAAAAAACAAAATGCCAGAAACCTTTAAAGAAGCATATCAACAAATAAAAGACGCATATTATGGCAATTAAAAAAGTTATCGAAATAAATGCTAAAACTCAGAAGGCACAAAAAAATCTTGAAGACATCAATATAACTATTGAGAAGCAAGAAGATTTGATTAAAGATGTTCAGAGAGAGATAGAAAAACTTGAAGATCTAAAAAGTAAAACTAGCAAAAAAGACAAAAACAGGATAGAACAGTATAATGAAAGAATTGCTGAATCTAATAAGCTATTAAAAAGAACTAAAACTAGACTACAAGAAAATAAACAACAAAGAACTAAAGACAATAAAGAAGTAAAAAAAAGCGTTACAGTTCAACGAGAATATAAAGGTGTTTTAGCTTTAGTTGATAGACAAACAGGAGGTCTTATAAGCTCTTTTCAAGGATTTACTACAAGTATTGGTGGTGCTACAAAAGGATTAAAGCTTTTAAGGGTTGCATGGATTGCTTCAGGAATTGGTGCGTTTGTAGTGATTATAACATCTTTAATAGCAGCTTTTAAACAATCAGAAGAAGGTCAAGAAAAACTTCAGCGAGGACTAAAAATGATGGGTGCTGTTGTTAAACAAGTTATGGATTCTTTCGCTAAGATGGGCGAAGCAATTATAGATGCTGTAACTAATCCAATGAAAGCTTTAAAAAATTTAGGTAAAGGAATTAAAAATTTTCTTTCTGACCCTATTGGTACAGTAACAGGTGCTTTTAAAGATGCTAAAGATGCAGTAACAGGTTTTGTAGAAGAAACTAAAAAAGAGGTTGAAGCAATTAATGAAGTAACAAAGGCAAGACAAAAAGCACACCGTATTAACAGAGCTTTGCTTGTTGAAAGAGCGGAAGCAAATAGGGAAATTAACGATATTAGATTAGAAGCAGAAAAAAGAGATAAATATACAGCAGGAGAAAGAGTTGCTTTATTAAAGAAAGCACAAAAAATAGAAGAAGATATTACTAATAAAGAAATTGCTGCTAAACAACTTTTAGTAGAGGCACAAGAAAAAGAAATGGAGCAAGGGTTGAATGATATTGCTGCTAAAGATAAACTTGCTAAACTACAGGCAGAATTAATAAACTTAGATACTAGAAAATTAAGAAGTCAGCGATTATTACAAACACAAATCACTACTGCTTTTAATGAAGAAAAAGCTGCAAAAGAAGCAAAGAAAAAAGAAGAAGAAGACGAAATAAACAATAGTATATTAAAAGCTCTTGATGCTGAAACTAAAAGGCAACAAGGAATTAAAAATATTCAAGAAGCTTATAAGGAGAAAGAAAAAGAAGAAGCGGCAATTACTGAAGAAGCAAAAGCAATGTTAGAGGCTGAAAAATCTATTGCAGAATTAGATAAATTAAATGCAACAGAAGAACAAAAGGCTAACATAATTGCTTATTGGGAGGGTAAGATAGCAGAAGGGAAGAAAAAAGATGCTAAAGCAAGTCAAATACTACAAGAAAAAGTAGAGGCAGCTAAAGTTCAATCAGCTATGCGTGGAATGGCTTTAATACAAGAGATTGCAGGTAAAGGAAGTGCTGTGGGTAAAGCTATGGCTGTAGGTCAAGCTACTATCTCAGGTATTGAAAGTGTTCAAAATGCTTTTACAACTGCTCAAGGTAGTCCAATTACAAAAGTATTTCCCGCTTATCCATTTATACAAGCAGGATTAGCAGGGGCGTTTAGTGCATTACAAATTAAAAAAATACTTTCAACTGATCCTTCAGGGAAAAGTATAAGTGGTGGAGCACCAGCAGTAGGTGGAGGTGGTACTCCAACTCCTACTCCTTCAGCACCTCCTGCTTTTAATGTAGTTGGAGCTTCAGATTCTAACCAATTAGCAGGAGCAATAGCATCACAAGCACAAACACCTGTTAAGACTTATGTAGTAGCAAATGATGTAACTACAGGACAGGCATTAGAAAGAAATACAATAGAAGGAGCAAGTATAGGGTAACACTTTTAAAATAAGTTGTATTATATATATGGAAATCATTGAATTATTTTTAGACGAAGAAAACGAACTGTCTGGAATTGAAGCAATTTCAGTAGTAGAATCTCCTGCCATAGAATCCGAATTTATAGCGCTTAAGAATCAAGAAATCAAAATGGCAGAGGTAGATAAGGAAAAACGTATCCTAATGGGAGCTGCTTTAATACCTAATAAGCCTATTTATAGAAAAAATGCTAAAGATGATGGATATTATGTCTTTTTCTCAAAAGATACTGTAAAAAAGGCATCAGAAATGTTTTTTATTAGAGGAAATCAGTCTAAAGCAACCTTAGAACATCAATTATCTCTCCAAAACTTAACAGTTGTTGAATCTTGGTTAGTAGATGACCCAAAAATGGATAAATCGGTAAAATACGGTCTAGATGTGCCAAAAGGAACATGGATGGTCTCTATGAAGGTAAATAATGATGAAATCTGGAATGATTTTGTAAAAACAGGCAAAGTAAAAGGATTTTCCATAGAAGGCTTCTTTTCAGACCAAGCAAATAGACCTAAAGAGCAAATCGAAGAAGAATTAAGCAAAGACAAGGAGGCACAAGAGCTTATAGCAAAAATTAAAAGTATAATTAGTGATAATTAAAAAAAGATTTAAAAATCTTGCTCATAACTCTCCAAAAGGAGGTAGAAGGGGCTGTTTGTGTAAAGATGGTAGAACATACAGCGCAAAATGCTGTGATGGCACACTATATGCTCAAGGCATAGGAAAAACTCAGTCAACTTAACAAAAGTGGAAACACTTTTGAATTTTATTGTATTATATATAAGGATTAAAAATTAAAAAAATGAAAGCATCAGAAATAGTAGATTCAATCAAAGATGTTCTAGGAATGGAACTATCAGAAGTTAAAGTAAAATTAGAAGTCAAAGAATTGGAGAACGGAACTAAGTTAGAAGCAGAATCGTTTGAACAAGGGCAATCTGTTTTTATAGTAAGTGAAGGCGAAGAAGATGAAAAAATTGCCGTACCAGTTGGAGAATATAATTTTTCAGATGGAACAGTTATGCTAGTTAAAGAAGAAGGTAAAATAGCAGAGCTTAGAGATGCTTCTGATAAAGAAGAAGAAGAAATGAGAGATGACGGAAAAGAAGCAGCAGTTGATGACTGGGAGGGAATGGAGAAAAGAATAAAAAATTTAGAAGATGCTGTAGCAGATTTAAAAGCTGATAAAGAAAATAAAAACTCTAACGAAGTAGAAGCATCTGAAGAAGTTGAAGTAAAAGTAGAAGCATCTAAAACAGAACTTAAAGATATTAAGGTTTCTGGAGAGCCAATCTCACACAATCCTGAAGGAGAAGTTAAAAAGCAAAACGTACAGTTTGCTAAAAATAGAAGAAGAAACACTCTAGACATAGTGCTAGAAAAAATGAATTAATAATAAATAATAATCAATTAAATTTTAAACCATGAGTAATCACAAAGTCGATTTAGCGACTACAACCAACATCACTACTACTTATGCAGGTCAATGGGCAGGTAAATATGTCTCAATCGCTTTGTTGAGTGGTAAAACTTTAGACAATGGAGGTGTAACAATTATGCCAAACATTGACTACAAGTATGTAATTCAAAAAGGAGCATTTGATGCTAACTTTATTAAAAATGCAAGCTGTGACTTCACAGATACAGGTCAGGTAGATTTAACAGAAAGAGTTCTTACATTAGAGGAGTTCCAAATCAATTCTGAGTTCTGTAAAAAAGATTTTTCTCAAACTTGGCAAGCTGCTGAAATGGGATATTCTGTATTAGGAGAAAATTTACCTGCAAGTTTCCAAGAATTTATTGTTTCACAATTCGCTGCTAAGATAGCTGACAAATACGAACAAGTCATTTGGAGTGGAACTAACGGAAATGTAGGAGAATTTGATGGCTTCTGTACTTTATTCGCTGCAGATGCTGACGTTATTGACGTAGCAGGAGCAGGAGCTATGTCTGCTTCAATCGTAATCTCAGAATTACAGAAGGTAGTAGCTGCCATTCCTGACACCATTTATGATAAAGACGATCTTTATGTTTATGTAAATACTGATACCCTTAGATTTTATATCCAAGCTTTAGGTGTTACTGCATCTGGAGCAGGTGTTGACAATAGAGGGACACTTTGGTACAATGGAGTACCATTAACTATTGATGGAGTTAAAATATTCCACGCACCAGGTATGCCAGCAAATCAAGTTGTTGCTGCTCAAGCTTCAAACTTGTACTTCGGTACAGGAGTGATGTCTGATTTAAATGAAATCAAAATTATAGACATGGCGGACATTACTGGCTCGCAGAACGTAAGATTTATCATGCGTTGGAAAGCTGGGATTCAGTACGGACTTGGTTCTGAAGTAGTATTGCTAGCGTAATAACAAATAAATAAAGTTTAACCTTTTAAAAAAAAAATAATATGTCATGTAATTTAAGTGCAGGTAGAGCTGTCCCATGTAAAGATGTAGTAGGCGGGATTCAAAAGGTTTTCTTTGTTGACTTTGGTGGATTGGGAGACGTTTCATTAACAGCAGATGAAATAACAAATTGTGATGGAACTTTCTCAGCATACGAGTATGCATTAAAAGGGGGTAGTAGTTTAGAACAAACTGTTACCTCGTCAAGAGAGTCAGGAACGGCTTATTTTGAGCAAGTGCTTACTCTAAGTCTTACTAAATTAACGAAAGAAGATAACGTACAGATAAAACTATTAGCTTATGGTAGACCACAAGTAGCAGTTGTAGATTACAACGGAAATGCTTTCTTGGTGGGATTAAATAATGGAGCAGAAGTAACTGGGGGAACAATAGTAACTGGAACAGCCATGGGAGATTTAACTGGCTATACCTTAACGCTAACAGCCCAAGAGGTGCTTCCTGCTAATTTCATCACTGGAGCAACTGTTGCTAATCCATTTGCAGGACTAACAGCAGCAACGGAGACAATAGTAGTAGGTACTAATAGCTAAAAAACGATAGGTTTCTTTTCATTAAGTTTTGTTTAGGTTAGGAGGGGGTGCTTTTACGAGTTACCCCCTTTTATTTTATAAGAGTTATGACAATAT
>Ga0208299_1001413_pt1 | contig 17992 bp, 30 predicted proteins | sample 15_taG_FD_184089 | JGI IMG/M metagenome (GOLD analysis project Ga0208299, IMG submission 184089) | Marine viral communities from the Subarctic Pacific Ocean - 15_ETSP_OMZ_AT15312 metaG (SPAdes) (version 2) | ecosystem: Environmental > Aquatic > Marine > Oceanic | place: Pacific Ocean | collected...
GCCTTCAATGTGTTGGAGGGTAACACTGAGGAACGTGCTACTTGGCTCCCTAATGACGTAAGGGTGGACAAGGAGTTCCTCTCTGCTGTAGATCGTGTAGCTGGGAAGTACAACATGGACCCTGAGTTCCTGTTGGGTGTCATTAAGTTTGAAACTAGCGGTTCCTTTTCCCCTATTGCCTCGAACCCGAACAGTTCAGCTACGGGACTGATTCAGTTCATGGATAAAACCGCTAAAGGACTAGGTACCACCACTGCTGAACTAGCTGAGATGTCAAGGACAGAGCAGATGGAGTGGGTTGATAAGTACTTTGCTACTACTCCTCTTAAGGGTATGAAGGACCCTCAACTAAGTGATGTTTACATGGCTGTACTATGGCCTGCCGCTGTAGGTAAGCCTGACAGTACTGTTCTTTGGAGAGCTTCCGATGGACCGAAGAGCCCATACCATGTTAACAATGTACTGGACCTTGATGGTGATGGGACAGTCACTAAAGGTGAGGCTACTAACGCTGTAAGACAAAGGATGGGACAACACATAGGCCCAGCTTCAGGTCAATCTGTTAAAGAAGCAGACCCACGAGGTGACCAAGCGATTACTCCTACTCGGATAGACCCTACACCCGAGGTTTCTCTTCTGGATGCCTTCCGTAGGGGAGACACAAAGACACAGGCAGATGTCCTTCCTCCTCCGGGTATGACAGGTTCACCACCTAAGGGCTTTCACCCTATGTTGGAGGAAGACCCTGCATGGGTGGCTAAACATGCACTACCACCGTCACCTGAGGGAGAGAACTACGGAGGGCAGGACTCCCCTTGGCCTATAGCTTGGTCAGACGAAAGGACAGATGATGAAAAACTTTTCAATAGTCTTCCTAACGGTGCTTGGTTTATTGATCCAGATGGTATCAAGAGAAAGAAACTACGGGACATACCAGTGGAGGGAAATTGATATGGCTGGAACTAATTGGGACGACTACTCAGCTACAGAGAAGGTGTTGACTGACAAGGGTCAGACCTTTCAGGAAGAACAGCAACGGAACCTAGAGATTCTAAGAAAGGTTCGACCTGACCTAGCTGAGCAAGCCCCTCACATCTTTACTGGACCTCATGTCAGCCCACAGCAGGGCACTCAGCAGCCACTAGCTCCGGGTATGGACACTACCCCAACGGCCCCGGCCCCTGATCAGGCCCCAGCACGGGGAGCTACCCCATCTCAGCCACAGCCACAGGGGATGCCACAGGCACCGGGAGCTATGGCTAGTCCAGAGGCTCCTGTCTTTGATAACCTAGCACGAGGTGCTAAAGGAGGTAGGGTCACTACACTGCAAGAGAACCTGATTGACCTTGGCTACAAGGTAGGTGGTGTTGATGGTATCTTCGGTGGTGGTGTTCAACGTGGACTGAAGAAGTTCCAGAAAGACTTCGGTCTACCTGAGACTGGTATCTATGACCGTGCTACAGCAGAGGCTATGGCCGGAGCACCTGAGGTTATCGGTCAGCAGCAAGACCCACGGGGAGAGGCAAATGCATCCACCCGTGGACTTAAAGGTGGTTCTCCTGAAGCAAATGTCTCTGAGTTTATGCCAGTGTTTGGTTGGGTGGGTCGTAATGGACCATCACAGAGACAGTCAGATGCCTTCGACCTACTGGAGAAAAAGGCTACTGCTATTGGTATAACAGGGGTTGAGCTTCAACAGTTGTTGGCTCAAGCCGCTGTCGAGAGTGAGTGGTATACAAAGACCGTTGAAGGTGGAGGGGGTTCTGCTTCCAATATTAAAGGAGGTAAGAGATACCTAGGACGTGGGCCTATCCAGCTTACACATGACTTCAACTACCGCCTCTTCGGTCAATCAAGAGGTGAAGGGGATAAGTACTTCAATAACCCAGAGCTTCTAAAAGACCCTGAGTTGGCAACGGAAGCAAGTCTGTGGTTCTGGACCACTAACGTACAACCTAACGTAACAGATTTCTCTGATACCTTTGCTGTATCTGGCTTGATCAACAGGGGTAGTGCCAAGAAGGAAGCATTACACCTTGCAGAAAGAAAGAAGGCATTTGCAAGTATCTCGGTAGACGGTTCCGGTGGACCTAGGTTCATCGCAGGTAACGATCAAAACCCAGAGGGAAAGAAGAAGTGAAGAAAGCAACTTGGTATGATCGGTTCAAAATGAAATATGTAATCTCTTTATCACTAATACTTCTACTATCTGCCTGTGGAGGAGGGCCTCTATCTCTCCTGACAGGTGGTGGCCCTAACGTGGCAGCAAATGTGCAGGCAGGTCAGGAAAACAATCAGGCCGTATCTCAGGTTGAGGCTAACTCAACAGAGAATACGACCATAGACGGGGGGACAGTAACGATTATGAACAATGACATCCCCCTCTGGATGATCCTGTTGCTGATACTGGGCTGGATACTCCCCTCCCCTAGGGAGATGTGGAGAGCAACCCTAGCACCCTTCAAGGGACTATCGGTAAGGAAGAAGATGTGAAGAAAGCATGGAACAAACAAAGGCGAGCTGATGGTACCCTCAAGGAACTTAAGGGGCTCACCATACGTAGAGAAAAAGAGAAGCTTCTATTCTTGAGTGGTACTAGGTAATGTTTGATAACCTTGATAAAATTTTCTATGCGGTTGTTCCTGCTTCCCTTCTCTGGATGATCAGGACCATCTTCACCAACAATAAGAAGATGGAACTGATGGAGTACCGTATGAACCAAAAAGATGTGGAGGATGAGAAGAGACATTCTGAAACAAAGAACTCAATCGAAGCCTTGTGCACCACTCATGAGAAAGCTATGGACCGTCAACAGAAGATACTTGAAAAGATTTTGGAGAAATAAGAAGAATGGAAGACTCGCTTCAAGAGCCCCAAGAGGGTACTGGAACTGAACCTAAGAAACAGAAGACGTACAAGCGAGAGGTGGCCACAGTGCTGCTCTCTAGCCTAGGTGTGCAGACTGTATGTACCCTCAAGTATGGACAATAGCTGCACTCCCACCTCCCCTTGGTGAATGGTCTGGTATGATCATTGTGTCCGTCTTTGGGGTGGTAGGAGTGAGCAAACTACGGAAGTAACCTTAAGGGTTACCCTCCATCTCTTCGATCAGTCGGTCAAGGTACCACCTAGCTTTCTTCAAGTCTTCGATAGGCTTCCCTTTGTACCTGAAGCGGTGTAGGTACTTCTTTACTGACCCCTCAAGGAACCCACAGAACCCAACAGTAGTCATGTTGGACTTCATATAGTCGATACTCTCTATACCACCCTTAGTGTAGTGCTCTGGGTGGTTTACTTTATCTACCACTCCAGTAAGGGTTGGGGTTTCCTCGTAACTCCCATAGTGAATGTGTCCGCTCAGGTTACTGTTCATCTTCTGTCTCCTCCTTAAGGTCTAGTTCCCTTAGTTTCTTCATTCCTTGGAGTACTCCCCACTTCATGACCACCCTAACAGAGGGATCAGGAACCAATCGTATACTCCAACCTAGTAGTGTGGCACTTAGCCAATACCTAAAGTTGTTCATGTGCTCTCCTCACTTAAGTCTGTAGGTAATGAGAACGCTAGTTACCCACATTCTTTTTGCCCTGTCTCCAAGTTAATGTAGCAAGCCTCGCCCTCACCAAAGAGGTCCATCTGTTCCTCCTCTTGGAGTTCCTCCTCTGGTTCCACTACGTCTTCTGAGGCATTAGCAGTCAGCACTCCGTACCTCTTACCGTCTTGTCTGAAGGTGGTACACCCTGATGATCCTCCCTTGTAGGCTTGGAGGTAGACATCTTTGAACTCCTCCCAAGAGACATTCGAACCGACATTAACTGTCTTACTGCAAGCACTATCAACGTAGAGAGAAGCAAGGTTAAGTACTCTAACATGATCAAAAGGAGATAGTTCATTGGCTGTCCTTCCTTTAACTCCGAACACCCTGTAGCCATAGTCCTGCACTACCTCTTCCTTCACACTGTCGAAGGTAGTGATCTTCCTTGTATACTCATGGGCAAACACTGGCTCGATACCTGAGGATACATTGTCTGCACTTAGGCTGATGGTACCAGTAGGAGCAATACTTAGTAAGTGAGAGTTCCTTAGACCGAACCTACTGATGTCCTCCCTGATGTCTTCAGGTAAGGTGAGGGCAAACTCAGACTCCAAGAACTCTTGCTTGAGTGCAGGGAACCTTCCTTTCTCCACAGCTAGAGCAATAGAAGCACGATAGGCTGTGTCCCTTATGCACTTCATGATGTTACCTAGTACTAGGAGGAACTCATCAGAAGCATAAGGATAACCCATTGCCTCAATAGCGTTAGCTACTCCTGTTACCCCAAGCCCCATCCTTCTCTTGTTCTTAGCCTCCTGTTCCTGCTCAAGCAGGGGGTACACTGCTCGGTCCACTACGTTGTCCATGGCACGTACTACAAGAGGGATGTCATGCTTGAGTTGGTCGAAGTCGAAGTACCGATAGTACCCTGTCTGAAGGTCAAGGTTCTCCTTAACGTATTTGGTGAGGTTGAAGGACCCTAGTAGGCAGGACCCATAGGGTGGCAAGGGTTGCTCAGCGCAGGGGTTGGTAGCAGCTATAGTTTCACAGTAGTGGAGGTTGTTCTTCCTGTTCATCCGATCAATGAAGAGCACCCCCGGCTCTGCCCAGTCCCAAGTACTCCTGAGGATTTCATCCCATAGAGCCTTAGCGTCAATAGAGGAGTAGACTCTCCCTTCGAACTTTAGGTCGAACATGGTCCCTTCTTCTACTGCTTTCATGAACTCATCGGTGACACCAACAGAGATGTTGAAGTTGGTTAGGTTGTCATGGTTCTGTTTACTCCTAATGAACTCCTCGATGTCCGGGTGGTCTACCCTGAGGACTCCCATTTGTGCTCCTCTTCGGTGCCCAGCAGAACTGATGGTACGACATACTGCATCAAAGATACCCATAAAAGATAGGGGTCCACTAGAACGGCTATCGAGAGACTTAATAAGAGCACCTCTAGGGCGAAGTGTACTGAAGTCATAGCCTATTCCTCCCCCGAGTTGCATTGTCTTGGCTGCTTCCTTAGCTTTACCCATGATGTCGTCCATGGAATCGTCAATAGTACCACTGACAAAGCAATTATAAGGGGTAGTAGAGCGAGGAGAACCCATAGAAGACTGCACCCTACCAGCAGGTAGAAAGCGTTGATTAAGTAGGACCTCACGGAAGTTAAGAAAGTGTTCATGGTCATCCTTTAGGGCCTCTGCTACTCTGGTTGCTGCTTCCTTGAAGCCTTCTCCTTTACCTCTGTACTTCAGTGCATGGATTTCCCTGCTAACAGGTAAGGTAGGTCCGTATTCTTTTTCTTCCATTAAGTCTCCTCCTCTAGTTCTTCCTCTGGTACATCATCAAAGAAGTAATCGTTGAGGTCCAGTAGTTCTTCTTCTACTACCCACCTCAAGATCGTCTCCTGCTTGATGTCATTCTGCTCTAGTAGTACCTCCAGTCCGTAGGAGTCCACCAGTAGTTTAAGTTGTTGTTCCACTCAAGAGTACTCCTCCCTCAGTCGTTGCATTGAGACAAACTCAGGGCTATAAGTACCACCTTCTACTCCTCTTTTGATGAGGAGTCCTTGCCACCAAAGGTCGTTACAATGTCCAGCCCATGTGCTTTCGTAGTCTTGGTAAACCCCTGCCACACAACCCATAATCTTTTTACCGTCCGTATTTGTACGTACAGCCCAATCAACAGTATGACTGTGAGCAGCAGTACAAGAGGTAAAGTTTTTGGAGATAAGAGAATAAGCATGATGCTCACCCCCAATAGGGCGGCCCATGACACCACTGACAAAGTAGTGAGCATAACTAACACCGTCACTAGTAAATATTCCGGGGGTTTGCCCTTTGTACTCCACCACCTGCTGGTAGTAATCATCAAAAGCAAGGTCCTTAAAGCTGACACCGAACTTCTCTCCTTCTAAATGTGGTTCATAGTCTAGTACTCTCTTGATGCGGTGTTCGTGGTTCCCCTCAAGCACCACCCGATAGGGTAGCTTACGTTTAGACTTCTTGATGGGGTGCCACATCCTGTCCTGAAAGTCTAGGTGTGCCTCAATGTCTGCTTCATAGTTCTTACCATGGAAGGAAGCCTTACCTTTATCGTAAGAACTAAGGGAGGGCATGTCTGCTGCATCCCCCATGTTCACCACGAGGTCAGGCTTAAGGTCCTTGATCAACTTACCTACCCAGTCTGCTCTCTCATTATGGAACTCTGGGTGACTATGAGGATCAGGAATTACTAGATGAGTTTTGCTCACGGTATTCCTCCTGAATGTCTAAGAGTGCCCTCTCTGCCTGCTCCTTAGGAACAGCAAGAGCCCATTGAAGTCTCCAGTAAGCTTCGTTAGTCATTAGTTATCCCTTCTTCTTCATAGTCGAACGCTATCTCTAGTGCTTCGAAGTTAGTCTTGAAGTAGTTGGTGAATCTATAGGCTGTATTCATGTCCTTGTGGTATAAGGGGAGTTCCTCCATGGTCTCGTCGGTGTGTTCAACAAAACATATTGTTGTCCATACACCTGTCTCTGGGTCTTGGTGTGGACCCACTGTTACGTTGTGTATCTTCATTTGCCCTTCCTTAACTCGAAGTAATGCTTGGCGTCAACCACCACCAATGGTTTCTTTCTGTCAGCCTTGATGACCACCACTGGTTCCATCTTCTTAGGTGCAGCTTCAACTGCTTGTGAGTACCATGAGTACACAGCAATAGACTGCCTAGCCTTGCACTCTATGGATACAGGGAGGAGCCTACGGGCAGCAGGGGACAACTGTACGTCCTCCCCCTGTTGACCCATGGCTGTGCTCTTTACGTCATCAGCCTCCAGTCCTCCCCATAGTTTCAGGATAAGGTCTCTGGTCCACTGTTGGAGCTTCCTTCCCTTTGCCTTACCGCTTGAAGTTTTCATAGGCAGTACCGAAGATACCTAAAGTTTTTCTTATAAAGACTCTTAGTGATGAGAACTGCCTCTCGTTCTTCCTTCGTAAGGCTATAGGACCCTCCCAAGAGAGCTTTAATTGGGGCGACTAACTTCTCTTTATCCCTCGCTTCCTTTTCTTCTTTAATCCTGTCATTAGCAACTCTTACCAGTGCTCTCTCCTGTTGTTGACAAAATCGAGAGTGGTCGTTGTTGTAGTTTTTAAAACGAAACGGCACACCAAACATCAAGTTACCTCCGGTACCTTGGGTAGGTTCTTCACTGTGGTTAAGAAGACAGGACCTCGAGCATAGATGAAGGTACGTACTGTTGGCCAACAAACCTTCTTGTAGTCACAGTAGGAGCAGTTAGTTCCTAGTTTTTTGTTTCCGCTTTTTCCTTCGTTTACTGCTTCGAACCCTTGCTTTGGGGCTACCTTCTGGCCTACCTCCTCCTTAAGGCTTTTGACAAACTCTTGCTTGCCTTTCAATTCTTCTGTGAAGTTGTACTTGTCGAGGCAGATGTGTCCATGTTGTTTGTCCACCACTAAGAAGGCTCCATGTTTCTTATCGGTGACAAGAGGGTCATCCTTAGCGGCATAGACATAGGAGGATAGTTGCTGGATGTACCCAAAGGGATCATCACCTCGTAGTCCATGTTCCTTAAACTTCTTGAACCCGAAGGAGGAAGCAGACTTGACGTCCACTGTTACCCCATCAATGACACAATCTCGGTGGCCCTTGATCCCTTCAATCTCCATGGTGTCCTGCATACCAGTCACCTCATGACCAGCAGCCATTGCTAAGGAGATCATCAAGTCTTCGAGGATGTCCCCGAAGAGGAACTTGAACTTGGTACTAGGAGCTAGAACTTCTCCTCCTTCTGGGTTGTTGATTGAGTACCATAATTTTCTACGACAGGGGGTGCCAAGGTTACTCATACGTAGCCCCGGCTTCCAAGCGTTAGGGTCCTCCTCAGAACCCAGACGCTTAGCTGTTGTCTTGCCGACTGAAGAGGAGAAGAACTCATTGACTGCTGAGTCCCACCCCCCTTTGCCGTCTATGACAGCATTGATGTCGGCAACAAGTGTATCAAGAGACTTACCCACTTAGAACGGCACCTCTTCTGTCTCCTCAAAGACAGCTACCTCAGACACATGAACCTCATCGAGGCGAGTACCGGGCTTACCGAATGATGTGTCGTACACACTGAGGTGGACCTTACCTTTGGAGCCGTTGGGAATGATACCATCCTCTTCGAAGTTCCAAGGGGTACCGTCAGGGAGGAAGACACGAGGTGCGCCACTGGCCCATTCAAACTTGTCCTTAAACTTCCGTACAAACTTAACGGAGAGCCCATGTTCCTTCACTGAACCCTGCTTGAGTGATCCTGTTGCCTTCAGCTTGTCAAAGTTCTCCTTGTCTAGGAGGACATCCACACTACAGGCACCATCAAAGTCCTCATAGGTGCCACGTTGATCTCCTGCTGGTCCTGTGTACCCTTTGAGGTCACGGTTATCAGCAAATACTTTAGCCCATTCGAATGTGCCTTCGAGAATTACTTTACGTGTAGTCATTGTTTCTTTTCCTTCTTTAGTTCTTCTGTTGTTCTTCTAAGGTATTCTCTTCTTCCTTAAAAGAGTAGTAGAAATCTGTAAGGTACTCAGGTACCCAGTGTGTGTTCATTAAGAACTCGTAAGTTCCTTTCTCTTTCCTGTAAAGTTGTCCTTCAATCATTAAGTATCCCTTCCTCCTATTGTAATGTAGCATGGGGTATTACCTGTGTCAACCCCTTAAGCAAGTTCTTTTGGTATGCACCCTTCAACTCTGTCTTTCGGTACTCCATCAGTGCACCTCCTTCCAATTCTTTCCTACCTTCTTAGTGCCATCAAGGGAACACCTAAGACCTAGTAGTTCTCCTGTCTTTCTTATCGCCTCCACTTGGTGGTCCCCTACAATTTCTGCTACCTCCTTGGTGGGGCATTCTGTCACCCATTCATCATGAACAAAATCTAGTTGCTTAAATGGCACACCTGCTTCCTGAAGAGTTTTTCTCCAGAGTACATTGGCGTGTTTCATAATAACTGCTTCTCCGTTCTGTAAGTACCCAGCAAGCATCAGGTGCTCTGAGGAGCAGGGAACTCTACGTCCATCAAGGCCGATAAAGTAACCCCTTCGGGCATCTCGAGGGACTTGAAGGTGTTTAACTCGCTTGAGTTCAGGGAGACTATCAAGAAAGTTTGATACAGCACCCGATGCCTGAGGGATAGAGCAACCGAGTATTGCAGCAACTTTCGGTATCCCTGCACCGAGGAGCCAAGCGTAGATGAAAGTCTTTGCATCGTCTCTTGATTTACAGATTGGTCCGAGTGCGTCTTTGTTAACATTATGTATATCTGTTCCAAGTTTCTTATCTCCTCTCAAGATAGCATCAATGTATACTTCTGACTCCATGTAGTGCGCTAGTATCCTCAATTGGATGCCATCAGCATCAGCACCCACTAGCCAACTACCTTCTGTGGCTACCCAACATGCCCTCAGTGCTGAGTCATACTCCTTCTTGATAGCATCAATAGGAGACACCACTGGTTTGTCTTCAGGGTACACAGCAAAGATGTTAGCTTGATTAGGTTTACTGTGGGACATACGCTCAGTCCATGCACCGATAGGCCAGAACTTACCGTGTATCCTGCCTTCAGGAGTGAGGCAACCAAGCCATTCCTCTACCGAGCTACGTCTACCCTCCAAGGTGAGCCACTTAGCTAGGTCCTTGGCCTCCTCAGGGGCGCTGGGGGGTAGTGTAGAGAGGTTGTCCTCGTTGCATACCCAGCCGTACCTCTCGAATCGTTCCTTCCGTTCTTCGTCAGTCATAGTGGCCATGGCGTTGCTCCCTTAGGAATTTGTTATGCCCCTTAGTCTTCACGTAAGGCTTCCACCCTGCATCCCAGAGGGCGTCGATGCGTTTCTTTGGTGAAGCAGGACTAAAGGGTTCGTACTTGTAACAGACTAGCTCAGGGGCACCACCATCCTCTGGGTACTCAAGCTCACAATCAGTACCGTACTCATCAAGGGCTCTTTGTACGTTGGAGTACCAGTCTCCTTCCTCTGTTGTCCCATCCTTGTGTCTGATAAGTTTCTTCCTAGCCTTAAGTCTCTTCTCTTCAGTACGGACAGGAGGGAAAGCACTCTGGAATCCATCTTCAAGTACCTCCATGTCTGCTTCGACATCCTTCAAGATGTCTTGAGCCATTTCCTTAGCGAAGGAGAAACCATTACAGTGCATGTCGTGACAGATGGTAGCCATGTCATGCTCTGCCCTCATAGCCTTAGACCAAGCGGGGTCCATGATGTGTGGCTTAAGATAGTTCCATACTGCCTCTCCTACTTCTAGGTCTTGAAGCCAGTACTCCTCCATATCCTCTGTCCTTGTGTCCCACTCCCCCTCGTAGTCTCCCTTGTGTACCTTAAGGTGTTCACCCAGTTCCTTGAGGGAGTGAGTAGAGAACTTACGGTAGTTGACTAGCTTGGAGACAACCATCGTATCTACTACCTTACGTGGGTCTATAAGCCCCGGATGATGAGCGTTAAGTACAGGCACATCAAAGGCTAGTCCGTTGTGGAACACCCACTTGTCAGGAGTAACAGGTTTGAAGGCACCAGCAATCTCGTGGTAGTCCCTTAAGGTGGTTACTTCACCAGTAGAGAGGTCCTTCCACCCAAAGAGGTGTATCTTATCTGGTACCTTACCGTTCTCTATAAGCCTATTAGTCTCTATGTCGGCTACAAAGATTCTCATGTAAGTTCCTTAGGGATTTTAGGGTACTCCTTTATTTTCCTCCTTGACCACCCACCCCAAGTAACAAGATTTTCATCCCTTCCAGTTCTAAGGTTAAACCAACCAAACATTCCTTCCACTCTTTCTTCTCCTACAAGGTAGGCTTCCCTTCCACATAAGGATACCCACATGTCTCCTTGTCGAGGTTTATCTCCTACTGGCCAAGGATTCAACGGAGGCACCATGGAATCTCCACCTCCCCGTTTATATAGAATTTGTGTGAGCTAAGGTCTCCGAGACCTAAACCCCGTATGTCCTCCCAAGGGAAAATCCTTAAGGTGTTTTTTATGTAGATGCCCTCAGGTTCTCCTCGTATCCCTCGGATGTCTCCGACAACAACCTCGCTTTTTTTCATCTTAGTACTCCTCTAGTTTGAAAGTCTTAGGGTTAAACACCAGTGCTCCACCAAACCCTGTTGGTCCTACTGGTCTGTTCTTAGTGACACTCAGGTAGGTGGTGTTCCTTACCTCCGGGTCTTCGTTCATATGGTCCCTCTTGAGTACAACTCGTACTGATGCTGACTTACCGATCATCCTTGAGCTACGTGTTGCACCATCATCGTTGACGTGAGCAGTAATGATAATCCCTACGTTGAACTCATTAGCTAAGCGTTCTAGTTGTACTGCTATCCTACTTAAGGTTTGTTCTTCTGTTGTATCAAGGTCCCTGCCGTAGGCTAGTTGTTGAATAGGGTCAAGGAAGATGTACTTACAGTGGCACACCTCAGTCAGGTACCGTACCTTATCAAGGATACTCAAGGGGTCCTCATCTATTCCCATCTCAAACAGGTAGAGGTTCTCACTGTCCGTTAGTCCTTCGATAGCTTCTTCTACTTTAGCTTGAGGTACTGTATGGTCAGGGTCTCGAAGGTTCTCATCAAGTACGTAGGAGGCGTAGCTTAAGAGACAAGTCTTCTTAGTCTCCTCCATATGGTTAACAGCAATAGGGATGTCCTTGTGATTTTGTAAGATGTCTACCTCAAGCATCCTTAGTACCTCTGTCTTACCTAACCCTTCCTCACCTAGGATTACGGTAAGGTGTCCTTGCATGAGCCCCTTACAGACTTCATTGAAGGCACCGATAGGGGTCTCGATGTAGGTGTTAGCCTCCTCGTCTGATAGGATGTCACCGAATTGTCTAGCAGTATGGTATATGTCGCTCGGTATAAACTTCTCTGCGTTGGTCCAAGCGAACATGAAGTCTCGCTCATGGTGTGCTTGAAGGAACTCATTGGCATCCTTGTGGGTGGTCATGAGCATACGGTACACTTTACCGGGGAAGGTAGCGGCAAGCTTCGTGGCTACCCTATTGCCTGCTTCGTCACTGTCTGTTGCTACAATGATCTTACTATAGGAGTCCAAGTAAGGATGGACATTCTTCAAGAGAGTAGTACCTAGTGAAGCATTAGGTAGTGAGACTACTGGCCACTTCTTGCCTAGCATCTGGTAAGCAGAGAGAGCGTCAAGCTCACCCTCAGTTACTGTAATGATCTTACCTGAGGAGGCATTGAACTTATCCATGCCAAACAAGTGATCGTTAGAGAACCCTGAGTTCTTGCTGAAGTCCTTCGGGAGGTACCTATACTTCACCTTATGTGGGTAGGGGTAGTTATGACGTACCTCAGTACCATCCTCTGCTAATCCTATGGTTACTCCGTACTTCTCACAGACATCCTTAGTGATGCCCCTGATGGAGTCAAAGATTTCAGTATCTACTTTCATAGGTTCCTCCCTCTTTCCTTTACCTGTTGAGGTTTCGCAAGAGTGGCAGTAGGTACCACCCTCCCATACACTTAAGCATCCAGAGTGTCCACAGTCAGGGCAGGTACCGTGTGTTGTCTTAGGATCACTCATCTCACTTTCCTTCCTTTTTCTGGTATTGGATTCTTTTCAACGAAGAGGTCAAAGGCATCTCCTAGTGTAAAGCCTCCGTTAGTAAGTTCGTTTAAGTTCCTCTTACTTACTTGGTAACATACGTCACAGTAGAAGTCACCACCTTTTCTTTTGTTAGAGGTAACTTTGTTACAAGCTTTGCATCTCATGGTGTCTCCTTACCTTAGAGTTGAAGTCTGTTTCCTACTAAGAGAGAGGAAAGTTCCTTAAGTACTGTGCCGCTGAGGTCCGTCAAGTCATTGACCACGACATTCTTAGGATAAAACCGTCCAACCGCGTCAGTCTGGATGCCTATCCCTATACACTCTACTGTCTTAGAAACTTCCTTTACTGCCTCCTCTAGTGCAATACTCAAGTCACCGAAAGACACCTTGTGTTTTGAGTTACACGGTACCCCGTCAGACAATACTACAAGAACCTTCCTCTTCTCTGGTCTTTGCTTCAACCTCTCGTGCATCCACAGTACTGCGTCACGATCTGAGTTATCCGCAAGAGGTACATCAGCTATCGTACTTAAGGCTGGCTTCGCTTCTCTGAGTGTTTCTCTATACTCCTTGAAGAGGTACATCACCAGTCCGTCAACCCTATGGTACTCCTCCCCATAAGGTATCTCCTGTGCCTTCTCCCGATGTGCCTCCCCTCCTGTCCACCAGTTGGTAAACCCAGCTATCTCGTAGTGGATACCTGAACCTTCAAGACACTCGGCTAGTACGATAGCAGTACTCTTAGCTAACTTTATCCTGTCGCCCATAGACCCTGAGCAGTCGATAAGGATACTTACTGAGGTGTCCATCTCCTCTCTGTCCTTACGCATCTTGAACACATGAGGGTTACCTCTGTACCCACTAACTAGGCGCTTAGAGTCCAGCCTTCCCTGTTCTCGAGCAGTGTCCCAATCTCTCCGATCCTTAGCAAGCAGGGCCCTCTGAATCTTAGTCTTCATTACGTTTACATAAGACTGTACACCAGCTTTACTCGCAGTATACCCGCTGACTGTCCCCTTGAAGAACTTTTCGACACTGTTGTACCCTAGCGTCATGCGGTTAGGTTTTGGTAACCGCCTATGGAGTACAGTGTCGTACTTAGTGGTGAGTACCTTGTAACCAGAGACCTGTTCTCCGTCAGGCTTAATCATCCCCGGCTCATCAGACTCCTTATCTGCCTCACTTATGGCATCTGCTACTGCCTCCACGGCTGTCATAAGTTGGGGTTGACCTTCTCCCTCTTGAGGTGTGAGGTTTTCATCTCCTTCCTCAATGTCAGAGAGATCACCATCAGTAGGATCGAAGTCCTCAGGGTCACTCTCTAGGTTAGGGTCCTCTCGGATCAACTTATAGATAGCCTTACTTAAGGAGATAGAATCTGATGTGCACTCAACCTTATCAACCTCTTTCTGCCACACCTCAGCAAACTCCTGAAGTTTCTCTGGCATCATACCAAGCATCTTAGGCGCAGTCTCTGGTGCATACTCACTGCGTCCCTTACTTAGAATAGTGGAGCAGACAGTAAGGTGGTTGATCTCCTTAAGCTCCTCCTCGTGTCCCTCGAAAGACTCCATTGATTTCTTGTTGGTGTGATTGGAGAGTTCACGGAAGTTCTTCTGTGCTCCGGGGTACTGCTCCATAACCTTACGCTCAACGAACATATCCTCTACACAGTTCACAATGTCCTTAAGGGCAGGTCTGTTGTCTCGTATACACTCCTTGAAGAAGTCACCTGAGACTACCCAATCAGTGTTCAATACATGTCCTGCTCCTTCATGGTCTGTGTAAGCCCTCATGATACGTAGAGCCTTGTCGTTTAGGAGATACCCTTGAGGGAGAGCAGGTAGGTGTATGTCCTTACCGTCTGTGTATGCCTGATCTCCTTCGAAGTGGACCCTTACGTCCTCCCTTCGACCAAAGATAGCAGCACATTGTGTCATCTCATGTATAAAGTTTTCAGTTTTCATAGTAATCCTCTTGGGATAAGCAAAGTCCCTCCGTCTGTCGCACCAGATATTTCTTCACGGTCAACTAAGGTATGTAGAATTCTGGATGTGAAGCAACCTTGCCTCGTTAGGTCTTTCGAAGAAGGAAAGTAGAAGTACGCCCTCTCAGAGTTCTCGTAGATACCGTGGTACACTAGCTTAACTTCTTTAGTACTCATAAGAATACCTCCTGAAGTAAAGGTAGGTAAGGGGACGTAAGGTTCTTCACTTGAAGACACGATCAACCAATCCTTTCAGTACTGCATGGTCTTGCTCAGTAGCTCGGTCAAGTACAGACATACTCAAGGCTTCCTTGAGGTTCTCCTTATCTGACTTAGAGTTGACCATTGAGAGGTACTCCATTGCCTTAGCTACCGAGAGCATACCTCGTGGAGTAATGGGTTGGAGTACCTTGTTGCTGGTGAAGGCTTCAAGGTGTTCGCTTACGTAGTTGTTGATCTGTTGCACTAGCTCAGGCTTAAGGCTTAAGCAGGTATCAGAGATAAGCTTCTCTCGTTTGTCCTCCTCAAGGTAGTCGACTTTGAGCCACACTGTGAAGCGGTCAAGGAGAGCAAGAGATTGTGGTCGAGCACCTTGGTACATACCGTGTTCATCTCCTTGTCCTACTGTGTTACCTGTTGCGAACATCCTGAACATCTCATGAGGTACCACCTCTCGACCACCATCTTCTGTGATCCTCAGTCCGTTACCCTCGAAGACTCGTTGCATAACATAAGCTACATCAGGACGAACAAAATCTAGCTCATCAAAGCAAGCTATGAAGGGACCTTGCATTGCCATCGGTAACACACCATCAACGAAGGTACTCACTGTGCTTCCATGTTCATCTGCATCTAGTGTGTCCCTTCCGATAAGGTCCATCCGGGTGATCTCGGAGTCCAAGTTTATTGGCAAGAAGGGCCAGTTCAGGTGTGCTGCCACTTGCTCAATGAGTGTGGTCTTACCTGATCCAGTGTGTCCATGAAGGTACATACGTTGGCTAGTCTGGAGTGCATAGAGTACACGGGAGAGTTCCTTCTCTCGGAAGATGTAGTTAGGATCAACCTCAGGAACATATGAGTGCTTGACGGGGTTACCTTCAGGGTCTACCCAACTCCATACAGGTACATCGTAGGTTCCCTTTATGTTGGGGAAGACATCCTTTGCTTTCTTCAGGCTCACTGTGCCTTCAGGTGTACCTTCATAAGGAGGAACATGAACTTCCTTAACGCGCTCCTCAAGAGTTTTCTTTGAGAGTTTCTTAAGTTTCTTCTTGAAGGATTCTTCTTGTTCCTTCTGGAGTTTCTCTCCTTCTTCTACGTTCTTCTTTAGTTCTTCGATGGCAGAAAGAGCAGCCTCATGTTGCTCCTTGGAGACACCTTCCTTAACTTCAGGCTGGACTTCTTCAGTCTCTTCTGGTGTTGTATCCCATTCAAAAACAGAATCCCACTTATCGCTCTTCAGGTACTCCGTAAGTTCATCGAGTACACTCACGAGATCAGTAGCCCACTCCTCGTCACCTAAGTAGCGTTCTTTTTGAGGGAACTTACTGTCCTTCGGTTTACTTAGGATGAACTCCTTTAGTTCTTCTTGAGTAATCTTACCTGTTAGGTAAAGGATAGAGGTACCAACAGGTAGCTTCTTTAAGGTGTTATAGAGGGTTTCTCCACGGTACTTTTCAATGACCACTGAAACTCCAAGAGGGATTGAGAGTTTCTTCTTTGCCATGTGGATAATCTTTTGGGTCTTGATTTGTGTGGGGTCACCGTCAATAAGCCAAGGCTTGAGGTACTTAGCGAGTTCAGCTCGTGTTTCTTTGTTCATGTTGTTTCCTTTAGGTTAAACATCGGTAACGTAGTAAAGTCCTTGGTCACATCGGTAGGTCCAGTCAGTGTCATAGTTGAGGTCCTCTATCCTTGCTTCCTTAAGCTCACCAGAGGAGACAACATGATCCCATTCATAGGTACTCGATATGTTCCTCCCCTTCTTATCCTTTGAGAAGACAGTGTGCTTACTCTGATAGTCCCAGAACCCGTAAGGTACAACGTGATTAACCCAATCTTCCCAAAGCATTAGGAAGGAATGTTGAAGCTTTCCCTTAGAGTAGCTGATGCAAGTCTTTGTATTCCCTTTGAGTTTGCTTCCTGCCTCCAGCTTAGAGAGGTGGTGTGTGAACTTAGCTAAGTACCTTAAGTTCTCACTGTAATCTACTGAAAAGATTATGTATTCAGGGTTAGGGTTAGACATCTGTTGCCTCCTTGATCTCGCTTATGATCTTGTTGACTTCCTTGATTGTTAGTTTTACCCCCCTGTCAAAGCCAGCACGATACACCATCCGAGGGATAGGGTTAGTGAGCAGACCAAGGAGATAGGAAGCACAACAGGCTGTCACTATCCAAAAAGTTAGATTCATCTTTCTTCTCCTTTAGTTGGTTCCTTAAATATCACTGGACATGAAGATAGCGATGAGTAGCATAGCAATCCCGTTATACATAGATTTCTCGAAGTCACCAGTGAGCACGAAAAACAGGAAACACGTAGCGTTCAGTATAAATAGAGGATACAGGGGGAGTTTCATCTTACTTCCTTTCGGGTTTACTCTTGTCTAGTAAGGTCAAGTCACGTTGAGACCAGTCATCATGTGGGTCATCAACATGACTTGAGTTCTTCTGAGGTGTTAGTTCCTTTTCCAGAGGGTGACCCTCCCCTTCTTCTTGAGGCTATCAAGGTTCACCTTAGGTGTACTCAAAGAACCAAGGGGAGTCTTTGAACCCGGAGTGTAGGGTGCCTGAGCAAAGCCCATCTTGCAGGCTTGTGCTGCCATCAATCTGTCATGTGTACCCAGAGTACCATCCATGACATGCTTAAAGGTGAAACGTGGAGTTCCTTTGTGCATTTTCTTTTCCTTTCTTCAATAGTCTGAAGGTGTTACTTCTTTACGAGGACGTACTCTTCCCCTTCAATGACAATGGTACGACCATCACAAGAGGGAGCTTCACCGCCAATCTCAAGGCCAGTGATCTCCTTGAATACTTCGCCGTCGAAGTTAGGTAGGTTAACAACTTGCTCCACATCTTCCTTAGATGCTGAAGCCAGAGCTTTCTTCCACTCCTCTTCCATGTCGTTCTTTAGTAGCTTCTCTCCATCCCAGAAAGTAGGCTTAGGAAGAGAAAGCCATAATGGTTTGCTTACAGCGTACCACTCATCAAAGGAAAGAGGTTTATTGAAGAAGTTTGCAGTCTCAGGAGTAGACGTATTCCAGCTACCTGAGTTCATGTCACCTGAGTTCCAGCTACCTGAGTTCCAGCTACCTGAGTTATCGTAACCTGAGTTCCAGTAACCTGAGTTCCTGTTACCTGAGTT
>Ga0208299_1001417_pt1 | contig 17983 bp, 17 predicted proteins | sample 15_taG_FD_184089 | JGI IMG/M metagenome (GOLD analysis project Ga0208299, IMG submission 184089) | Marine viral communities from the Subarctic Pacific Ocean - 15_ETSP_OMZ_AT15312 metaG (SPAdes) (version 2) | ecosystem: Environmental > Aquatic > Marine > Oceanic | place: Pacific Ocean | collected...
ATGTTCATATTATATACCCTATTATTGAAATAATTGCAAGTACAATAGTGAGTATTACTATTGTACCACGAATTTTAAATAGTGATTTACTGAATTGATTTTTGGCATCAATCAACTGCAACTTAGTCGTGTTGATGTGCCGTTCTAATAATTCTAGATCTTCTTCTGTGACTTCTTTCTTCGGCTTCATAGTGAAACCTCCTTAGAATTAAGGCTTGGTATATTTATCTTTTACCTTCTTGATCTCTGCTTTCCAGGCATCAAGACCATTGTGGTAAATATAATCTAACTGATCGTAAGCATCTCCTAATGCAGAGATGTAAGCATTCTTTCTTATTGCTTTGTAATCTGCATGGCTTCCACCATCTGCAATCACAGTATCTTTAGCATCTTGTGCTGCTGCATTAGTTGCCCACTCATCTATCTGAGCATCATACTCTGAGTCACTTAGTTTTATTCTTACACCATTAACATTCTTATAAAGCTCTGCATTATCTGACTTAAGCTGTGTTATATGTTCTGCTTTTGTTGCCATAATTTACTCCTTATACCATTGCATATATATAAAATTTTCCACCTGCTATGTTCCCTTCAGATGTGTGGATTCTGATACCATCAAAAGCAGTAGACCCTATTAATTGATTTGACCTTTCAAACCAAAAAGCATTATCAGCACTTCCAAGTGCATTAGAACCTGCCCCTATACTTATTGATTGATGAAACATTGAAGGCATATTTGCTACATTAGGAAAGTAATCTGCTATTGCTGACAAGGTGTGTCTTGTAGAATCACTACCTGTTTCATTCCTGTCAAATTGATTTAATCCATCTGTTGTTGCATTAGTAAAGTTACCACTAGCTCCACTTGCTTGTAACTCATTTGCTATTCCCATTGTGTCCATTTCAGTTGTAACATCACTGCCATTTAATCTTCTTAAAGTTCTTACATCACAGTCTGCATTGTCTACAGTCAAGTCTACAATTACTAATCTGTAATGATTAGTTTCTCCATTAAATACTTTATCAAATGTAACCGAAGCTGTATCAGAAGATACTTCTGTAGCTGCTATCAATGCAGGATTAGCTGCATTACTTTTACCATAATATCCCATTAGTCATTTACTCCATATATTTTTACAGTCCCACTTTCCCAATTACCACTTGACCAATACAGATTAATTCCTGTCATTACAGTAGCATCATTGTAAGCTATTGCTCCTGTTTGGTATCTTGTATATGTATCTGCCCTTTGTGTAATACTTCTGTAACTCATAAACTTTGGAGTATTAGAAGTTATAGGGTCAAGAAAACCTGTGAAATGTCCACCTTCATTTCCTGTGTTACCTACATTTCTTATAAGTGAGGAAATTCCATTATCATCTGTATGTCCTGTTGATGTACTGCCATTAGCAAAAACATCAAACCATGTACTTACATAAGTACCTGAATTTAATCCACTAGCATCTCTATATTTAAAAACAAGAGTTGTATTATCTGTATCAGGTCTACAATCTGTTCCTGTAATTACATATCTCTTGTAGTTACTAGTAAAAACATCTGTAAAATCTAAAGAAGCATCTCCATCTGCTGCTGTCATTTGTGCTACCTTTGCCCAACCTTGTCCTTTAATTGCTCCACCAATGTAATTAGAAGGTACCCAATTATCTGTGTGCCTGTGTTTCAAAGTCTTTAAAGGATTAACTTTAGTTCCTAGTTTATATACTCGTATAGATATATTGTTAATCTGATGACCACCTGAGTTGTTATCACATACAAACTCAATACCTGTTGCTCTAGTAGCTGAAGTATTTAATCTTGATGCTTGTATAAAACGAGCTCCATAATCTTCGTCTGCTCCTGTATGAAATGCTCCACTTACTATAGCTAATTTTTCATTTGCAGTATTAGGTACACACCACATTTGTCCCATGCCATGTTCATCACTAGCATTGCCTGTACCACTTCCAAAGTTTGTATATCCACCTGTTCTGTTTGTTGAATATACTCCACCCGAACTACCTGCTCCACCACTATTTCCATACAAACCACTTTCCTGCATATTAGTAAAAGATATAGCATTATCACTACTATCTAACCAACGAAACATCAATGTTCTTTCATCATTTTTAGGTCTGTAATCCATGACATGAATAAAGTACATGACTTCAGGGTCAAAAATCCCTGTCATTGTAAGACTAGATGTGTTACTTGTTACATCACTAGATGCCACAAGAGTAGCTCCTTCTAATGGGTGTGTTCCTAAGTATTCCATTTAGTCACTTATTGCTACATATGATGCCACTACATCTAGCTTGTCATTCGTAGAAGCTAATCCTCTTAACAAATCAGCTTCCTCTAAATGAATAGGGCCTTCTATACGAAGAGTAGTTGCTGCAGGAACATTAACTGCTTTAGCTATATAATACAAAGCACTTCCCCCTGCATCATCATCAATGTAAAGTGTAACTGCATAATCAGTAGAAGCATCTGTGTTTGCTACCATAATTGAATCTACTTTTACAACATCATCAGCTGCTACAGTAATTATAGTTTCAGCAGAAGCATTAAGTCCTGAAATAAAAGCTACCTTTACTTCAATGTCGTCTGTGTTTGTTATATTTGGTACTGCCATATTATCCTCTCTTTAAAATATCATTGATAAGGCTATTGATTTTCCTACACTAACTGCACCACTTGTTGTTAGTTGTCCACTTGAAGCCGACAACCCTGAACCTGCTATTGCTGATACAAAATCTGCAACAGATTCTTTGTTCATATTACCTGTTCCTCCTCCGTCAAGGAAAAGAACATAGTCACTTGCTACTGCTATGGTATCTTCTGTAGCTAGTTGTGGAGAAAGTTCTACGAAATTATCTAACCCTACTTTCTTAAGAACACCTCCGTCAGAGTAGAGTAATTCGTCTGCTGCTACAAGTCCTGATGTTATTTCAGTTTGTCCTGAAATAGTATCATCAGCTAAGTGTTCGTTACTTACAGCATCGTCTGCAATCTTAGTTGCATCTACTGCATCAGCTCCTATTAAAGCAGTAGTAACTGCTCCGTCTGCAATTGCTGCAGAAACTACTGCATCATCTGCTATATGTTCACTACCTATAGCATCATCTGCAATTTTAGCTCCTGTTACTGCATCTGCTGCAATCTCTGCTGTTACTACTCCACCATCTTTAATAGTTATAGTACCACTAGATGCTGCAAAGTTATCAGAACTAAACTGAGCCACACCTTTAGCAGATGTACTTGCATCATCTCCTGCTACAGTTATTGTAGTTCCTGACACAGATGATGTTAATCCTGAACCACCAGCTACAGTAAAGTCTGCACTACCTGCTGTATCAGAAGCTGTATTAGTATCATCAGCAGTTATTGTAACTCCTGTAATATCTCCATCTCCTGTACCTCCTCCTATATCTGACAATACTTGAGTTCCTGTTCTGTAATCTACATTTCCACTTCCGTCTAATACTAAAAACTTATCTGTATCAGTACCTGCTGCAGCTACATTTCCTAAAGTTAATGAACCTGCTACACTTAGATTAGAATCAGATGCTGTAGAGTTAGGAGTTACAGTAATATGTGTTCCATATGAGCCACCTATATAGCTTGCCCATGTCATAGTACCACCATCTGCTACTTGTATTCTCCATTTATCTGCATTGTCATCGCCTTGATCTGCAAACATATATAGTATAGCTGCCGATCCGTCATCTTCAGATTTAATAGTAAAGTCATCTACTGCCATAGTAACTGTACTTGTTTCTATATCAAAAGAAGTAGCTCCTGCTGTTGAGGAACTAATAGACCATACCTTAGTTAAAGTACCTGATTTCATTACATCAAATTGTATTTCTCCATCTTCAGTATTTCCACTACTAGTTACATCTTTAGCAACTACAGTCATACGAGCAAACTCATGTATCACATCTGCATCATTCATCATTTCAAATGATAAATATATTTCGTCATTATCTTGACCTGTTCTCATTCTATTAGCAAATGTTGCTACTTTATTACTAGCAGTATTAGCATTGTTAGCAACAAGTAAGCCACCTTGTGTTGCACCTGTTGCATTTCTTATATCTACTTCTGCAAAACTTTGTCTTGTCTTTCCTCTTAAATATCTTATTGATGATCCTGATGTAATTTTTACATCATGACCATAATAAGCACCTGTAGAATCAGGTTCTTGTGTTGTTGTTATTTCCCAATAGCCGTCAGCCCAGGAACTATCTCCTGTAGTAACTGAACTACCTACTGTAGTAGTTGATCCTTGTTCATATAACTGAACTGTTGCTCCATCTACGGCAGTTCCGTCATCTTTGAACAACCAACCTGAATATTGTATTGTTGCCATTTATCTTCCTCCTGATCCTAGTCTAGAGTGATCTTTGTAGTTAAGTGCCTCCTCTACAAAATGATCTACATTATTTAAAATATCACTTTCATCAATAAAAATCAATGTGATTCCTTCTCCTGCCATTTGGGCTCTTATAAGCCTGTCATTCTGAATTGGAATCAAACCCATTCCATAGTGATAATACTCACCTTGCACATTTATTGCAAGGTCTGGAGGATTGTAAAAGTAAAAATCTAATACTGCTCCTCCTTTAAACAATCTTCCTCCTAATAAAGAAGATTGATAAGAAAAGTCTGTGCCTTCTGTCTTGTTAAATTCTTCAGTTAACGACCTGTAAACTAAGTACTCTGGTAAACTGCCTGGCCATCCTTCGGGTATTTGCTGTTGTAAATTTTGTGTTGTCATATCACGGCTCAGTTAATAGTAATTGTGTAGTACCTCTTTCATCAAAGGCAGTTTCTTCTAATCCTTGAGCAGAAGTTATATCAACATAATAATTTCTGTTAGTCGTACTGTCATCTCTGTATGTAAACTCTAGTAAAGTATTGCTTTGTATAGCAGATAATATAGATGATCTCATTGCTTTGGCAGAGTTACCTTTATATCCTTTATTCAAATCTACATTAACAGCCCATCCAAATTTAGTGTTTAATTTTTTTCTATATTCTAAAGTTAAACTAATTAAATCAGGAGAAGCATTTGTTGTGTTAGTAGCAAGAGTTATTTTAAATTGTATTGATCTAAATGCAGTACCTGCATTACTTCCAAAAGTATATGTTGTTATTCCGTTAGTAGTAATAGTACCCATAGTAGTATAAGTTTCGTCATAATCTAATGCATATTCAATTTTAATAGTTTGATTTGAATTACAAGTAGCTGTTTCTGCTTTAAGTTTTAATGCTAGTTTATCTACTTCTACTTGATCTGCACTAAACCAAGGAGTGTAATGTATACCATCTACAGAATCTTCGTAACTATAATTAACTACTTGTGTAGGATTAATAACATCTGATTGTAATTGTTGATAATATAAATCTCCGTCAAATCCCCAATATAATCTATAAGGATTAGTTGAAGTTAAAGTTCCACCTACATCAGACACAAAACCTGCTGTAATTTTTTTGCCTTGATCGTTTCCTGATGCTGCCCATTTAACTTCCCATCCTGATTCGTTATATCCTAGTACACTACTAAATCCTGTACTCGCATCTATAACAGGCGACTCTCCTGTAGCAAATAAATCTACTGAAGTAGGAGCTAGTGTTCCATCTACCATTGCAATTAAATCATTATGTGTTCCCATTAATTTTGTTATAGTACCTCTATAATCAGAAGGTAATCCATGATCTCTATCGGGCCCAACTATAGAAACAACAGCAGAATTAGTTCCATTAATATATTTGTATATTCCTAATCCTGCAGGAATATACACAGAATCTCTCCATCTAGTAGAGCCTTTACCATTCTCATTATGAAATGGTAAAGCTAATTGTGTTTCAACCCATAAAGCATTAGCTGAATCATGGGCATACAATCCTTCTTTAGTCATAGCATACAAGATAGGATCGCCACTAGAATTTCTTGCTACAAATAAATCAGTTACATGGCCATCAGGTAAGGGTAACTTAGCATCATTTGTTTCAGAACCTAATGATGAGGCATACCATAATTGTCCTGTATTACTTATTCCCCATAATTTGTCATTCCAAAATGCAAGAAACTTTGTATCTGCTGTATCATCGGTAAAACTACCAGCATCAGAAGTATAAGTATATCCTCCTGTGTGAGCTATAACTAGATACAATGTGCCTCCTATTCTTACTTCTATAGCATCTGTTGCTCTACTAGGCAAGGTATCTAATGCAGAACTAAATGAATCTGATCCTGCATTGTATTTGTATACTTTTTGGTTTGACCATATTCCATACAAATTACCATTAAACTCTTGCAAAACATCTAAAGTTTCTCCTGAAGCATCTGAGTTACTTACTGAAGTACTTTTCGCAGGTAATACTAGGTGCCTTTTGTAGCGAAGGCTACAGGTACTGAACCAAGAACGATCTACATCTGTAGCTCCTTCCATTCTCTCTACACCTATACCACCCCTGAAGTCAGACCAAGATATTACACTAGCTCTGGCTTGCGAATCACGAGTGGTATCGCCAATAACAACCTTTGCAGGGTAAATGGAGGCAAGTACCGTTTGCACAGGTCTAGTTATTGGATAATAATTTCCATTAAGAAACACTTCATTTTTCTTAATAACCTTATTGGCCATTATCTCACCATTCTTACATTAGTAAGAAATGGCATAGCATTTCTAGCTTCTGCTGCTTTGTTATGCCAAAATCCTGCAAGTGTTCTCATACCATCTGTATCTAATTCTTGTCTTATAGATCCTGCTTGTGCTGCTAAAGCTGTAGCATATGCTGTTACAAATCTTTCGGGAACTTCTGTAGTATCTGAGTCTGAACTTAATTCAGCAGGCTTATCTCCACCTACTATTTTAAGTAATCTATAAGAAGCCAATGCCCTACCTCTATCTGACAATACTAAGTCAGCAGTACTAGCTCCTTGTAATGTACCTTCTTTATCTATTCTCCAAGTATCTCTTGGTAATTTTTCCCATGTTGCAGTATCATTTTTAACTGCTTTAATGTCATCTAAATAAACTACACAAGCTCCTAAATCAGAATCATATTCAAATCTTATTTGAGTAATAGCTGTGTTATCTTCAGGATTACTTAATGCAACTCTACAATATTTCCAGGTATCTGCTGTTAATGCAGGTACATCTAATGATTCTTCAATTCCACCTGCATCTACTAAATGTAGTTTCAAATTACCTGCTGATGTAGCAACTGTAGACTTAATCCAAAATTCTATGTAATCATATTTTTCTAAATTAACTGTAGTAATAGTATCTGAAGCAGTATCTCCTGCTGAAGCACCATCTGCAATTACTATTTTATTAGAAGCAGATCCTGTTTTATACTCTTCTGTATTTGCTGTTATAGTAAAATCAGAATCAACTGATTCATCAAATGCTGTATTACAATTGTGTAATTCTTTCACAGTAAATTTATCTCTGTAATAAATATCTTGTATCATTTCTATTCCACTAGGAATTTCCCACCTGGCATTTATTCTATCTGTATGTAAGCCAAGATTTTCTACAGGATCATAAACTCTTCCTGTTATTTCCCACATAGATTGATTAATATATTCATCTATAACATCAGGGTCAAATCCATTTTCCCATAATTCATAAGTTACACTACTAGCAACTGTACCACCCATTTGAGCAAATGTCATAGTACCTGTAGAAGCTGTATAATCTGTTATTCTATGTGTAGTTCCATCGTAAGTTCCTGAAGTAAGTCGAATATAACTTCCATTATATTCATCATCTCCTCCAAATAGTTTTGTGTCACGGGCAGTAGTATTAGTACCTGTTGCAGTAGTAGTGCCTGTTACCATCTTGCCTAGGTTTCTGCCTACTGCTTTTCTTAAATCTTCTAATGTTTTATTTTGTGTTATTGCCATAATTTATTTCTTCTTTCTTTTCATAGCTTTTTTCTTTTTAGGTGGTCGCCCTCTTTTACTTCCGTATGTACCTTTACCCATTGGTGGCATTTTTTTTCTCCTTCTTTGCTTTGTTAACTTGAGCTTCGCCCATAATTTTAATCTGTTCTTTTAAATTTTTATTCTCACGAACTAGAGCTTTGTTTATAACCTTAAGTCTTAACAAAGGATCTTCGTTCATAGCTTCTGCTATGTCACTTTGTAGTACAACTACATTATCATCGATTTGCCCTTGCTTTCCGTTTAAATTTTCTGTTAAGTTTTTTTCTATCAATTTTTGTTCCTCCAAAATATATTTTTCCCGTAGTACTTTCGTTTCTTTTTTCTTTATTTATTCTTATTTCATCTAGTATTTTTCCTGCTTCTTTCCTTTCATCCCTGGTTATTAATTTCTTTTTACCTTGTTCTCTTACATTTACAAGCCATGTTTCATGTGCTTCTCCTATCATAGTTTCGATAGCATTGTGTGAATAAGGATCACTAGGGGTAAAAGGTACATTATGTAATACCGATCTTCTTTCTGTAACTGTGTCATAGAAACTAAATGATAAGGATTTAATACTACCTGTTCCGTATTCACCTATAAGGGTAACACCTACAGGTAGTATTAATCTTCTATCGTAAGTTTCTGATCCTACGACTTGCATAATTATTACGGAGCTATGTTTAAGTCAATTAATGCATAGTCTGTAGCAACTGAAGCTATCAACATCTGATGTCCAATTTCTTGTTCGTTTTCACCTGAACCATCTCTGTCTAAGTCTTCAAAGCCACCTGCAGTTGATGCACCACCAACTCTTACAGCCTCTCCTATTGTACCTGCTGCATTACAAAGAACTGATGCAGGCCCCCATGTTTGTAACCATCCATAGTAGTCAGAAGTTAAAGCTCTAGGAGCTACTCCTACTGCTATGTTAGATACAGTTGTTGGGGAAATAATAACATTGCTATACGGGTTTACTGCTAAACCTACTAAAGTATTACCATTAGTAACAGCAGTTACAGTACCATCTTCTTCATCAAGAGTAATGACACAAGTGCCACTAGAATCTCCTGCTTCATTAGATTTAATCTTGTAAATTGAACCTTCACCTGTACCATCATTTACATAGATGTAACCATCTTTGTATTGATTTTCAGTTGCTGCAGTTCCTCCAAGAGTTACTGTTAATGATGTGACACCTGCTGCTGCAGTAGCAATAGCTAAGTCCATATCATGGTTAGCTATACCTGCAGGAGCCTGTACTATAGCACCTGCTGCTATATTAGAGCCACCTACTTCACAGTATCTAAATACTCTTCCATCATCAAAAGTCATTCTAGTACCTAGCTTGTGCTTTTGACCTGAAGTCTGTACTTTTTCCCACCCATATTTTCCGTGGATTGTATTTGGAAAAGACATAATCTTTCCTCCTATTTAATTTTACGAGTTTCTTATACACCTCGTCTTTAACCGATTAATAAAAAGTCGTATGAGCTCGGTCAAAGATTACACTCATACTAAAGAAGGAGAGGTTAGATAGAGGATTTCTTCTCTACCTTTACCTCTTCCTTTACTTTTTCTTGTTTAGGTTTACATACACACTTGTCACCTTTGGCTTCAAGTCTGCATTTGTTATCCCATGCTATAGGAAATAAACCTATAGCTCCTCGTCTTTGCTGTGTGGCTGCATCGCTTGGTTGATTTGGATATTCCGAACCACAAGGTTTTTGCAATTCTCCTTCCACATTAAATTTAGGAATATGATTATAGTATGTTGTTTTACCCTGCCAATCAGGAAGTAATCCATCAAATGAATCTATGCCCATACTTTTCCTTTGTTTATTAATAGTGTTTCTAGTTTCTTTGCCTTTGTGTCCATAATAATGATTAACCAATTGATACCTCCATATTTATTAGCCGTTAGTTGCTAAAGCTGCAGCATCAAATATAAGTCCTGCACCTCTAGAATCATCTAACTCAAAGACACCATAGTCTGAAGTAATAACCACCTCTGTGGCTCTCAAACTTGCATCTCTCTGCCTCTCTGTTCTAGTGTCTACAGACTTAAGAACTGCCATAGCTGACTTGTCAGCAATAACACCTGTTGCATCATCTGAAGAATCAACTGATAAGTTACCATCTTCAAATATTGACACACCATTCATAGGTCTTAGTCCACTCCAGAAGTCTTTCAAAAGATCTGCAGACCAACCACTTGATAGTTCTGCTGAACCTGATGAAGCAACTGTTGCAGCTTCTTTAGAAAGATAAGCTACTGAGTTTGGATGATGTAAAATGTAAATTTGACTACCAAATTTATTAGCTTTTGCATAAGTGATTGCTCCCTGTATGTTACTTGCTTTCATATATTTGGTTGCAGCACCAAGAGTGGTACCACCATTTAAAGAACCATACAATGAATGAACATCTGTATCTTTCTTTCTTGCCATTGCATCACCTAACTGTTTACCAATTATTGTGAATACATTGTTTTGTTGTTCACGAACAAGTTTATCAGTTAAGATAACCTTTGCTCCTACTTCACTTGCAGTAAGATCAACGGTTGTCATTCCGATTTCTTCTTCGTCAACAATGTCTTGACCATCTGTTAAATCAGATACGGTCATTTGCCCTACTTTAGGTACTGTTACCTGTTTAGCTCCTTTTGGCAAACTAAATTGCTCAATCAAAGCCATAGCAGGGGCATTGTGTTCTTCAGTATATCTAGCTGCTGCGATAATTATCTTACTCGCATTCTCTAAATTACCTGTTGTCGCTGTCTGTGCCATTACGACTACTCCTTATTTAATTAAGGTTTATAAATTTATCCAAGGCCTGCTGCTCTTCGAGCTGCTGCCTCAGTTTCAGGATTACGAACTCCTGAATTGTAAAGATCCAATAATCTTTCCTCACTAGAACTAGCATTAGCAGGTGCAGTATTGCTGTCAAACTTTTGTGCAGGTACTGTGCCTTTCTTTAATCTAGCATTTTCTTCTTTCAATGATCTGACTTCAGACATATGCCTTGCTGCTGTTTCCATTTCTTGAGGGGTTTGGTACTTCAATAGTACTTCAGGATCTACATTAAATTGTTTACCATAATGTAAGGATGCTTTATATTGCCCTTCTTTAAATTGAATTTGTTGTTGATAATTTTGTTCTGTTTGCATTTGTTGTGTTCGTGTATTCATCCAATTTTGAGCAGCTTGTTGTGCTTGTTGTGGACTATACCCTTGACTCATCAATGTCTGCTGATATTGTGAAGCTTCTTGTTGTGCTTGATTAACAAGATTGTGTTGCTCTAATTCGCTAATTCTTTTTTGCGATTCAGCAAGTTGGTCTTTCATTGCATCTGCACCAACTGTAGGTTCTACAGTTGACGGATAACTATTTACAGACTCAATAGATGTTTCAGGTGATGCTTCTGTAACAGGTGCTGCTTCAGTAGACTCCCCAGGTTCTGCCTGTGTTTCTACCGCAGGTTCTACCGCAGGTTCTATTGCAGGTTCTACTGCAGGTTCAGCTACGGGAGCTGCACTCTCTTCAGACACCATATTTAATTCAGGTTGTGTATTTTCATTTTCGTTTACCATTTTTCCTCCTTATATAAAAATACCAAAATAAATTATATTCGTCAATCCTCTAACATAAGATGATAGCTTCTCATCTTGTCTGCTAAATCATCTCTGCCCATAGATCTCCAATAATCTTCTCTTAACTTTTGTGCTATTACAATTCTTCTGTATTCTTTTTTTCCTATTTGTGCTAATCTTTGCATAAATACAGCAGGCATAGGAAGATCATGGGAATTTCTAGCTACAGTAACTTGTTGTTCTAAAGTAAATGTTTGCATAAGTTTATCATATTCATTTTGCCATAAATCCCAATCTAATGCTTGAGTACCAGGGATTGTAGCTTTTTCATATAGTGCCCAATATTGTGCTAATGCTCTCTTGTTAGGATTACTATCTTTTAAGCTTTCATCTTCAAACTCTATATCATATCCTCTTTCTGTTTTTTGTCCTCTCATACCACTTTTTAATCCTCTATAAGCAGTATACATATTTCTATTTCCTTCTTTAGTGGCAGGATATAATTGAGTTAATGCGATTAATCCTTGCTGATATTCTTCTTCTATTCTTTTTATATTATTAAAGTAAAGTGCAAAATCATTTGCTCCTTGTTTAACTTGTTCTTCCTGAAGTTTTGTTAAGTCATCTGTTAACATATGTCTTAACAAATCTTTTTGAAAAGGTTCCATTTCATCAAAAGGCATATCCATATAATCATAAGAAGCTAGCCTTAATATTTCACTAGTACTTTGTGGGTGAGTTCTCATTCCATATAATTCTGAAAATCCTCTTAATGTTTGTCCTGCCCAATCATTATCTCTACCACCTCCTTCAAAGAAAGTAGAAGACATCCATATAGGAATTGCAGCTTCACTTAAAGGTTGAACAAAGTTAGTAATTGAATCAAAGTTACTTTCTCCTGGTCTAAATACAGGCTCCCCTATATAATCTTTTCCTGAAAATATTCCCCAAGCTGTGGTAGGAGCATAAGCCATTTGAGCTCTGACCCATTGTAATCCAGGGTTTGTTCTTTCCATACTTAAAAAATCTTGCCATTCTTTTACATCATCTCCTGATCCTTTTTTCCACATAAAGGTAAGAGCTTTACCTATAAACTTAGAATCAGAAACAAACTTGGATCCGATACCTACACTTTGTCCTCCTGCTTGAAACATTAAAAATCCTCCACTTGTAGGATCTATAAGATTTGTTACCTTATCAAATGTTTCGTCTTCGTTATCTCCGTCTATATATGAGCCCATCATTTGTAATACTATAGATGCCATTATAGTTCCTGTAGCTAAGTTAACCATAGCTTTTTGTGCAAGTAAACTTCTTGTAGGATCATCGCTGAAAGCCATAGCATAAAGAGAAGCTACTGCTCTTCTGTATCTTGCAGCCAACATCCATTGTGCTTCTTTATATCTTTGTACAGCACTAACTCCTGCTGCTTGTGAACTAAATAATCCTCTCATTCCGTTTGCATAATCTGCAACAGCTTTAACTTGCTTATCTATCATTTCAGGAGTAGCACCATCTACTACTACATCCATTGCTTTTGCTATTTCTATTCCTGCTATATCAAGTACATGATCAAAAGCATTTTTAAATCCTCCTCCAAATCTTTGTCCTGCTCTTGCAACATCTCCCACCCTACCTGGATCCTGTACTTGTTGTTGAAAAACTTCTCCCATCTTTCCTGTAGCTAGCAAATCAAACACTTCATTGTCTTCAGACATTAATAACCATCTACCATACTTTCTGAGTATTGCTTGGTTTTCAGGCATATTTCTATACTGAAGCATCATTTGTTTTCCTGCATCAGGATCTCTCCATGTTCTTAGCAGAGCATTAAAATATCCTTTAAATACTTTAGGCATTATTCTTGGGTGGTTCATCATTACAGGAAATAACTGAATCATAAATATAGAAGCATCAAAACCTAAAGCTACCATTCTTTGAATAGCATTTACTCCTGTCCACCACTTGCTCATTTCACCAGGATTTACTTGTTCAAAAATAGCATCAAAATCTCTTCTCATTTTTAAAAGAGTTTCGTGAGCTCCTTGTTCAGCATCTTTAGCAGTTCTAAAAATTAACTCATCTAATTCAGGTTGGTCTAAAAATATAACATCATCTAAGTTTTTCTTAGCTCTGATTTCCTGGTTTAATATTATTTCTTCAACACCAGGAATCTTTCTTGTTTCTTTTTGTCCCTTCTTATTAATAAATGTTTCAGTTCTTCCAACTAATGTTTCGTATTGTCTAGTTTCAAGTTTACCTAATGCTTTATCAAGTCTTTCAGGATCAGCATCCCAATTAATTTTTTGTCTGCTTTTTATTAAAGCCCCATCTATAAATTCATTATAAGAATTAAGTTGATCTTCTATTTGTACTATTGACAATTCATCAACACCTTCTATATTAAGTAAGTCTGCTTGTTCTTTTGCAAATACATTACTATTATACTCAGCATCAAATCCATCTTTTTTATATTTTAATCCTGTTAAGAAATCTTCATCTATAAAATCTAATCTTTTGTTACTACCATATCTCTTGTATATAAATTGCAATCTATTAATCTCATCGTATCGTGCTTGTAACTCATTCATTTGACTTAACAAACCAAAGCTTCTTTCATCTTCGTAATCAAAAGCTTCTCTCATTTGACCCAACTCATCTATTTGAGATTGTAATTCTGCTTGCCTAGTTCTTCCTGTTTCTGATACGGAATCTTTATAAGCATCAATTAACTTTCTTAATTCTTGAGCATCTTCTTTTGTTCCTATTCTTGTTCCATCAATAACTTCTTTTATTTTATCTAAGTTAACATCTTTAATTCTTCCGCCATTTGAAACAAAGTTATCTCCCATAATTCTTTTAGCCCATGCAAGTGTTATAACAAACTCTGCTTCTTCTTCATTTTCTAAATTTAATTTTTCTAATATCTCTTTAAAAGATTCATTAGTATTTTTGTTTTCAAAATTATTTTCTTTTAATCCTTGTAATCTTTTTAATCCATTCTTATCATCAAACAAATCTGAAATATCTATTTCGTTTTCTTGGAAATACCTGGCAGGATAAAGAGTAAATATTTCTTTTATAACATCTAAATCTTCTCCTACTAATCCTCTAATACTTTCTCCTGCTTCTAATTTTTTTCTTATGATTCTAATTTTAGGAAGAACTCTTTTAGCATTGTGTGCCAATATAACCTGATCAGGCCTAGCATCTAAATCTCCATCCATAGATCTTGCCATTAGCTCTGCAACTTTTTTATCAGTTAATCCAGGTCTTTCTCTTTGCAATTCTCTAAATAACAATTCATTTCTTCTGTCTTCAAGTCTTATAACTTCTATATCTTTGTATTCTTTATAATCTCCTTTTTCTATAGACTCTTTTAAATACTTTGCCATAGATTGATACAAAGCTCTTTTATGTTTAGATGTCATTCCAATTATAAAAGCACTATCAAGTGGCATATAAACATAGCCTTCTGCTTCTGCTGAAGAAATCCTGTTGAATTGTCTTGAGTATTCAGCTCCGATTTTTTTACCAAGTTTCCATACTCTATCTTCTTTTCCTATAATAGCTATGTCATTTGTTTTTTTATGCATGATAACTCTTCTGTTAGCATAGTTAACATCTTGATCAAAGAGTTGTTTCTCTGCATCACTTATGTCAGGATTAAGTTTCATTTCTTCTGCAGCTTCATCTAACATACTTTGTGTCCAAGCAAACATATCTTGTTGTTCTAACTCTGACTTAGCTGTAAAGTTTTGGTTTGTTCGTATACCAAATTTTCTAAGTTGTTTTTGTGAATATTCATTTGCTAAAGCAACCCGTCTTAACATTTCTTTTTGATCATCAGTTAAAAGCTTTCTGTAATCTCTTGCTTTATCAATTATTTTTCCTTTCTTGTAAGTAAACCATTGGTTTTCTAATGGTTTTGTTTCTTCAAGTATTCGTAATACACTTAAGTTTTCAGCATCATGTATGCCTGCTGCTTTAGCAGCTTCTTTTAATTCTCCTCCATCTTCTAGTTTTCCTACCATAATGTTGCCGACTCTTTCTCCTGCTTCGTTTTTAATCCATACATTATTATTTGTTTTACCAAACACTTCATCCATCTTCCACAACCCTGTCCATTCATATAGTTTCATTGCTGCAATACTTGCATTTTTTTCTCCTATATTTTTAGCTGCTCCTAATTTTTCCATTAATGTCCTAGCTTTAGACATAGGGTTTCCTAATCTGTGCACTCTTCCTAGAACATTAGACAATGGTCTAGGTAACTTATCTACAGTTCTTCCTAGTTTACTTAAAGCTGTTTCGGCAGTAGCAACTTCTATATCAGATACAATTTTAGTTGTATCTACATCAGGCATAATTAAATTATCTAAATCATCTACAGTATTTATTTCAAGTTCATGTGGGTCTTGATAAAGTTGTGACAATAAAGCTCTTGCTTTTTGTTCATTTAATTTTAATTCTTCCTCTGCTTTTTCAATTGCTTTTTTAAAATCGGTATCTTCAGTTCCTTTTTCTCGTATTACTTCTGCTTGTATATCTTGTCTATTAAAAGATTGTCGAGTAGAGCCATCAGGATTTACTATCATTACTCCTGACCTACCTAATCGATCAGTTAAATCTTGTCGTTCTTTTCTTATTTTCTTTAAAGCTTCTTTTTGTAAATCTTGTCTGTCTTCAGTAGATATATTTCTAATGTTTAAAGCAGATGCTGTATCAGTTTTTTGAAGTAGTGGCATTAATTGATCTTTTATTGTAGGCCTAACTAATTCAGGAAGATTTTCTTGGATCCATTGAGGAGGTTCATAATAAAGCTGTCTTTTCCCTACTACAGTTTTATTCCAAAATGGCAAATCAGTTTCAACTTCTATAGCTCCAAATCCAGGTACAGTTATTTCTTCTCCTGTTTGTTTTGCTATTTCAAACTGCCTAGCTGTTTCTTTTTGTACTACTTCTTTAAGTTTCTTTTTAAGATCTTCTTCTGTTGTATTACGGACAGGAACAAATTTATCTGATTCCATCATTGAATATAACCCTGCATGATCTTTAGGACTAAGAGAAGATCTTCCTTTTAATCTTGCTATAGATTTCATTATTCCCACAGTTCCTAATCCACCTGCAGTCCCTCCAACTAATCCACCTGCTAACCCTCCTACTATAGCTCCAGGTAATCCTCCTAAATCTTCTCCGTATTCTGCAGCTTCTTTTCCTAGGAAGCCACCTCCTGCAGTAGCTCCTGTTTCTGCTAATAATCTTAAAGGCAAGGAAGTAACAGTTCCAGGAAACGGATCAAAAAGTGATCCTAATACTTTAGGAAACCATTTTAATCCTTTGGGAAATTTAGATAAAACTCTAGCTCCTTTTAATCCTGCAGATATCGCAGGCCCTCCAAAAGCCCATGTGGGTACCATGGCTAAATCAAATGGACTACTAGTATATTCTGCTATAGTTCCTAAAACTTGTCCGACTGGTTTTTCTATAGGGTCAGGAAGCCAAGAATCTTTTACTCCTTTTTGAACAGCTTCTTTAGTAATCAAAGGATCAAAGAACCCTCCTCTTCCTTTTCTTGGTGGGGCAGCTTGAGCCACTTGTTCTATTGAAGTAGTAGGTTGTGGAGGAGGTAATAGATTACTAGTAGAAGGAATCGATTGAGGAGTTCCTCCTTTTTGAAAAGAGTAAAACGGATTATGTCCAGGTTCATGTGGCATTAGTAATAAATAAATCTAGTTGATGGTGAAAACTGTTGACTGTAAACTCCTTTTTGCATTGGAGTTAAACCTGAATATCTTTCAGTAAACGGATCTTGTTCTAAATAATCTGAGAATCTTAAAGGAGATATTTGTCCTTGCCTAGCTTGTGCTCCAAGCTCTCCAAGATATTGGTTATAAATATCTTGGAAACTTTGCTGAAAAAATCTTTGTCTGTTAGGAGATTGTTTAGAAAACCCTGTACCTACAGGCGAACTATAGTAAGCTGCTGTAGGAGTAGATTCTAAAAAATCTCTTGATAGCATAGAAGATACTTCAGGGCTATAAGAGAAATCTGAAAATGTACCAAAATAATCGTTAGCCATTACATTGCACCTCCTATCATAGGAGCTTGCCCTATTCCGTAAGCAAAATTATTAAAAGCTTGCAATTCCTCTAGATCATCTTCTTCTTTTTTTCCATTAGGATTTACTATTCCTTTTCGAATGTTATCTAAATCTTTAAATGATTTGGCTGCTGCTACATCTTTCTTCATTTTTTCCCATGCATCACCAGGTGCTGTCATAAGTTTCTTTTGTTCTGTAGTAGGCTCCGTTCCAAAATTCCATTGATCAAATGTTGAAGGGAAAAGACCTCCTGCTCCTGTATCTGAGTAACCTCCTAGCATAAGGTTTTGGTATGTATTAAAATCCATTTGTTTCAAAGGTTGTTCTACTACGGGTTGAGGGCTT
>Ga0208299_1001418_pt1 | contig 17973 bp, 21 predicted proteins | sample 15_taG_FD_184089 | JGI IMG/M metagenome (GOLD analysis project Ga0208299, IMG submission 184089) | Marine viral communities from the Subarctic Pacific Ocean - 15_ETSP_OMZ_AT15312 metaG (SPAdes) (version 2) | ecosystem: Environmental > Aquatic > Marine > Oceanic | place: Pacific Ocean | collected...
AATCTGCATCAAAGAGTATGGGATCACTACCTGGTGAGGTTGAAGAGAAATTTCTACCATGGAGCCTTCCTCTATTAGAAAAGCTAAATGAGCTATTAGATAAGTCTACGATTGATACACTTATGTCAGAAAGCTTTATTAAGTGTCATCCTGTTAATTATACTAGAGGTTTAACATTTAAAAACTCGTGTGTATTAGTTGATGAAGCACAAAATCTAACTAGAGAAGAATTGACGACTATTTTAACTAGATTTGGCCATGAATCAAAATATATAGTTATTGGAGACTCTCAGCAAAGTGACATTGGAAATAAATCTGGATTTAAATCAATATATGATGCATTTAATACAGACGAGTCTATAGACTTTGGTATAAGTGTATTTACGTTTACAGAACTTGAAATTGTTAGATCGGAAATACTAAAATATATTGTAAAGATATTACAAAAATCAAAGATGAAAAGTTAATGCTTTGCGCATCCGTTCGAACAGCGTTCGTTTATTTTGACCAGATTCAACTAAACGCGAATATTCTAATTTAAAGGCTTCTATAAACTCAGGAGATAAATCAAACTTACGTGGATAAAAAGATCTAACTCTTCTCACCATATATCGTTCGCATAATTCATCATATTCACTCATCTATAATTATTTAATCGCTCTTTCCTTTTATCTTCAGCGATTTTACGTTCCATCTCCTTTTTAATGAGGGAAGTTTCTTCTGGATCAACATCTTTCCATACTTCTTGAAGCTTCTTCATTTCCTCTAAAGTTTCTTCATCTAAAATATTACCAGTTTCGTGCGCGTCACCTTCTGCGTCAATATATAACTTTAATAATTGTATACGTTCATTTCTATTACCGAAAACCTCTATAATAGCTGGTTTATCGTCTGTAATAAAAAACGTAGTCTTTGGATTGTTCTCATGTTCTCTATGTACTGCTTTAAATATATTGTCTATTGATTCTATAATCTCTGCGTCGGTATCTCTCAAATCATCTTCCTCTATTGCAACAGGAGATACTTTGGTAATAGGTGTAAAGAATATAATATCTAAATTACGAAAACTCTCTCGTACTAAGGGTATACACTTAGAGACAAACTTTTCATCAATGTCATTATCTGGTTGCTGCTCGGCCCATATACTATATACTAAATTATCTAATGGACATCTATCAAAGATAACATTTTGACCAGTTCTGTACTTCTGTTGCTCCTCAATCATAAAATTGAGAATATCCCATTGAGTCTTTTTATTAGTCTTCGAAGAATGATCGAGATTATTCTCTTTAATAATATCTCTATAAGTCTTTTTTGGAGTCTTGTAACTCGGCCATTGATCTAAGAAATCTTTTATTAAAGTTGTTTTACCTTGACAGGCAGTACCACTAATTGCAATCCTCATGTTATTTAATATTTATTACTTCAGACTTTTAATGCCATATCCCACACTAGTAAATGAAGTCTAGGACTAAAATTGAAATTATATTTTTTAGCTAATTCAGCAACCATAGGAGCCTTTTCTATATGTTCCTCTCTACTACCACAACAAGGCATTAACCAAACCTGCCCAGTTGGTATATCAAACGGTACAATAAACTTACCGAAGACTTCATCTATATCTGACTCTTTATCAATAACGAACTTAAAACCAGATCCTCTATTAGCATGCCACTCTAAAACCTCAGGTTTATAGCGCCTATCTACAGGGTCTCCGTTATTACTCATTTTAGGAGATGTTGTAAACGTCGCACTTACTCTAACCCATTCATTATCTGGTAAGATAGTTGCGTTAGTTTCAAAATCGATCCGCGGAACAAATTTCCAGCGAGACTCTATATAATGTAATAACTTAATTAATGCTTTTTGTTGCACGAGAGGTTCTCCACCCGTTATTTTTAATAGTGCACCATTATATAAATGATCTTTATGACCGTCTTGCTCGAGCAAATCAACTACTTCCTCTAATGTGAGTTTGTTTTTTATACTCCAAGAAATGAAACTATCACATCCATGAGGTGAGGACTCAGATTTAAATCCGATACAACTCAAATTGCACATAGATAATCTCATAAACACAGAAGGGTAACCTACAAATTCTCCCTCTCCTTCAACCGTATAAAATATCTTATCGTCTGATAGATAAATGGTTTCGGATCCTAGCTCAGTTGGTGTCTTTATCTCGTTCATTACTAAAAGGATTCTTATATATGTCCATATGATCCCGGGCTTTCGCATCTGGATCTTCCTCTTTCCTATTATCCCAATTAATCTCGTCGAAATTAAGATAATACGTACCCTCGTCCGACGGCGGACGTCTTTTACTTCCTTTACCAGCCATTTTTACTATTATATATTATGAATTCTCTTTATCAAGTTTTATTTCAATCGATTGGAGAACGTTATTAAAATTATCCACTACCCAACACACACCTGCACTAGCGAAAGGAAATAATATATATTCATTCTTACTAATAAAATACACAATAACACCAGACCAAAAACCTAAACATAAACTACATTTAAATAATTCTCGAATAAAAGATATTTTTGTAACAATATTTCTTGCAAGGTTAAGAATAGTACCGTATTTGAGAATAAACATTAAACCAATACATGCTAATAAATCAATAAAAATAATTATTCCTCCTTTAATAGCTTTTCTAGTGCTTGATCAATTAAACGAGCTTGAGATATATTCATCTTTACACTATTTCCATAATCATCAATAATTTTAACCATTTTATTGTCCTCAGTTAATGAAATTTCTGGACAGCAAGCCTTTCCACCACACAATAGAATAGATTTCATGTAATTATTTATTAAGTTGATTTATAAATTATCTATCGTATAATGATCTTATATGAGTGATCAATTACTGCAATACGCAAATGGTAATCAACCCCGGACTGAAGAAGAAAAAGAAATAATTATCGAGAATGCTGCAGCGGCTTATGAACAATATATGGACGCGCTCGGTTTTGATTGGAGAAATGATCCTAATAGCTCCGATACACCTAGAAGAGTCGCGAAAGCTTTTGTAAATGACCTAGCAGAAGGGTGTTATAACAAACCACCAAAAATTACAGCGTTTGATAATGTCGATAAATATGATGGTTTAGTTTTTCAAGGTAATATTACAGTACATTCATTTTGTTCTCACCACCATCTACCGTTCGTAGGTAATGCTCATGTATCATATATACCTGGCAAAGATGGAAAGGTAATAGGATTAAGTAAATTAAATAGAATTGTTGAATGGTTCTCGAGACGACCACAAGTACAAGAAAACCTAACTATGCAAATCCATAAACACATCGATAAAGTATGTGAAGAAAATAAAGGAGTTGCGGTCTTAGTAGAAGCAGATCATATGTGTGCGTGTATCAGAGGAGTTAAGCACAATAGTACAATGAAAACTGCTAGAATGTCAGGTGCATTTTTAGATAAAGGAGATCTTACAAGACAAGAATTTTATGATTTTGTAAGAGACTTAAAGTGAGTTAAATACATTCTTAACAAACTTCGGGTCGACACCAATCGGGAGGTCGTCTTTTATTTTTTCCCAATCATTAAAATTATCTCTAATATTACTAGCACTATAAGGACGACATTCAGCATCAATACAGACGTTAACTGCTGTTTCTTCTGGAGACCATATATCAAGGTCTAGATTATTTTTATCAGCCCAATCTGGAGCTGTTTTCCAGCGCTTCCAGTCATTATCTTTTTTACTAGCTCCAAGAATAATTGTAATACCTGGTCGATCCTTGGATAATCTCTCCATCGTCTCGTATGCTGCAGTAACAGGGGATGGATGAGGGGAAACAAACACAGCAACGTTACTCAGTCCTCCAACGCGAATATATTCTTTAAAAATTTCTTCAGCTGCTGCAGGTGTTATAACTGGTCCTTTACCGTGTAATGTTCTTCTCTGACTACTAGCTGACGGTGCAGAAATAATAACTTGAACTTGACCTTGAGGGTATGTTTCGCTGTATTGTTTGACCATTTCATAATGGCCTTTATGAGGAGGTTTAAAACTCCCGGGGACAAGAACAACTACTCTGTCGTTTTTTTTTGAGTCTTCGATAGAAAGCTTACTACGCAAGTCACTTAATTCAAAATTTTCAATAAGAGCATCTATTTTAGAATTAAAAGTTTCACCTATTCCTTCTTCACCAACAATCCTCTCCAAAACCTTAGTAATTTCTTTTGCAGTTTCAGGTTGTACGTCTTGTGTGATCAGCGCCCGGTCGATTCCCATATCGTTTAAATTTATTGATTCTAAATCTGTATTTAAACAATCTTTCGCTAAGTTAACAAGAAACACTTCTCCCTCTGTAGTTAATGGCTCTGTTTCTGTAGGAGGTGGTACATCAGCTGCATCTGGCGCTGGCGGTGTCGCGGCTGCAGCTGGTGCCGGTGCCAATTCGTCACCCTCTGCCTCTGCCACCTTTTTCTTAGGTTTAAACTCCTTGTCATCATCAGCAAGACGATGCTTCTTAAACTTCTTATTCTTATCCGGACCTTTCTTAAGTACAAATTCATCACCTTCTGCTTCGACCACCTTTCCCTTTTTCTTTGTACTAGCTGCTAATGGAAGTGCACTTGCTGCTTTTCGCACTTTCTTTGCGGCCATTTTTGTTAGTTTTTTCATAGCTCCATCAAGCTGTCTCTCATCTGGATCCAGTTTATCTTTCGGGTCCTGTTCCGCATCTTTTTTCGCTTTACCAAGACCCGTTAACGCAGTCTTCATGGCTAGCGCGGACTTTATTGCAGGAGTAACAGCACCCATCTCATTTACCAGTTTATCAGCTATAGAAGTAAACTTGCTCATTGTAATTATTTATAGGAGAGAAAGTTTATTTCTTATGTCTTCGAAGTATGTTTTGTCTAAAAACGTAAGATCGTACTTCTTACAAAAATATTGAAGTTTATTAAAATAGAAATCTCTAGCTTGATTCTTTCTTAATTTTGTATTTAAAACTATACAGAGTTCATCACGAAAACCATCACATTTAACCCTTTTCTTAAAATCAGTAAATGAATATGGTTCTTTTAATGTTATCACAGGAAACTTTTTACTAAAAATATCTAAAAATGATACATATAATTTATTTAACTCGTTACTTGTATCAAAGAATATAACGGGTTTATACTTTCTATTATACTTTTTTAATACCTCGCATGTATAATATATAAAATAATGAAATACATATTTTTTATGGTGGCTATTATTGATTTTTATCTCAGAATCGAATTCTGATATTTTGGAAATCGATTGATTATGTACAAACTGTAATACAGGTGTAAAGTTTACTGCCTTAAAAAATGAATCAGGTACTCTATAACTTAAGTTTTTGTGCTTCGTTAAGCTTTCTAATTCCATTTGCATTATTCTTCCAAAAGTCTGTATAACTAGTTATAATATATTTGTCATTATACCGCAAGTGATTTTTAAATCGGAAATAATAGGACAGCTTTGTAGGAAATAGTATATAACTACCTTTTCGAGTTACTTTAATAACTAAAAACCAATTATCTTCGCTTTCAGCTTGTTGAATCCATTTGTTTAAGGTTTTATTGTCTGTAAAGCATTTATGATAGTCAAATGTTTTATAGCTTTTACACTCAATCTTAAAAGAAGACATGCACGGAGGTACCATAATATCTCCATCCATCATACGCTTTTGATCTTCCGTTAGTCGATCAAGTCGGTGAAAATTAGCGCCTCCAGTATAGGCTCCGGAATTTGGAACTCTAATAAAATTTTCATTAAACGTTTCACTTAAATCTTTAGCAACATCACGCTCCCAACTGTTCCCTTTTTGCTTTGCGGCACTAGGCATTATATAATTATATACTATCTAGCCAGATCTTGCAAGTTAATAAATTTAAGAACTGCATCTTTAGGTATTTTCTCAGTCCAATAATTACCTTCATCTGCAGGATTTAATTCTGGTAATTTATCTCTATCTAATACTAATAAATAACCTCTACCTGTTTTTTTGTATTCATGAAACGCAAACCTACCTGCTAATTGAATATCATCTGAAACGTATGAACCGGTTATACCTTTACGTGTATTACCAACACCTCGAGATACTACAAAACCATTTTTAATTAAATTTTTATATTCTGCAGAAGATATACCCCTATAAGCTTCGTTGGGATTATTTTGTAATTTTGCAATATTAGCAACTATACTTTCTTGATCTTCTCCTTCTGGTGGAAATAAGAGATAATCATATATTGATTTACTTTCGTTTAGTTTTTTTTTACTCTTTTTTTTCTTCTTTTTAACTTTACCTTTGCGTTTTATAGTAACTCCTAATACTTTAGGTAATCTACAATCCTCAGGTGCATATGTATCACCATCTGCGTATTCTCCTCCACCTTGGCCACCTCCCATAGCCATACCGACTGAAGCCATTGTATTATCTGCTATATACTGAGCTACTGCTTCATCGAATAATCGCATTTTAATTATTTAGTTGATTTATGCACAAATGTACTATAATAAATAAATGGATGTTGGTGATATTATTAATCAATACCTCGAGGAGGCGAATCTAGATACCGATTTAGATCGGTTAGAGGTTATTAACACTCAAGAAAGACTAGTAAACAATAAGCATAAATGGTCAGCTAGGCTTATTAATCATAAGATAAATTTAAATAATCTTAAATTTAAAAAAGAATCTGCATTAGAAGATAAAGTTACAGAATTTCAAAATACAGAACCCGTTAGAGTTAGTAGATCTATTGCAGAAAGAGCAGTACGCAATAAAAAAGAAATTAGAGCTTTAGACGTAAAAATAAAAAACGAACAACTCATCATTGATTATCTAGAAAATATATATAAAAATATAAGCTTCGCTACTAATGATGTTAAGAACTTAGTAGAACTTATGAAGCTAGAAACTCAATGATTGCTCTTGAATACCACTCAACTTCTCATATTATAATAGATGGTCCTGAACTCAATATTATAAGAGAACATTTTAGTGTAAAAAATGAAGCTGTTCACTTTCAACGGCGCTTTGGGAGATTTGTACCTCCACGAACATACGTTATAACCAATCAAGGAAAAGTTGAAATTGGTCTACTAGAAGAAATAATTCAATTCTGTGAATCAAAAGATATCCAATTTACAATTGAAGATAAGATTAAAAATATCTTATATCCTTCTTTAACTAAAAATAACGTTACACCATACGATTTAAATTTACAATTAAGAGATTATCAACAAGATATAGTTGACAAATGTATTGGTTATGGGAGAGGTACTGTTATATTAGCTACTGCAGGCGGTAAAACGCTTACAATGGCGAGCTTGTTGGAGTTTTATTATAAAAATTATAGTAAGAACTTCAGATGCTTAGTTATTGTACCAGACTTAGGTCTTGCAAATCAAACAAAAAATGATTTTGAAGAATATAATACATCATTCTCTACATCAAAATGGACAGGTAAAGATAAATTAGATTTATCTACAAATGTTATAGTCGCGAATTTAGGTATACTACAAAGCTCTAAGCAAGACATATCTTGGATCGAGCATATTGATGTGTTAATTGTAGATGAAGTTCATAAAGTAAGGAGAGGTAATAAAGTAAACAAACTCTTCAAAGCAGTTAAGACACATATTCGATTTGGATTCACTGGTACATTACCTCCAGATAATTTAGATAAATGGAATATTTTTGGTAAAATAGGTCCTCAATTATATGAGAAAATGGCTCATGAATTGAGAGTTGACAATCATGTTGCACCAGCTAAAGTTCATGTATTAGAACTAAACTATAATACACCTACAGCAGAAATATATCACGGAACTAATAGTAATGCGTACTATACACAAGAAAATGAATTTATACGAAACAGCTCTTATAGAAACACATTGATAGCTAAGCTCTGCGGTAAATTAACTAATAATGCATTGATATTGGTGGATTATATAGAACATGGAGAGCGTTTATTAGAAACGCTGCAAACTATATGTGAAGACAAAGATGTATACTTTATACAAGGTAGTGTTGATACAGAACAACGTAAGATTATACAAGACTATATGGAGTCTCAAAAAAACGTAATCGTAATAGCAATTTCAAAAATCTTTTCTACAGGTATTAACATTAAAAACTTACATTATATTATATTTGCTGGAGGTGGAAAAGCTAAGATAAAAATAGTTCAAAGTATAGGTAGAGGACTGCGCTTGCATATTGATAAAGAAGAGCTTATAATCTTCGATATTGCTGATAATTTACGATATGGTCAACGTCATGTCGAGCAACGATTAACTTTATATGATACAGAGCACATAGGTTATACGTTTAAACAATTTTATGAAACCGAGAAGTAAAAAACCAAATAAAAAAACTTACTATGTTAATCCAAAGAGATTTTTACAACTATTAAAAGAGTATTATGAATCAGATGACTTAGTTGAAGAGCTAGCAGAATCTACCAGTAAGATTGCTGTTGGTTTGAGCTATTCTCCGAATTTTATAAACTATAGTTATAAGGATGAGATGATTGGTGACGCAATAGTTAAAATGATTGCTGCTGTTAAAAATAAAAAGTTTAATCTTGAGTCTACCTCTAATCCTTTCTCGTACTTTACTACAATTGCTTATCATGCATTTATCAATAGAATTAAAAAAGAAAAAAAGTACAGAGAAACTATTACAGCATATCAAGAGCAATTATATAGTGACTTGGATATAAACGAACCAACATCAAGGAATGCTCCACAAAAAGATTACGATAAAGAGTTGTACACGTAAATGCCTTTAGACTCAACAGATAAAGTTAGTTTCTTCACTGACTTACACTTAGGCTTACATCAAAACAGCGAAAAATGGCATGATGTAACTTATAAGTGGGCAAAGTGGTATACAAAAGAACTTAAACGTAAAAAAATCAAAAAGATAATTTTTGGCGGTGATTTATTTCACTACAGAGACGAAATAAATGTTAAAACATTATTTTTTGCAAATACACTGCTAGATCTGTTTAATGATTTTGAAATATTAATGATCCCAGGAAATCATGATGCATATTACAAAGATAACTCTAGTGTTCATTCTTTATCAATATTAAACAATAGATCTAATATAACAGTCTTCGATAAACCTTGCGTTGAGGTAATATCAAATAAGCGCATCGGTTTCTGTCCGTGGGGCACGGAAACAAAAGATATTCCAGATGACTGTGATTTAATAGTCGGTCACTTCGAATTACAAAACTTTAGCTTTAATTCTTTTAAGATTTGTGAGAATGGTATGGAGTCTGCCGATGTATTAAACAAATCTAAGCTAATTTTTTCAGGTCATTTTCATAAAAGACAACATCGCAAGTATGATAACGGGGAAATTGTATATGCAGGTAATCCATTTGAAATGGACTTTAATGATATTGGAGATTCAAAAGGATATTATATAATAGATTTAGCTCCCGAAGAAATAGAATATAAATTTTATAAAAACACTATCTCTCCAACTCATGTAAAGGTAAACCTATCCAATCTAGATACACTTAAAAGTATTGCAAAGAAAAAGGGCTGGTCTAATCTCGCAATAAAAGTTGTAATAGATAAAGATGTAAAATCTAATTTATTAGATAAGATTATCGCATCGATAAATTTTGAAGCACCTTTTTCGTTTACTACAGATTATTTACATAAATTTAGCATAGGAGACAACGTCAACCTAACTAATGAATTTGGAGACTTGAATATTAAACAATGCATCATAGAATATATTGAATCTCTTGATGTAGAAGATAAAGTTGAAGTAATTACCAAAACAGTACACTTGTATAATAAGTTTTCATGAAGTACGTAGATTTTAGCTCAGTGAAGATTCGGAACTTTCTGTCCATCGGACAGGATCCAGTTGAAATATCTTTTAAACAAGGTCTTAACGTAATTACTGGTGTTAATAAAGATAAAGAAGACAGAAGAAACGGAGTTGGAAAATCTACAATCGCAGATGCGATACACTTTGCGATTTTCGGTGAAACTATTCGCGAATTGTCAAAGGAATTTATAGTTAATTCTATTAATAAAAAGAATACATATGTAGAATTAAAATTCTGTATTAACGAAAATAATAAGACTAAAAATTATAGAATTGTTCGTAAGTTAAAGCCAACAAAATGTTATCTATATGTTGATGATGTTGATCTCACAGAGAGTACTATTCCAAACACAAATAAAAGAATAAAAAGCGTTCTTAACAGCTCTCCTGAGGTTTTTCAGAATTGTGTTATAATGTCTCTCAATACTACTCTACCTTTTATGGCTCAACGTAAAGTAGAAAAGAGAAAGTTCATAGAGGGAATACTTAACTTAGAGATATTTTCTGAAATGTTACTTGCCGCACGATCGGAGTATAACGAGGTACAAAAGAAATACGAACACATTACTAAAGATTTTGATCATGCAAATAATATCTGTAAGCTATTAACTGATCAAAAAGAAAACATAATTAGTAGCGTCAACGAACAAAAAAAGAAAATATTAGAGAGAGTTGAAACAATTCAATCTGAAATAGAAGAAAATAAATCTAAAATTAAAAGCATTAATAAAGAGTTGTTTGAAAAGAGTAAAGATAAACTCAAACGTATTAATGAAAAAATTTCTGATATATCTACACAACTATCTAATGTAAAAACAAAAATTACGAGACATGAAACTGAAATAGATTTTCATAATAAAAAACTTAATAATATTGGTACAGCAGATGACGTTTGTCCTACGTGTTTACATCAAATTACTAACAACGACAGAGACCATATTCAAAAAGAAAAAAATAGTATTCTTAAGGATATAAAAAACTGTGAGGATGATATAGTAAGTCTGGATCAACAAATTATTAGTATTAAAGATCTAAAGCAGAATAATATAGATGCACAAAATCAAATTAATCAGTACATCTCTAATATTAAAACCGTAAACAATAATAATAAGCTAGCCAAAGCATATATTAAGAATTTAAATAGCGATTTAGAAAAAAATAATAAAGACTTAAGTGAGTTACAAGATCGTGAGACAAGTGTAGAGATACAAGATTTAGATAATAAAATTAATAACAGTTTAGCTGAAGTTAAACAACTTGAAGATGATTCTAATACAGTATATAAGGGTCTATCGACACTTGAAGTTGTAAAATATATTCTATCAGAAGAAGGTGTTAAGTCTTTTATTGTAAAGAAAATATTAGATGTACTAAACAATAGATTGTTGTATTATCTTCAAAAGATGGACGCGAATTGTATATGTAGGTTCAATGAATATTTTGAAGAAGAAATCGTAAACGAAAAAGGTGAAGATTGTTCTTATTTTAATTTTTCTGGTGCAGAGAGAAAAAATATTGACCTAGCAATATTGTTTACATTCATGGACATGAGAAGGTTACAGGGAGATATTGCATATAACCTAGTTATGTTTGATGAGTTACTGGATAGTTCATTAGATGAAAAGGGTGTAGAGCTTGTACTTAATATTATAAAAGAACGTATTGAGACATATAGCGAGAGTATCTATATTATATCACACCGGAAGGAATCCGTTAAAGCGGCAACTGGTGACGTTGTAGTGTTAGAGAAAAAGAACGGTATCACCAATCGAGTGGATTTACTTAACAAAACAGAATAAATTTATATAATGATTACTCCGTTTCATTCAACGACACAACGGCTACCATTTAGTCCTCCAATCATCAACAATCCGCTCGCGCAGGGTAGTGGTATTAGTAATATACATCAAATTCGTAAGCCAAAAGTAACTGCAAAATCAACTACTCACACTGCCCCTGACCTTCCACGAGGAGTAAATTTTTATGCTGATTATTCTGGTTGTGGTCATTGGAGAATGATATGGCCCGAGCTTCTACTTAACTGTTACGGTAAAGCTAATATACAAGGTGGAACAGTAATGATAGGAGATAAAAACTTCTATAAAGGACTTAAAGCTATTCGAATACAACGACAAGCAACTGAGTCTCAATTAAACTATATTAAATGGCTTAAACAAATACAAGGTGAGTGTGGATTTAGAGTCATTTACGAAATAGACGATCTTATTTTCAAGGAAGATATTCCTCATTATAATAAGTTTAGATTTGCATTTGAGGATCCTAGTATCAGACAAACAAGCATGGAAATCATGCAGATTTGTGACGAAATTACAGTTACGAATCAATTTATGAAGGAGTATTATATAGACAAAACTGGTAACAAAAATGTTACAGTTATACCTAATTTTATTCCAAAATTTTGGATGGATAGATATTATGATTTAAATCAAATTAAAGAAAATTATCAAAAATATAAAAGTAAACCACGAATTGTTTATTGTGGTAGTGGTGCTCATTTTGATGTTGAAAATAATATAAAACAAAAAGACGACTTCTTTCATGTTAATGATGTTATACGAAAAACAGTAGACAAATTCCAGTGGGTGTTTGTTGGAGGTTTTCCTTTAACTCTAAGAGATTTAGTCGCGCAGAAAAAAATTGAATATCATGAATGGACAAATTTGGTTGATTATCCAAAGTTTATTAGCACCTTAAATGCAACAGCGTTTTACGCACCATTAGAAGATAGTAATTTTAATAAAGCAAAAAGTGACTTAAAGTTTATTGAGTCAGCTGCATTTGGTATTCCTTGTATTTGTCAAGATTTATGTACATATGATACTGCGTTTCATAAGTTTAAAACTGGAGATGATCTAATTAATAAAATTGAACACATCACTGGAGATTATAAAAAATATATAAAAGAGAGTAAGCGAGCACGAGCATATATGGATAAGCGCTGGATGGAGACTAACATAGATTATTATAAAGAACTTTACTCTCTTCCATATGCAGATAAAGGTCGAAAGTTACTTAATTTCCAAAACGGAATCAGTTGATTTATTTTTAAAATTCTCTTATACTCGTAGCAGTGTACAGGAATTTAGCTTATATACCTAACCAGAGAGTCATGCGACTCTATACATGGGATGAGAATGGGGAACGAATAGAAACTGACTGTCCCTATCAACCGTACTTCTATCATGAAACAAATTCAAATAGACATGATGGTATATCTTTATACGGTACTAAGCTTAGAAGAGTACTATCGAATAGTAATTTAGATCGCCGTAAGCGGATTGAAGATTTAAACGATCATAAGATTTATGAAAACATTACTCCCTATCAACAGTTTCTTATAGATCGGTTCTGGCAAGTAAACGAATCCGATGATTTTACCAAATTTCCATTAAAGATATGGTTCTTTGATATTGAAACATATTCCCCAGATGAATTTCCAAAACCTGAAGAAGCGAGTCATATGATCAATGTTATTACTGTGTATGACACAGTGAAAAAAAAATATTATACATGGGGAATTAATGCATACACTCCAAAATCAGATGACGTTGTATATGTTCATTGTCAATCCGAAACCGACCTATTACAACAGTTTTTAGACTTTTATGTCAAAGATCGTCCAGATATTTTATCAGGATGGAATAGTGAGATCTTCGATGTTCCTTATGTAATAAACCGTGTTAGAAATCTATTAGGAGAAGATGCGACTCGATTATTCTCACCAGTGCATGATGAAATTATGAAGCCGATTTATCAGAGAGTGTATCGTGGTAACTTTGGTATGAATACTACAAAATATGTAGTAGAAGGTGTGTCAATGCTTGATTATCTAGATGTGTATAAGACCTTCAGCATGGGAATGAAAGACAGTTATAAGTTAGATAACATCGCGCATATAGAACTAGGAGAGAACAAGGTAGATATAGGAGAAACTAACCTTGCTGCCTTATCTTTAGAGGATTGGGACAAGTTTGTTGACTACAATATACATGATGTTAGATTGTTAGTCCGACTGGAGGAGAAACTTATGTACATGGATCTTGCCCGGATGTTGTCTTATATAGGTCTAACTCCGTTTAACGCAGCATTAGGTACAATTAGCACTGTTAACGGTAGAGCAATTGTCGAAGCACGTAAGCTAGATCCACCGCGAGTGATCCCAACTTTTGTAAAAGATCCAGGAGATTCTAAAAAGTATGAAGGGGCGTATGTTGGTGAACCACAACGTGGCTTCCAGGAGAATGTTATATCTTTTGATGCGAATTCACTATATCCTAGTGTGATGGTAACACTCAACCTAAGCCCAGAAACCAAGGTAGGTAGCATCGTTGGTACAGATAATGGTAAGGTCTTTGTCAAGACAGTTAATAATAAAGATATTGAGATGTCTTATGAGGATTTTAATAAATGGTGTAAGAAAAATCAAATAGCAGTCACTCGTGCTAAAAAATTATTTTCACAAAAAACTAAAGGAATCTTTCCTAGAATTACAGATCATTTTTATGATCTCCGCGTATTAAAAAAACAAAAATGGAACACCGCTCGTGAAAAATTACATCAGTTAGGTGTAAAATTAGAACAAGAAACAGATGATAAGCTGCGCACAGAGTTACAAAAAAAGATAAAAGATACTAAGCTTAGAGTAGATCAACTGTGGATTGGTCAATTCACTTTAAAGATTCTTATTAACAGAATCTATGGTTATTTTGGTAATAAAATCTCGCAAATGGGTGATGGAGACATCGCAAGATCAATTACACTAACAGGTCGAGATGTTATTAAACAGAGTAATATTATTCTTAAAAACTATGTAAAAAAGATAACAGGGTTAACAGATAAAGACTTAGACAACAACGATCCGATCATATATAACGACACAGATAGCTCATATTGTACAATAACTCCAATCCTTAAACATTTAGGAATACCACTACATAAAAATAATAAAATCGATCCACGAGTATATAAATTGGTACAAGACATTGAAACTGATTTAAACATTCATATCGAACAATGGGCAAAGGATACCCTATTAACCAAGGATCCTAGGTTTGTTTTTAAACGAGAATCTATCTGTGATAAAGGTATTTTTTTACAAAAGAAACGGTATGTCTTGCATAAGCTTGACGATGAAGGAGTTGTTTGTAACAAATTTAAATACACTGGAGTAGAAGTGGTTCGTACCACTATGCCCAATGCAATTAAGCCGTATGTGAAGAAAATTATCGAGCATATGATTATGACTGAGAATCAAAATACTACGAATGAAATCTTCGAAGAGACGTATGAAATTTTCAAGTCACTGCCTATAAAAGATATTGCATTTGTAATGGGTGTTAAAGAATATGAAAAATATAGCATACACGCTAAAGATTGGATGGTCAAAAAGGGAACACCAATTCACGTTAAGTCCTCTATATATTACAACAAGCTTTTAGATCATTACGGTATTTCTAAAAAGCACGAGTATATTAGTTCTGGTGACAAAGCCCGGTATTTTTACACAGTAACTCCAAATAAATTCGGGTTACAGTCGTTAGGGTTTAAATACGACTTCCCAGCAGAGTTCGAACAAGATTTTAAAATAGACTACGAAAAAATGTTCGACAAAATTGTTTACAGTGTTATTGATCGTTTCTACGAAAACGTGAATTGGAAGTCATTTAAACCTGGCCAAGCGGTGAATTTAGATTTATTTGATTTCTTTAAATTAGAAGTTGCAAATTAATTCTCAGGTTCTATAATACTCGTATGGACATTATCACTTATATTGATAGTATTGGTAGGACGTGCTTCGGAGAGTTAGACGAACGCACGGATGATGGCATTAAGGTAAAGTCTCCTGCAATGATTATGGTGACACCGAATGATGCTGCAAACATGAAAGTTGACGTTATGCCTTTATTCTTCACAGAATTTTCCGATGGTAAACAACCGGTATTTTCTTATAAAAATTCGCAGTTTGTAGAGGTCTTAATAGATATCTCCGGTAAGCTGCTAGAGCATTATGCTGCGAAGATCAACACTAAAGGCGAGCCGAATCCTGAACCAGTTGCAGAAGCTCTTGAAGAGGAAGTACCAGAAGTAACTCTATTCGAGGATTAATATGTCATCTTTAGCCGACAAAGCTTTTGCAAAATTACAAAAGCTAAATTTACACGCGACCACTCTAGAGAAAAATACATTAAGTAACGTAACCGAATGGATCGACACTGGATGTCTAGTTTTAAACTCTATTCTGTCTGGCTCTCTATATGGTGGGGTACCTAAAGGTAGAATAACAATCTTCGCAGGCGAAACCCAATGTGGTAAGACTTTTATTTTAAATAAAATTCTCGCTAAAGCTCAAGAGAAGGGAATGATTCCTATAATATTTGATACTGAGGTTGCTATTGAAAGAGAAGGCGCTGAGAATGTTGGCTTAGATGTTAGTAATGTAAAGTATGTTCCTGTAGATACTGTTGAAAATTGCCGTAATCAAATTATGGCTTTTTTAGATGAAGTAGAAAAGGAACCTGAACTTCGCGGTAAATTTATTATATCTATAGACTCCTTAGGTAACTTAGCGTCGTCAAAAGAAATTGCAGACGCGGAGGCTAATAAAGGAGCCATGGACATGGGGCTCCGAGCTAAACAGCTTAAATCCATGATGCGTATTATTACATATAAGGCAGCCGTTACTGGTACTACTATTATATGTAGTAATCATACATATGCTGATCCTGGTGCACTCCATCCTACCTTAGTCAAGCAACAAGCTGGAGGTTCCGGACCTATGTACATGGCTTCTTTATTAGTCCAAATGGCTGCTAAAAAAGAAAGGACAGACACGGCAAATGATAAAGACGAAGCGTTGACTGAGAGCAGAAATTACTCCGGTGTTACTCTTCGAATGTTAACTGTAAAAAATAGGTTTATACCTGCATTCTTACAAGCGGAAGCGTATTTAAACTTTAAAACAGGTTTAGATAAATATTCCGGATTAAAAGATGTTGCCGTTGCTCATGGAGTTATTCAGCAAAACGGTTCTACGTATACTATGGGAGACAAAAAGCTAGGATACTACAAGAATTGGCGCAAAGACGAGGAACTGTGGAATACCATACTACCTAAGATAGAATCTTCTATAAGTGAGAAATACCGATATGGTAAAGCTTTAGAAGATAGTGCTATACTAGAACAAGACGATGAGTAAAGCCGTAGTACCAATTTCAGGTGGTTTAGATAGTTCAGTTATATTGAGCATTGCATGTCAGCGGCACGATGATGTATATGCTATATCTTATGACTATGGTCAAAAACATAATAAAGAACTATTATATGCAGGATATCAGATTGATAATTACGATAACATAGAAGATCATAAATTTGTAGATATTAAATTCTTTAAAGATGTTGCACCTACATCCTCTCTTACCAACAATGATATTAAAGTAGCCCACGCGAGAGATGTATTAGGTGATGCGCAAACAGTAAATTATGTTCCTTTTCGTAATATGATGATGTTATCTATTGCATGCTCATATGCAGAATCTGTAGGTGCAAATAGTGTGTATCATGGATCAGCATTAGTAGATAGTCAAGCTGGTTATTGGGACGGAAGCTCCGAATTCTTAGAGCAAATTAACAATCTAACTGCTTTAAACCGAAAAAATAGAATTGAAATAGAAGCACCATTAATACAATTATCTAAGAAAGAAATTATTAACCTAGGATTATATAACGGAGTAAATTTTAAAGATACTTGGACTTGTTACGAAGGAAAAGACCTAGCATGCGGTTATTGTACAGCGTGTAGCTCTCGTATACAAGGATTCTTAGACAATAAAATGAAAGACCCAATAAAGTATGAGCGAACAGATATACCATGGTAAAGAACTAGAATATTCTGATATTTTATTAGTACCAAAATATAGTGAATTAGATTCTCGAGAATCAGCAAATATATCTTTCAAATTAGGTAAGTTTTCATTTAACTTACCAGTAGTTCCGTCTAATATGAAAACTGTAATAGATATCGAACTATGCAAGCAATTAGATGATAATAATTATTTTTATATTATGCATCGGTTTGATAATGTAT
>Ga0208299_1001420_pt1 | contig 17967 bp, 9 predicted proteins | sample 15_taG_FD_184089 | JGI IMG/M metagenome (GOLD analysis project Ga0208299, IMG submission 184089) | Marine viral communities from the Subarctic Pacific Ocean - 15_ETSP_OMZ_AT15312 metaG (SPAdes) (version 2) | ecosystem: Environmental > Aquatic > Marine > Oceanic | place: Pacific Ocean | collected...
CCGTATGGTGATAAATATCTGTTAATCTTCATATTTTATAAATTTGTAAATCCTAAACCTTGTGCTGAAAATTCAGCTGCATCGAAACTATCTCCAGCGCCAGCATCTTCAAAGCCTCTTATATAATTAAACCATTTGTTTTCTTTATCAATAAACTCAGCTATACTACCATCTTGCATATCTGTCTTGATCTCAGAAACCTCCCAACCTTCTTTAGCCATATTATTGCCATAAATTTGTCCTACATTTATAGGTGGATTATTACCTTGAGATAACTGATAAAAATCAGTGGTAGAATCTTCCAGGGTTTTACCTTGAGTTCCTTCGTAGTTTATAGTTTTAAATCTTTTAACTGAACCTTGTGCTCCATTAAACAACGTTCGTACCATTGAGTGAGATTGAGTTTGATAGAAGTTATTTCTAGCCGTTGTGAATCTCAGTTCTTCGTTTGCGTCAACATAAACATCTTTGCTAAGAGTAATATTACCTCCTATAGCTTGCGTAACCGTAGTGTCTACTGGTATTCCATTACCTTCAACATTCATTCCATCTACAATTACAGCTGTTGTTCCAGCCGAAGCATTACTCAAAGAAATAACACTCCCACCATTTACAGCTGACACTGTTGTTCTGTGGAAATCAAGATCAATATGGTGTTGCCACATTTCCCCCATTCCAATTCCTTCTCCGTACACGTCTCCGTATAGTCTTTTAGAGTCAGACCCCACATCTGTAGGTAAGCTATTGAACTTGTTAGAAGGGAAAGTATAATATTTGTTTTTATAACTAATACCATCTTGTTGGATAAAGCTTTTGAAACTAATCCAACTACCTCCTTTTTCTTCAGTAAAAGATAGAGTATAAGCATTAGTAACCGCATCTTGATCTTTAGTATCTATAGATAAATTATAATGATCTTCTCTAGTGTCAAAACTACCAATTAACGTCTCAGCTCTCATTAGGTTGTCTTTAAACCAATCTTTCATACCTTTATCAGATATAGGAGTTAAACCGTCTCTAGACAACCTCATAACAGTTCCTCTGTCTTTGTCTGTAAAGTATACTCTATACGACTCAGCAGCGAATGATTCTGGGTTCCTTGACATACCGTACTCACCTGAGAAAGGTATTGATTGTCCTAAAACAGCCGCGTTCGATGTAACGTTTGTGTTTCCGTCAGCATTAAATAGTGCATCTTTTTTAGCTAATATCTTAAATACTTTGTTTTCACAGAATGTTACTAAATCTGTATCTCTAGCAAATATCTTTTGAATTGAACCATTTATAGGGTTAAGATCTTTTGTGATTGGCTCAGCTTGTATAAATTGATTTGTATCATTAACACCACTAGTAGAGTTATATATACCAGAGAATATTAAACTACTACCTTTTCTTTCCTCCTCATAAGGAGTTGCTAAAGGCATAGAAGCTTTCACTCCCTTGTCAATAGTAACAGCGTTGTAATCATCTCTAACTCTATTTGATTCAACTCCATTCCCGAAAGAATAACAGTTGAAATAACTTAAACTTCGTGGAAAACTCGTCGTGTGTGTGTTTATTTTTATCGTGAATATTAAAAGTGATACTACGCTTTCAACTACCGCCGTAACCGTCTCCGTATCTACTCCAGCCCCATAGTATGATCCCTCGCCACTCATTGTGAATTTAACCGGGGCGCCAACCATGGGTGGAAGTGGGTCTCCAAAAGTTGAGGAAAGAGGATCGGTGTCTTCATTGATATGTGAGTTTAACCAGATCATATTTTCTTGAACACCGTCAACAATACTAGTGAGATTAATAGTTCCATCGTTTATTGTAGCTTCACTACCGACTTCAATATGCTCTTCACCTCTTAAATTAAAGTTGTTCCAACCTGGCTCTTCATCTGTATCTTCTCTAAAACGTTTTACGTTAACTGGGTACGATGGTGATGCCGCGTAGTATATGTCTAACCCGATGTCTTCTCTTGGTTCTGTTTCAAATACAGCTGGATTATTACTCATTGTTTTGTCGTTATCCTCCTCGCTATAATACTCTAAAACTTCTATAGTAGTTTGGTTTAAACCTCTTTCGTGCAAACCAATATACGGTCCGCTGCCAAGAATATCTTCATCCCAATTAACAAATTTACCATTTCCATCAACTTCAGTGTAAAAATCATGATCTAAACTATCTGGTTGTTGTTGGGTGTTGTTATTAATAACACCTCTACCGGTATCATTCACATTCCAATAGCTAGCTAGATTATACATTTTATAACCCTTTCTTTGATCTTCATTATCTGGATCAGCAATATAATCGTAAGGAGGTGTACCACCTTTTTCAGTTGTAACGTGCCCCGCTGCGTTACTGTCATATCTTACCCTAGCTCCTGAAGCTCCAGCTTGTTCTACGTTAGCCTTACCATCCGCATCTACGTGGTTTGTTATAGGGTGAAATCCATTTTCACCACCACCAATTTCCTTATCTAATACTACATTTATTCTAAGTCTAAAATTAGTCATGTGTCTACCCGTGTTTCTCCAATGACCTGTGTAAGGCATAGCACTAGTATCATTAAATAAATCACTGAAGTAAGCGTTTTCACCCCCAAGACGCTTTCCATTTCTTCCGCACATCACGCTTCCGGAGTTTGGTAATACGTTTTTGAAATGACCAGCTCCACTTGTAATATCGGTTAATATATCCTTGTCCTCCACACAACCCCAAGATCCTTTAAAACCTTCATAGTTATAAACTTTTTCAACATTAGCCTGAGTTATAGTATATATTGTTTGATCAGGATCTTGTTTAAATCTAAACATAGTACCAACGGTAGCCATTGCGTTACCAAATGTAACCTCTCCAGCGTTTTCAAGCCCTAAATCATGTGCTGGTCGTATAGCGTCGTCGTCTTTACCAATTCCCCAATAAGAGATACTCATGTGAGAAACGCCTTGGTGACTATATATACCGTGACCACCATAGCCCTCAGCTGCTCCAACTTTATCAATAAACCACCTATCCCAATCTACCCTCGTGTACGGCCACTCTGTATCACTCGCTCCAGTACCAGTGTCCCAATACCCCATCCAATCTCTATTTAAATAACCTATAGTACTTGGGCTCCACTCAAATGTTGGTTCAAAAGGGGTTGTACCGATACCTGTGTTGATTCCATCTCCTCGTAACATAGCGCGGTTATCACCCCATATAGCTGGCATTAAATACGGGTTAACGGAATTACCTTCATCAAAATTACTTAAAGAAGCGTAAGCATCAACCGCTGCGCTACCCGTTGGTGTAGTTGAGGTAAAAACCATAGTTGAAGTTAAATCCGTCAATATTTGTGTACCTGGGTTACCGGCTGCGATGTTGGTAAAGTGTGGTGGTAACGCGAACCAACTAGCGCCAGGGTTGGGCGTTGGTGGTGTGGTGATTGTGGAATTATTGTAGTTTGTAATATCAGATTTAAGAGGTATCCACTTTGGTTCCCAACTACTCGGGAAAAAAGAAGGCCAATCTTGTAAAGTTTTATTTGGAGAAAAGAAAAATGGCTGCCCTAGCGAATCAACATGATACTTGTATTTTTGAGACCAAAAGGTTCCGTTACCCCATCCCTTTGTACCCTCTAAACCTTGAAACAAGATATCGTTACCTGAGGCACTCGGGTCACCATACTGTGCTGGATCTACACTAGTATCAAAAGCACCGCCTGGGAGTAAAAAAGCATTTGGATCTAACCAATCACCAGTAGTATTTGAATTGTCGAGAGGACCTGGGCCATAAGGCCATGTTTCATTTGCTGCTAACAAACTTCCGCTATCATTCACCCCGTCAGGAGCTCCACCAGGCGCCCCTCCCATAGTCCTATACGTTGCGGCAGTTGCGTACGAACCATAACTACTAACAATACTATATGGATTTCTTGCGGGATTGTTCTTCCACTTTGTGTGTGCCTCACGCCCGTGCATCATAGTACCATCAGTCAGATTACCAATTGGATCTGGGTATGTCGAGTTACCCGGTGGCACGGATGAGTGCATTGTAAGGTTTACTCCAGGTGGAATATAATTTGTGAGTTTTTCGTCTACTAGTGCCGTGGGGTAAGTTGATGAATTATCATGCTCCACTGGTTTCATAAAACTCCAATCTTGAATCCCAGGATGTGCGTCGCATATATACTTAACACCTTTGCTGTGTAAAACAACTACACTATCACCTGTTTTTTGCGAGGGTTTTACTATATTTGTTACAAAGTCATTACTCTTAAATAACTTAACAAAGAATCTACCCTCAAATTGAGCCTTGTCTCTTACCTTGTATGTCCTTACTTCTATCGACAGTCCTCTCGATAAATCTAAATTATGAGGAGGTTCAGTGAAACGTATATCTTCCCCCATTCTTTTTTCTAACGTCATCCTCATTATTGGATGAGTTGTTCCTGGAACCTCAACCTCAGTTTCTATGTAAACACTAGGATCACTTGGGTCTTGGATTTGCTCTATATATGTTTCTGGATCTTCCGTAGTTTGTGTCAACGCTCCTACTTTGTACCAATCAGATTTATTAGTCAAAGTATTCACGCTAGCCGCGAACCCACTTGCTTGGTTTGGGGATTGTGTTATTCTTATCTCCACCCCATCTCTAAGATGACTTTTTATTCCACCAAGTATACTTGCCTCCATATACTCTTTATATATGTCTAGATATATTCTATTTACTCCAGGTATACCACTTGGAGCAAACATACCAGATTGCCAACCACCAGGTTTACCACTACCACCCCAACCAGGTGGAGGAAGCATCATTGGAGCACTTCCCCAGTATTGCGTGTCTGTTTTTATAAACGTTGGAGCGCTGTTTTTTATATCTATAACCTTGTATTCCTCATCCGTAACGACAGCAATATCAGTTTCGTGTTGCTTTTTTAGGATTAAAACCCCGTCTTCTTTAATTTTATTTCGCTCTGACGAAGGGAATGAAACCCACACTCCACCATCTTCAGCATCGTACCAGCGATCCATGGCTGCGTTGTAGTACTCGTTTGAAGTTTCTTTAATGTAGTAGGTAAATGATTCCGCCCAATCTGGAGCATCAGATGTCATTCCAACTTGTATTCTATTATAAAAAGGAGCCCTGTCTTTTTTAATTTTAAACAGACCTGTTTTAGAAGTTAACACCGGCGTTTCTCTACCATACCTATCTCTATAGACAATACCTAATTGATAAGATCGCATCGACTTCAAAGATTTAGCTGGTAGTTTTGGCGACGGCGTGTCTACAGTCATGTTTTTCACCGAAACATTAAAGATAGGTTTTATTTCATTAGAAGAACCGTCGGACTTTACGTCGTAGTTTTGTAAGTAATTTGCAAATATTAACCTATTAGCGGTGATATCTTGCGCTAAAGCTTTTCTAGGAACGTTATCCCAAGGCCTAAGCATTTGGTTAGATGGAATCGTAGCGTGTATCAACTCTGAGCTGATTGTGTATTTTCCAAAGTTTTTACCAGTTCCAGGAGTATTCCAGTAATTTACACCACTAGCAGGAGTACCAACAACGTCATCATCCTTTTTAAAGCTTTCAACCGTGTAAACGTTTGGAGAATTTGATTCTTTATATAATAAATCAACCTGAACAACATCTTTAGGTATGCTTTTTGGCACCCAATCTAAAACCTTTAAAGATCTTAGGTTGTTTACCATACCTAGATTATAACCTTTTTTAGGGAAGTAATCGAATTCACCAGGTATAAATGCCACTTGAGACCATGGGGCAAAAATAGAATATTCCCCATCCTCATATTTGTATCTGTAAGAAAATCTAGGAAACTTAAGCTTGAACATAGGGTCTTCCTGTACTAGTGTTACAGAGTACATATCATCTATATCTGTTACCATTGGGAAACCTATAGCGTTGGTTAGTAATTCAACTAAACAACTTACTAATTCGTTTCTTGGTCCCGACGAGAATGTCCACTCGTGTGTTAGTGGGTCTAAATAAGGGTTGGCAAAAGGAATGTTAGGATCTTGAAGTTCCGGAGCGTGAAATTTTAATATAACAGCTCTTACACTTGCTTTTTGACTTATACCTAGATAATCAGTAAACTCATGTGTTATAGTAATTATGTCACCTTCTTTAAAATCCTCAGGATTAACAACTGTATCTAAAGGTATTGAAACCGTATCACCCGTTACTTTTCTCTCTTTATTTTCATTGTAAAGATTACTAACCCAAGTGCCATCGCGATGAAAAAAAGACATATCTTCGCCAGAGAATTCAGCTTCTATATCTACTATACCATCTGGATTATCAAGATCAAGTCCTTTGCCTAACGCTCCACGCGAGTCTTTTCTAGTGTAAGCAAACATTTCCAAAGTCGGTGGAGATGTGGGTCCTTTACGTATAACAGAGAGATGTTTTTCTTGAACATACACAGGTTGGCAAGTTTCTATAAACGTTGTTGGAACGTAGGTAGACACATTGTTCACTCCAGTGCCTCTATCAGGACCTATAGGTTGATGCTGATTTCGGATACCACCATGAATCGATATGTTTGACCCTCCACTTGCCCCCGATGGGTTCGAGATATAGGTGGTTGTCAGATTTTTCTCAGCAGGGTTAGTGCTAGTGGAAGTACTAGTTGAAGAACTACCACCTCCACTATTTTGACCTGGTGATCGTAAAATATTATATCTAAACATATTCATTATTTATATTATGGACAAACCATTTGAGAGCCAGCTCCCATTAAAAATCTTTCATCTAAACCTGCTTCATCATGGAATCTGTCAACGTTCTCATCCAGACTTAAATTAGGATCCCATTGAACAAGTGGACCTCCAGTAGTTGCTGCGTTAGTTAATGATATTGTAGTGAAGACGTCAACGCCAACTGCGTTAAACCAAACTTCAGCATCTGCGAGGCTATAAAATTCAATTATATCTGTTCCCACGGCACCACTTGGGCTCCAAGGACTATAAGAGGTGTAACTATACGTTGGTGGTGTTGCAAATGTTAGATTGGCTATGGGGGTCGCAGATGAAGGTGAGGTATTAAAAAACGCTGTATTTGAACACCAACGACCACCAGCTGTTCCCTCGTGACCATGCACTATCCATTGTTCAATTTCCGTATCTCCACCACACGGTTGTGTATCATCAACACCTGTTGTTTGTGTTGGACAACAGTTACAATAGTCAACACCACCTGAGCCCTGCAGACTCGGGAGGAAAAACTTCCCATTCTGATTAGCTGGGAATAGTGCGTACATTGCCTCGGGATTAGAAGTATAATCAGCGTCCTGACATCTATCACAGTAATCGTTTTTCCAACCATTGTAATTGCTACCAGTTGGATTTGTGTCACCCCACTGCATATTCACCCAATCAGGATCATTACAATTGTCGCTATAAGTACAACTTCCGTCCTCAGAATTAGCAGCTGAATCATGATTAGTTGCTAAAGGATCCGTGCAACCATATATTTTGTCCTCTTCTCCGCAACTATTCGGTGATATTTTAGTACACTCTGTTGGGTTTATGTCATTAACTACTAATTTAGTGTGTTGATCAAAACTATTGTATTGATAATTACTTAACTCATGAGTCATTAGACTTCCAGCTAAACCTCTTTCTATATTTACTTTTTTTGGTTCTGAATAATTATCAGTCCAAAATATCATTCCATCTAAAATATTAACACCGGTTATAAACCTATCAGAGCTAAAGTTTAAAACTCTATCCGCTTCTAATGTTATACTACCGGTTGTTATAGTTGGGTTATTACCAGTGTTATCTGCTGACAACAACAAATTAGCCGTTGAAGTACTTGTTACCGTTACACCAAGAATGGTTACACCATTAGTACCCTCAATAAGCATACCCCATCTTAATTGAAAAACGTTACCACTCACAGAGATAGTAACGGGGCCATCATCACATTCAGATTGAACGCTGTCTACTGTTGTTTGAACTTTATATATGTCAACCATAACCGCTTTCTCTTTTTCCTCACAGCTAGCGTTTAGTGACTTATTAACATCGAACTCTATTATTCTATCCATCCAAACACCAGGAAATGATGTTTTCTCAGTGTTGACAAATCTATATATCTTATCATTTTGATTGTCAGCAACAGCAGTTATATGTTTTGACATCTCATGATATAAACCAGGATTACCAGGTCCCTGGATCGCACATGACACCCGCGTATTACCTAATATATTTTGAGCAGCCCCAACGTCAGAATCTTCTGAAGTTGCTACACCGATATTTAGAGCATCCCTATAGTCTGTACTAGGTATTATTCTCTCGTCAAGATCTTTGTTCATCTTGCCGCCAGTAAAACTGTTCTTTAATTCTGGCATGGTTTAGTGTTTAATCCATTTAGATTTGTTTCTCATTATTTGAGAAATTTCTTCAATCTTTATATTTGATATTCTTATTTTTGCTTTTCTAGTCTCAGCAAATCTCTCTTGTTTTAATCTCGCGATAGTGTTTGGATCAACATCAGTTCTAGCTTGAGCGCATCCATAAGCTATCCACTTGTACATTGCTTCTTCTGCTAACTTAGGTACCATAGCTTCGTCTGTCGTGCCGTGTCCATCGCTTAAATAATGTATAATAACTTTTTGATTAGCTATATTAGAACTAAAGTAAATCATTCCAGTTTTACAATCTATAAAGAAAGATCCATTAGCTTGAGCATGTTCTGGTTGCAGACCATATCTCTCGCCACTATTTGTAAAGAAATTATTATCGTCAGTTGCTGCGCTAGAACTACCCGAAGCACCTGTTGAACCATTACCGCTAGAACCAGAAAAAGAAGTCCAAGTTGTTGAGGTTGGAGCATCGGCGTCACAATCAGCGGGGTCACCGTACGTGTAACTATCACTACCATCTCCACAATCAGTACACTCATCCATGTCTTGTTCTATAGTCATAGGATTACTAGTATGTCTCGTTGGATATAAAACATGCTCAATTCCATTTGAATCTATGGTTGTGATCTTAGTGTAATTAACATAATCATGGGGTAGTGGAACTCTTAGGTTCCCACAAACTTCTATTTCTAAAGCTTTACAGGACTTTAAAGTATCGTAATGTAATTCTTGTAAAGCTCTATGAGCGTGAAAATGCACATCACCACGCATTACAGCTTGCAATATTTTACCCGGACCTATATAAGTGGCTATAAAATTATTTATAATTTCGTTGAGACTCACGAATTGATATTCTCCAAATTGTGGGGTTGTGCTATAATATGTTTGCTGTGGAGTGGCTCCACCACCCCCTGGTACTGGTAATGTTATTGGCATAATTAGTATTTATTTTCTTGTTGCGTATTCTCCGAATCTTCGTTTTGAGCTAATGAGTAGAGTCCTTCGTCTTCTGTTGATATACCTGCTAACTTAAGTATTTTATGTACCAAATCTGGTTGGTCATTTGAATGTATTTCGAAATTAGAACTAGCATTTGGATTGTACATTGGTACTTCATTAACTATAACATATCCCCAGAATACTAATCCTGGAGCACCAGTTATACTCTCGCAAGTAACACCACCTGTTAATTGTCCAGTTCCCGACCACACTTGGATTCTATTGTGACCATCTTCAAAATACACAGCTTCATCAAAACCTGCTCTATGCCAATTAGATCCTCTAAGATTTCTTATTTCATCTTTAGGCATTTTCCTTAATGTTCTTCTAATACCGTTTATATTAGCGAATATTTTCCCGTTTCTAGAATCAGATGGTAAATCAGTACCATTAACTACAGTAGCATTTAGAGTTAACCAAGGTTCAAGTTTTCCATACAATATATTTATCGCATCTCCCATCGTGTGCATATCTTCACCTTGAGAAGTGTGAGCGCCAAGATCATATATATATTGTTCGAATATATCCATTTGAGCTTGGTTAGCAAACAGGTTAAACTCTTGAGGTGTTATATATCCTCTTTGTTCTTTGTTAGCTAAAGCTTGAACCGTTTGATATACTGAATCTACGTTAATTCCAAACATAAGTTATTTATTTATTGTTATAAGGAAATAGTTTATTTAGTTGATTTTTCCTTTTGTTACAGCCACAATCTTTACCTGTCACTTTACTGACAGCATCTACAACTTTTTTGATCCCAGTGGCTTTTGTTATTTTTTCAATTGAATCACCTAATCCTTTAGATTTATTATCACTCATATTGTGTTTTTTTTAATAAATGATCGCCCCGAAAGGCGACCATATTATTGTTGTTATTGATTCAATCTTTTCTCTATATTAGAGTAGATTTCCATACCTTCATCGGTTTTAAACCAATGTGCTAAAGCAGTGTAAGGATGTTCGTCAAATGGTATAACCATTAACTTTCTTCCGTTGCTACCCCATATGAAGTTTCTTTGATCAGAAGACAACCTTAGTATTCCAGCTTCAACAGCTCTAATACCAAAGTTTCTTAACATTACATTTTCATCATCCGCTAACTCTAAGAAGAGTTTAGGGTTGTTTCGAGCAAATATAAGTAAATCTCTTCTAAGCTCCTTAGAACTCAGCTTAGATACCTCAGATCCTTTCTCTACACGCATGATAGCTTCAGCCATATCAATATCTACATTCTTAGCGGCTACTAAAGCATCAACTTGTTGTTCTAGCACGTCTATCTCTTCAGCTGCTACCGCGGCTGGTTTATATTCATAAAACAAGTTGTCTTTATGTGGGTGATATAAACTTAACAGTTTTTGTAATACTGTTTTTTCTTTAGGCACAAATAGATTTCCATTTCTAAAAATTATATGTTCTAATCTTTGGTCACCTTTCATTTCATCTACAAATGGAGTTTTTTGATTTTTAGTATACTTCAGTTCTCTTTCATAACCTTTTTTCTCGTCAAAATAGTAAACGTCAGCAGATTTAATCATACGAGACAAAGGTTTACTTCTTCCTTTCAATAAGTATAGTCTATCCTTGATCTCCCACTCGTTAGATGGTTTTAATCTTTCTCTTGCTTTTGGTTCTTCAATTACAGGATCTTCAATTGTTTCTTCAAAAAATTCTGTAACTACTTCTTCCATTGTTTCAATTTGAGGTTCTACCTCAACTTTCTTTGTTTTTTTTGCCATAATATAATATATAATAAAATTAATAAAAATAAAGGGTCGAGGCCGAAGCCTCGATCCTTAATATAATAAATGCTTATTTCAATAACATGAAATTGTTAGCACCTTGTGTAATTAAACATCTTTCAGATAACATGTGTATTTGCATCGAATCTAAAGCAGACGTAGCAGCTCCAACAGAACCAGTAACCCAAGTTTTCATTCTTCTATCGTCAGTTTGTGAAGCTCTGTAACGAACGTGTAAGAATGGTCTCTTTAAGTTTTTACCTAACTGTTGGTCATAGACAGTTGAGGTTCCAGCAGGAACCATAACCCCTCTAAGTGCACCAGCAGCATAAGCAGAGTTGATACCACCTCTAGTTGCCAAATCATTTAAGTATCTCATATCTGATTTATAGAAGTCATAAGAACCTCTTCTGAAACCAGAGAAACCTAAGTTAAGTGCCATGTCTTCAGAGTTATTAAATACTCCGTAAGAAGTACCACCAGCTCCGTAAGAATTCATAGAAGCTAACATATCATCCATTGCTAACGAAGTAGCTCTGTTTACGAACATCATGTTTTCTTCAATAGCACCTTGCTTGTCAAACTCAGCTAAGATAGCGTCGAATTCAGCTAAATCAGTCGCAGCGTTAATACCCGTGATACCAGAAGTAACATTACCTCTCTCTTCGATAGCGTTAAATAATCCTTGAGTACCAGTAACCTCACCACCACCAGCATATAAATGAGAGTCCGTTAAATCAGCAACACCACCAGTATAACCACCAGCAGCACCCCCTTTAACACCCTCTAACATCGCCATTTCTAAGTAATCAGTGAAACGAGCTCTTGTGTCAGCTTCAGCTTTTAGGTACCATAAGTATCCAGCTCCTCCAGCTTCACCTGTAACTTCAACCCAACCAATTCTAGATGTATCAGAACCTGATACTTCGTAGTAATCTTTCATGATGATTGGTTTGTTACTGAAAGATTTGAAGATAGGTTCGTTAGCCCCTCTTGTAGAACTTCCATCGTAGTTGTCTCCTTTTTTGTATTCAGAACCATAAACTAATACGTTAACCGAATTAGCACCTTGTGAATCTGTAAACACATCGTTTAAGTCAACAACTCCATAAGGAGCTACTTCAATAACAGCTGTAGCATCAGTTAGTGTAACTAAAGCTTTAACTGTACCCTCAGAACTCGCAATAATAACAGTATCATTTTTTCTAATACCGTGACTAGCACCAGCCGATTGACCATCGATATCGTTACCGATAGTAATTTGACCACCTGCGATTGTACCAGCATCACCGTTAGTGATTTCCCCAGTATAATGTAAGTGTAGTCTTCCTTGTTCAGACCATACAACCTGATCAGATTGCATTGCCTCTTCAGCTCCTACTTGTGAAAGAAACCCTGAAATAGTTCTCGGTCCGAAAACTTCAGCTTCTTTTTCCATAAGATCTGGTAAATATTGTTGTGCCCAGTCGTTTGTACCAGACGTAAAATCTAGATAGTTTGTTGATAGTGTTTGCTTTTGTGGAAGCGCAACGCTATTTAAACTACCTCCTGCAGTAATTGCCATAATTTTTAAATTTTAATTATTTTTTGTTTTTAATTTTAAATTTGAAGTCATTAGAAGTTTCTCCTAACACTCTAACTTTAATCCCATCTTGGTTTTGGTTTTGAACCAACTCCTGTCTTGGATCCATGCTTATGTTCTTAGAGTTTGCGACGCTTTGTTTTAGAGCATCTGCTTTTCCTTGTTCATAAAAATGTTTAGCTACAGCATCAGAATTCATTGCTGTAAATAAAGATTTGTGATAACCCGCTTCATCTGCCATTGAACCTTTTTCATCAAGAAACTTTCCTATGAAATTGTTAATGTCACTCTGCGTATCTTTCACTTTACTCACATCATTAACGTTAAACCTATAATTCTTATCTCCGACGTTGTATTCAAAACCTTTGAATTTGTCTCCAAAAAACCTGTTGGTTTTATTTAAGAAGTTTGTTTTAGCGTTCTCGTGTTGTTCTATCTCCTTCTGTGAATTGTTGTAGAAATTAATAGCTTCTTGTTGCTCACTTGTGAGCTTCGATCCACTTTTAAGATCTGCATAGTATTTGGATTTGGTCTCTTCCAAGTGAGTTTTAGCGCTGGCAACTTGCTCTTTAAGCGCTAATTTTTTTCTTCTTATTTCTCTATCGTCGTCTATATCTTCGTCGAATGAGAATTGATCTTCCATTAGGAAGTTAATTTCTTCTGCATTTAAATGAGGTTTTGTATTTTTGTAATACTCATGAAGTAAATCTTGATTATCTAATTCAGCATAATCTTGATTTAACTTAACATAATCATTTAAATCTCCACCAGTGTCCTCCATAAAGTTAACTAACTTTTGAATATTCTCTGGTAAGGGTTGACCAGCTTCCATAGATTCTTTTATAGCTTCAGCAGCTACATTAGCCACTTCTTCTACAGTTTCGTTAGTAATCTCCTCCAACGCTGGTGCATCTTGTTTTTCCACCTCCTGTACTTCAGTTTCGGGTTTAACTTCTTCAACTGGTTTTTCCTCTGGTGGATTGCCTAAATCAACCTTAGTTACTGTCTCTTCAATAACCTCAGGTTTCATTTTCATTTTTTCTTTAACCTTAGTAACGTTACCTGTTGTTTCGTTACCATCTGGTTGTTTCTCTACTTTTTCTTTTACTTTTAATGAACCAGTTTCGTTGTCTACAACTGGCTCTTCTTTTTTCTTTTTTGCCATAATATAATATAATAATAGTTAATAATTTTACATACCTAAATCAAACCCTCCTAAACCACCACTTGGGTTTTGAAAGTCTTGAGATGGTTTTTGGTTTTCCTTCTGATCAATCATTGCTGATTGTTGTGTTGCTTGCATTTTTGTTCTTTCGTCCTTACGGTTCTCAGCTAGCAATTGAGTTTCCGTTTTTGTTTTCGCTTCTAATTGTTTTAACTGCATCGCATATTGAAACTCTAGTTTCATTAGCTTTTCTTTAATAGCAGCTTCTTGGTCTAGTATTTGAGCTTTACCAGTAGTCTTGATTTCCTCAACTCTCAATTGCGTTTGCATGATAGACTTTTGTTTATCTGCCTCAGCTTTAGCTTGAGCAGCCGCTACACCTTCTTGGGCTTTCCCTTGCTCTCTTGTTTGCTCTTTTTGATTCTTCTGATCTTCCTCTCCCTTTTTCTTTCTTCTTAGTTTTAGCAACTGATTAGCTAGTTTAACGTTTTTAATAGCTCTTAAATCAATAGCATCTTCTAACTGTATGCTCTGCTGGGATAATGCCGTTTGTATATTGTTTTCTAATAAAGCTTTTTCCTCTTCGTCCGGTTCTAATTCTAAGAATATACCAAAGTCATATAAATGTAACTCTGACATTTCTGTTAATGTCGCTACATTGTGGGCTCCAATAGATTCTATAAAAGCATTTTTTGTTGGAGAATACTCTATGATATCTGAGATTCTAAGTGATAACTGTTCAGCTACATCTGCTGTTAAAAATAACCCAGCATTTAATATATGTCTAGTTGCTGTGTTTGAATTAGCTGCTGCCATCTTCTGAACACCTACTAGAGATCTTTCCGCTGGAGTCGATCCGTCACTAGCTTCATTAAGACCGGTTACGTCTCTTATCATCTGTAGATAATAATTGTATGTTTGTATCAAACCCTGCATCTTACCAGCGGCGCCTTGTCCGTTGTTTAGTTCTTGAATAGGTATTTTACCTGGATTACCATCACCATCTTGAGTAAATGATCTACCAACAATACTACCTGTTTGGAAAAACATGTTTAAAGCTTCTTGTGGGTTGTAATTTGTTCCGTTACCTAAATCAACCTCAGCTAAACCGTCTACATCTAAATACACACCGTCAGGAACCATCCTTGACATTACTTGTTGTATTTTTAAATGAGTTAGTTGTATCATGTCAGCAAACCCAGTTATACGGTTAACCAAAGAGTCAATTCTACCCTCGTACATTCTAGGAGCTACTATACTATAATTCATTTTAACTTTAGTATAATCACTCTTAGATCTCATCATGTTCTTAGCTCTCTCCCATTTAACGAGCTTATTAGCACCAAGAATATAAGCTCCTTCGTATAAACACTCTAATGATCTAGCTACTTTTTCGTACCTATCGTCTTCTGGTGGATTAAATGAATCATCTTTTTTAATTGCTTTTTCAGCACCAGTACCTGATTTTTTCATCTTATAAACCTCGTTCATATAGGTTTTATAATTGAAATATAAAATATCTACCTTATTATTATCTGAATCTACACTCCTAGAGTTGATGGTTTGGTGAATACCAGAGCTACTATTTGATATTTCTTCTAAGTCTTCATGTTTTAAGTAAGGAAATTGTTTTACCAATTCGTTTATTGGAATAGATTTTACTTCACCACAATAATATATATCATCAAACGTAGGCGACTCGGTGTAAGAATAAACTAAGTTTGCTGGGTCAACATAATCTACAACAACTCCTTCTGATGTGTTGAATGACGTTTTAACCGCACCTATACCAAGCACTGCTAAATCATGGTAAAACCTCTTTTTTGTGTCGTTGTACTGGTTTCCCCTTAGAAGCATGTTGATCGCTTGTTCTTCGGCGAGTTCAATAGCTTGTTTATAATCCAACTGCATGTGAAGTGATAACTCTTCTTCTGTAGCTGGTAACTCTTCAATATCACTTTCCTTAGTTGTTATACCAAACTCTGTTTTGGCGAACTCATTAAATTCCTTCAACTGCATGTCCTTTTGTATATTTTTCATATACTCAGTTCTTTTAACAACTCCAAAAGGATCTTGTGAATAAGCCTTTACATCATACAATCTTTCAGCAATACCGTTTACAACTATATCTACAAACTTAGATATAATTGGAACAGGTGTCCAGTCTAAATTTAAATAGGACAAATCACCGTTTATAGATAACTCATCCTTATATTTTTGTATAGACTGCTCGCCTCTAGCGTACAATCTTAATTGATGAAACTTATTAGTGTTATAATTATGCCTACCATTACTACCGTGTGACCCTGAAAACCACTCATGCTCAATTGCTTTAGCGATTTTTAAACCGTAATCAAAGCTCATTTTTTCTAAGTCACTAACGACTTGACTCGGGAAATGTCTATTTATAGTTGATTCAGCCATTTTTATTTTTTAATTATTTTACTCATGTTACCACCTTGATTATATTTAGCAAAGTTAAGGTTTACCTGTTGTTTTTCTATCTTAGCATTAGGAACGTATAAGTGTCTATTACAAGCCATAATAGCTAGTCCAGAACTTATCGTCGCATCGTACTTTGTTCTTTTGTTTATATCAAATCTACTCCAATCATTTAACAACTCATTAAAGTATAAGTCCCCGTGTGAACCGTCTTGCTGTATGCCAACATGATTTTGTATATACATCTCGATTGCCGCTGCGTGAGCTTGCTTAATATCTTCACTAGAGTTAGGTATTCCTCCAACCTCTTTTTCTGCTACAGATAATTTGTTCCACACTTTATCTGGTCTGTTCATGCTAAACCCTCTATATCCTCTTCTTCTTAAGTAATATAATAACCTAGGTTTATTATTCTCTGCTAATATTGGCATTCCATAAAACACTATAGCCATTAACATATCTTCAAAGAACATCTCAGCTGTAGGTGGTCTTGATAAGTATTCTAAAAAGAAACTATTAGCAGGAGCGTCTTCCATACTGAACTTGGTTAAACCGTGTAAAGCTCCTTTAGATCCCTTACCATCTACTGTTCCTGATATATCGTAACTATCACAACCGAAAGCTCCCATGTGTTCGTTACCGGGATATTTAACACCGTTTTTCAAATACATTTTATTTTGTAGGTGTGTTGGTGGAACCCAACTAACTTTAAATCTACCTTTTGGATCTGGATAAAATATTACTTGTGAATCTTTAATCCCATTTACCCATTGAAAATTACCTTTAGTAACACCTAGTGTTCTAGTCATTTCCTCGTTATAATCTATCTGCTCGTATATCTTTGTAAGATTAAATATACTGTTTTTACTCTCATCTCTAAAAGCGTGTTCTGTAGTTCTTGGGAACTGGCGATAAAATTCGTTTAAAGCATCGTGATCGTTTTTTAAACCATCTACTTCGTTTTGCCAGTTATCTATTACACCTACATCTATCAGTTCACCGTCTGGTGCGAATCTATCGATATCAGGAGCAGTAAAGACTGGAACTCCATGCTCGTCAATAAATCCTTCGTAGTTCCATTCCATTGGGATAAAAAGAGAGTATAAGCCAGATTTTGTCTGACCATTTCTATTTCTTTTTGTGACATCTGAGGCATTATATAGTTTTTTAAAATTCTCTCCACCTTTATCTAAAGCGTTTGAAGTTGAGCCCATCATACATTTACCAATAATCCTACTACCTAATCGTAAACATGTTTTCGTAACCCTCCAGTTATTTAAAATGTTATCGGGTCTCTCCCATTTACCACTTTCATCGTGTACTAACAGTGCTAGTTTCTCACCGTCATAACTATTGTCTCCAGTGTTTTTCCAGTCAATCGTCGTGTCCAAACCTTCAATTTCCTCCATTCCGTCTGTGGCTGACATTTTTTTCCTTGTAAACTTACTAGCAGGCACTCTATAAGCAAGTTCAGATTTAGGACGATCCATACCATCTTGGATAGGTTTAAAAAAGAATGGATAATTAATCGATATAGGAACAACTTTGTCCGTGAACATTTTTTTTGCATCTGATCCAGTTTTAGATAATATACCATATCTACTATCACTCGCAAGAGTGGCTAAATTAACTGTTTCTGCTGACGACATGAAAGAAAATCCAGAACGTCTATTTT
>Ga0208299_1001421_pt1 | contig 17934 bp, 20 predicted proteins | sample 15_taG_FD_184089 | JGI IMG/M metagenome (GOLD analysis project Ga0208299, IMG submission 184089) | Marine viral communities from the Subarctic Pacific Ocean - 15_ETSP_OMZ_AT15312 metaG (SPAdes) (version 2) | ecosystem: Environmental > Aquatic > Marine > Oceanic | place: Pacific Ocean | collected...
GAAGCCTGTGTTCCATCAATATTATAATAAGTGGCATGAGGCTTACCAAAGACTGCGGAGTCCTCCCATGCAGTTCTGTTTAAACTTCCTGTGGTCCATATTCCTCGTTGAGAGGAAGAATCAATATAGTTAAAACAAACCATTCGATCTACCACGTTGGATCCACTACTACAATAAAACCATATAATTTCTCCAAAGAGATTATTTAATCCTGCATTAATGAGTTGGTTTGAAGTCGTATTAATACTATCGTAAACATAGTCTTCCACTAAACAGTCCATGGATTCTAGTTTACCAGAGTATCTAAAGAAACCATTTTCAGACATCCAGTAAGAAGCACCATCAACTTCTACTCTAGCATTCTTACCGATCAATCCACAGTTCGTTCCGGATTGTTCAAAAGCAAATGTAAATGGAGCACCTACAAAACGCATGGTAAACATGGCTGTATCGGTCCAGATATAAATGGCATCACGACCCCTTAAGGCTCCCATGATTTTAGAACCATCGGCTAGTCTTTGTGTACCTGCCGTATTAATTGCGGTAGGTGTATAATCTGTAATATCTTCTTGAGAAGAAAAGCGTATAAACATGTTATCTTGAGTACTTGTAGTACCAATCGTTGTTTCTGTTCCAAAGAATACTAAGTGTCGATCGGGTGTAGAAACAAGGACATCTCTTGAAGCGGTAGGGGCATTAGAAATAATAGTAGCTCTTGTAGCCGTCGGATTAGAAGCATCTGCATCCCATTCGAAACATGCACTGTCGGTAATTAAAGCAATCAATTTAGAACCATAGTTATCGAGTGTCCACATACCTGGCGCAATCACATAGTCTCCAGAAGCCGCTGAACCCCAACCTACATAATCGGTTGTGTTCGTTACAGTTGCTCCATCTGAGTGAGCCGCACGAGTAGTGTTTCTAACGGCTCTGGTAATACCAGTTAAATCATTTCCTGAAACTCCAGTGTATGAAATTTCTTCGGTGCCTACTTGAATATAAGAAGTTCCTGAATCAGGAAAAGCAGAAGCGTCAGTTAAGGTAATTGAAGTTCCTGATCCTCCAGTTCCATATATATTATCTCCTAAAGCTCCATTTAAAGTTGTTGTGGTTTCTCCTGAAACCGTTCCACTAAATTGACCAATGCCCCAACCCAAACCTCCGAGTTGTTGTGCAGGTCCTACAGGATAATAATGTTGAAGTCTAATACCTCCAGAAGTCGTAGCTCCTGATCCGCTCTCCGCGGCAGCCATTGTAATTTCAATTTGAGTTGAACTTACAATACTTGTAATCATAAATTTTATATCATTGAAATCGTCTGCATCATAATCTGAATTAGTAATAGCTGAAAAATTATCTAGAAGAATAATATCTCCTGCGTTGTATCCAACCGTAGAGCTTAATGTAATTTTAACTGACTTCGATCCATTCGTAGTTGAGAAAGCACTTGTTAAAGTACTTGTCGTTTTAATGGGGTGAATATCATAGAAGATACCACCAGTATAAACATATAAAATTCGATTGGTCCCAATAGCTGAGTACTTAATGGCTGAATTATCCACGAAATGGTGGAGAGATCGAGCGGCTCCTGTTAGATAATCCTCTCCTAATTGAGCCCACCCTCCAATTTTTTCAGGTGTAGAATACCTAAAGCGAACGTTATCACCTGCAATCCACTGCCCTTCAGCTGTGGTTGGGGTAACTTGTTTATTGAAACCGGGTAAAAATCCTATCTTTTGTAGCATACAAAATTCCGTTTATGATACAAATATACTATATTTTTATAGATATCAACCTAGTTTAGGTATACCGAGAATAGGGCGTTTATCATATAAATTGGTCTTTGCAAAAGGACCATTAGCATGATTATAATGAAGAAAGACTTGACCACAGAGTTTCCCTTGGAAAGGTTCTCTCCAATGCTCTAATTCACACCCTGAATAAATGATCATATCACCAGGACTTAATGTATAAGAAATGCCTGGAGGGGCATCTGGTTTATGAACTCCCTTATGTTCATCAATAACATTATTACTTCCAGTAGGGTCTATAAATATAGGCCATGGGTCTCCCCCTAGATTAAGTGTTGTTGATATTTCACAACTTGGTCTATCTTTGTGCCTCTGTAAAATATTACCGGTTCGATATAATCTTGTATAAGAATAAGTAGGCACTAATTTAAGCCCTGTTTTCTTTTGCATAACATCAATGGTTTTAATTAATAATGTTTCCATAAGTCTATCACTATATTTAGCATAAGAATTTGGAACTTGAGAATCTTTAAAGTTTCCTATTAAAGGATTGTTTTCATGGGTAGCGCCGTTTTGTAGCATCCAGTGATCTGCCTCTGCAGAGATTTGTAAATATCTATAACCAATCTCAGCTACTTCTTTAGAGATAGCTTTTCTTATAATTTGATATTTATCCTTTTGAAACTTCATCCTGGTCTCTCTGAATAAAGTTAAAAGATACAGAGACTCTTAAACTCTTGTCTCCTTTGGCTTTAGTATTATTTTCTTCTACCCCATGAGGAACCCATGCAGGGAATATGACACATCGTCCTTCTAATGGAGGAATTTTAATCACCCTCCATAATGGTCGTGGAAGATTTTTTACTCTTTTGGGTAATTGAATATTGGCTCCAGGTCTTGGATCTTCTAACCAAAGATTTCCTGAATCTTTAGGAACTTGTACATAATATACTCCTGAAAAATCTGAATTAGGATGAATATGGTATTTGTTATAAGCGTGCAGTGGATTAATATTAGCCCACATATTCCCTAATGCTACTTTAGGTTGCATGCCATAATCTTTAAAAATCCCTTCCATCATTATAAATAAATGATTACATAAAAGTTTATATTCTTTTTTAAAATTCATATCTGTTGAGCTGTGCCATCCTCCACCCGAATTAGTTTTTTCTAAACCAGCACTTTTCTTAGACCACGCTTTAATAAATTTAAAAAGATGTTTATTTAAATTTTTAGAATCTGGAAAATCTTTAAAGTAAAGAGGCGTGGGCCACATTAAATCTCTTTTAAGCATTATCTTAAAGGGGGTCCTCCAAACCACATCACTAAAGAATGTCTAACTCCTTTTTTAACAGGAGCTACACGATGTCTTAAGAAAGAGGCAAAGAAAATAGCTTGCCCTTGTTTTAAATTATTAATGCTTTTACCTTTATCCATAAACTCTAGCTCTCCTCCTTTAAATATCGAAGGATCAGAAAGTAAACAAGTCATTGATACTTTTCTAACAGTTGGTTCGTGGACAAAATTAGTATCTGAATCCATATGCCAATCATAAAAACCTCCCTTAGGATATTCCGTAAATTGTGCGGGTTCAGTAAGCCGCACCCCATCAAAACCAAAATGATTACCATTCACTTTTAACATTTGAGTTTCTATTTGCTTGTACATATCTGGCATCTCTTTAAAGGGAATCCAACTAATAGTAGTAACTCGTTTTTTTGTATCCGTTTTCCCACCCGGAACTCCTCCACCTACTTGTGCGGTTTCAGGTTTTAATGAACGCCCTTTATCAATAATCATCTGACATTGTTTAGGCGTAAACATAGGCTCAGTAGTTATTGCCATGTATGATTTCCATTTGGGTTCAAACAGCATTAGTCTCTACCCACTTCTCCAGCTGTTCTTGAAGTAACAGGATTATAGTCTACATCTACATTACAAACTAAGGTTCTTCTTTTTTCTTTGTTCCCATTCCAAGGGTAAACACAATGTCTCATATCATAGGGAAATACATAAAAATCACCTAGTTTAACATTGGGTGAATAATCACTTTTAGCAAACTGACCAGCAGCTGCTCCAGAAATTTGAAGTCTTCCATTCATGGGTTTTTCTTCTGCTGAGTATTCTACACCATAATCAGATGGAAGTTTCATAATCATAACCGAAGAAAGACCTGTATATAGTTTTCCTTGATGGATATGAATAGGATTGTATTCTCCAGCTTTCATTTCGTTAACCCAAATAGAGTTAATGTCCATTTTATATTCGGCAATTTTATTCCAATCTAAATAATGTTTAAAAGTATTATAAAACCATTGTAGTAAATCGGTTGGTAAAAAATTATGTTGATGCATTTTTTGACTATTAGGCCCGCTGTAATGAAGAGACACTTCATCTTGGATTTTACCTACCAATTGTTTATTGGCTTTAGGTAGTTCTTTTTTTCTTTTTTCGTAAATTTCTGTGAGACCCGCAAACACGTCGACCGGTGCTTTGTATTTAAGACAGGTTTGACCAAAGTATACAAAGTCAAAATCCATCGTTATTTCCTTTTGATTTGCTTGGGAGCTTTACTATCAAGAGATAATTTCTTTTCTTGAATATTTTTTTCTAAAGATTCTAATTGTCCTAATACATTAAACACTTCGGGTTGGGATGTACCAGGGGTAATAGTTTTCTTTTGTTCGTGTAATCTTAATAAATAAGAATTAGCTTGGTGCGTGTTCACATCTTTATCATCAAAAGAATTGTCATGAAATTCTTTTTTAAGTTTAGACCAAGTAGCGACTTCTCTCATTCTATGTTTAGCTACCAATTCCATTTGAGCTTTATGGTATAATTTTTCTTCTAACTCTACTTGTTTCATTTTTTTATCTAACGGGTCTTTTTCTTTCTTAATATCTCTTTGTAATTTTTCAATTTCCACATCATTTTTTCTAGCCTCAAAAGATAAATGAACTAGGTTTTCAAAGTGAGTATTTTGTTCTCGAACCGATTGCCAATACTTAGCAGCTTTCGTTGGATATTTATTATCAGATAAGACAGAAAATCTCATCTCTGTTTCTGTACGAAACATTTGTTTCTTCATCCAAGTATCTTGAAGTTCAGGAATAAGTTTTTTAAACTGAACGACATCTTGTTTATCTAAGATTTTAGTTAAGTACTTCGACTCAGTTTCTAGCTTTGCAACAATATTACGTTTTTCTTTATTCATTCTGTTCTCCTTTTACATCTTTCTAAATATAAACACAAGAGATAATCTCTTGATCTAGATCAATTATGAAGTTGTGACTGTAGATATTGCTGCGGACACTACAAATTCTTCTGTTGCTGTCGTTACACTTGGAGTAAATCCTCCAGCTGCAAGAGCCAGTAAATTCCCTGAATTATTCGCTGGAACAGTATATCCATTAACTGTCGATAAATCTCCAATTTCAGTATACGACGTGCCGTTGTAAACTTCTGTCTTAGCATAGTATCCAGAATCATATTGACCTCCAAAAATCATACCATTAGTTGATGTTCCAGAACCACCACTAGCACCTCGAGCAGTATTTAAATTATTACCTTCACTCCAAGAACTTCCATTCCAAGTTTCACTAATATCTACCTGTGGATTTTCTCCTCCAACACAAACTGATGCTGTTTGTGAAGCTGATCCTCCAAAGAAACTTCTATAAGATTTAGCTGTGTTTAGATCGTTTTCTTCTGTCCAAGAAGTTCCGTCCCAAGTTTCTGTTTTTGCTGTATTCGGTGGTCCACCTGCTGCAACTATACCTGAAGTTGAAGTTCCACCACCTGTTAAATAAGCTCTACCCGTGTTTAAATTATTTACTTCCGTCCAAGCGGATCCATTCCAAAGTTCAGTTTCATTCAGTCCACTAGGTGGTCCTTGTCTTCCTCCAGCTATAAAATTTGCAGTTTGTGTTCCCGCTCCAGTTAAAGCACTTCTTGCAGTATTAGTCTCATTAACTTCAGTCCAAGAACTACCATCGTATTGCTCACACTTATCTGTTCCTGCCGTCGTAGGACCTACGTCTCTACCCGCAGAAACCATAGCTGAATTTTGACTTACTCCAGAGGGTCCTGCTTGTCCTCTAGATGTGTTTAAAGCTCCACCACTAGCCCAAGCACCTGCTGGTACTCCAGCCGCGGTTCCATAAGCTTTTAACTCTTTTGAACTTGAATTATACCACATGTCTCCTTCAATTAAAATTGAAGCTGTAACAGGTGGGAAAGACCATTCTTCTGTGCTCGTTACATTAGCTGTTGTATAGCCTCCTCCTGCTACTGCAGAGTTTCCAGCAGCTCCTGAATTTCCCAGGCCATAACGAGCTGTTGACATACTATTTACTGGACTCCAAGTAGTACCATTATATGCTTCTGTAACCGCAGTCACAGATGGACTAAGTCCACCAAATGCTAATGCATCAGTTGAAGTTCCGGTTTCACCTAATAATGATGTAGCTGCATTAAGATCATCTTTTTCAGTCCATGAAGAACCATTCCATAATTCTGCGTTTGCATAATAAGTTGGATTATTGTTTGAACCACCTACTAATAATGCAGCAGTAGTTATTCCTGTACAAGATCCAGCTCCTCTTGTTTGATTCATTTCCGTTGTTTCAGTCCATGAAGAACCATTCCAAGTTTCAACATAATTATAAACATTTCCTCCAGGTGCTGTACCTCCAGCTCTAATAGCTGCTGTGTTTGTTCCTGTTCCAGGATTTTCTTTTGTTGCATTATTTAAATCATTAACTTCAGTCCAAGCGGAGCCATTCCAAGATTCTGTTAAGGCTGAAACCCCTCCTGGTGTTTTTCCACCAAAAGTTAAAGCAGCAGTTGTTGTTCCTGCTCCTCCATTTATTGATTCTCTTGCAGTATTTAAATCTCCTACTTCTGTCCAAGCAGTTCCATTGTATGTTTCAGTAATATTGGTGTGAGCTGTGCTAGTTCCACCAGCTATTAATCCTGAATCTGCACCTCCACCTGAAGAAGAAGATCCAGATGATCTAGCTGTATTCATAGCTCCACCACTAGCCCATGATCCTACATTAGGAACCGGGTCACTGCTTAGTGATTGAATTGTAAATCCTTTTATGTCTCTATAATTTGCCATATTAACTCACCGTAATTGTTTTGTTTGTTTCTGGTGCTGTAAATTCTTCTACTGTAGTTTGATTAGACCCATTATAACCACCAGAAGCTATGGCTGAAACATTACTAGAACCAGTAAATGATGTATCTATATATCTTCCAGTTGAAAGATCATTGACTTCAGTCCAACTTGTTCCATTCCAAGATTCGGTTTCAGTTTTATAACCTGGATCAGTGTCCCCTGCAAAAGCTAGGGCACCAGAGCTATTTGAACCTGATCCTGAAATTTCTGCTCTTGCTGTATTTAAATTATTGACTTCTGTCCAACTCGTTCCGTTCCAAACCTCTGTTTCATTTTTTACAGCGGGGTCAACGTGTCCGCCAAAAACAACTCCGTCAGTATTACTTGTTCCAGAACCTCCAAATTGCCTTCTAGCCAAATTTAAATCATTAACTTCAGTCCAACTTGTTCCATCCCAAGATTCTACTTTTGCTGTAATTGGAGAAAAACCTGGAGGTCCACTATAACCCCCTGCAGCCATTCCTGATGTGCTGACACCAAAAGCAGCTGTGTTTCGTCTAGCTGTATTCATATCATTAACTTCAGTCCAAGAAGTTCCATTCCAAGATTCTGTAATACTCAATCCATTAGGTGGAGGCTCTCCTCCTCCAGCGATTGCTGCTGTTTGTGTTCCAAAACCAGCCATTGCAACGTGTACAGCATTTAAATCATTAAGTTCAGTCCAAGCTGAGCCATTGTATGATTCTGTATTTGTTAAAGCAGTTGTAGAGTATCCTCCAAAAATTATTGCAGAATCATTAGAAGTTCCTGCTCCTCCCATATTTCTTTTTGCTGTTCCTAAGCTTGCACCGCTAGACCAAGTACCACCAGGTACAGGTTGCTCGCTAACTTTAAAAGCGTCTGCTGTTGAATTATAAAAAACTTGTCCTTGATTCGTTTTTGAAAATACGGCAGGTGCATCCCATTCTTCAGTAGTAGCCACAGTACCGGGGTTATATCCACCAAAAACAATACCTGCAGTCGTTGATCCTGCACCACCTGATCTTGCTCTTCCAGAAGTTAAGTCTCCAACTTCAGTCCAAGTAGAACCATCATAATATTCTGTTTTTCCAGTATAAGTAGGATCGGTTTCTCCGCCCCCGACGCACATTCCTGTTGTCGTTGGGCCTATGCCAACTCTGCCTGATAAAGCGTTATTCATATCTGTAGTTTCAGTCCATGAACTTCCATCCCATGATTCAACATTCGCTACAACCGTTGGAGTATTTCCACCGCAAATAAAACCTAATGTATTAGAAACTCCTAAACCTGCACTTGAGTCTCGTGGAGAATTCATTTCTGAAACTTCCGTCCAATTCGTTCCATCCCAAGATTCCACAGCTGGAGATCTAGGCCCTGGAGAGATAAATCCACTGGCTGCAATTCCTTGAGTTGCTGCTCCAAACTGACCACCATGTCTCCGAGCAGTACTGCCCGCATTGGCACTTGTCCATGTGCTACCATTATAAGTCTCAGTAGTATTGACATTTGTTGTTGTCAAACCAAAACCCGTAAAAGCAGCTGTTGTAGTACCACAACCCATTCCATTAGACTTACCTACTGGTAAGTCTCCAACTTCAGTCCATGAAGAACCATTATAAGTTTCGTTAAGTGCTATCGAACCTGAAGGGGGATCATATCCTCCCGTAGCCATCGCAGCGGTCTGTGTACCTGCTTGATAAACATCGACGCTAAATCTAGCAGTATTTAAAGCTCCACCGCTAGCCCAAGATCCCCCCGCTGTTTGTGAAGTAGCAGGATCTGTGCTTAAGCTTTGAACGTGAAAACCTTTTATATCTTTGTAATTTGCCATAAAGGACTCCTATGGCAGATTATATTTAACTGGTCTTGAGTTTGCGGCTTGCTCTTCAGCTGATAATGCATCGTAAGCCACTTGTGCCGCTTCGATTTCACCATCAAGAATAGCTTGTGCTTCTACTTTACTTTTGATAGCACCTGCTACTTTATTGATCCATTGATCACCGTAGAGATTATCGCCTACAACCCATACTTCACCAGCATGACCTGAAAGGTGAAACTGTCTTCTCTCTTCGTGAGTGAAGAAGTTTTTTCCCCAGTTCGTCGCTGTACAGTATTTATACGCCATAGTTGTTTCCTCCTTTTCTTATTTTATAAATCATTATTAACTCGTTGTCACCGTTTTAATTTGATAGTCATTGGCAGTCCATTCTTCTGTTGTAGCGAGTGCCGTACTTGACGGATTAAATCCTCCAAAAGCTAAACCTGAAGTATTAGTACCACCCCCTCCTACAGTTCCTCCTTTAGCCGCAGCAAGATCTGCAACTTCTGTCCAGGACGTCCCATCAAAAGCCTCTGTACTGGCAACATTATCAGAGGCTGCATTTGTTGTTCCACCAAAAATTAGAGCTGTTGAAGCTCCAGGAACCGCATCTCCTCCTCCATATCTTCGTGCCGTATTTATACTATTACCTGTAGTCCAAGATGAACCATCAAAAGTTTGTGATACAGCTGTCACTGATGGGCCAGCACGTCCCCCTGCTGCAAATGCAGAAGTGGTTATGCCCCCACACATTATAGTATTTGTTGCTGTAGCTAAATCTCCTGTTTCACTCCAACTTGTTCCATTAAAACTTTCTGTATTGGCTATATATGTAGAACCGGGATTATAACCAGCAATCGCCAGTGCAGCTGTTTGAGTTCCAGCGCGACCTAGATAGGATCTCCCTGTATTTAAATCATTTACTTCAGTCCATGCTGAACCATTCCAGCTTTCCGTATAATTATTGTCAGGAGGTGCATTGCCTCCAAAAGCTAAACCAGCAGTTGTTGTTCCTGCATTTGCCATTTCGTAACGAGCGGTATTTATATCTCCTTCTTCGCTCCAACTTGAACCATTGTATTGTTCATTTGCAGTTGGATTTGCCGGTCCAGTTGTACCACCAGCCATAAAAGCGGCGGTTTGTATTCCAGCACCTGTAGTAGCATATCTGGCAGTATTCATAGATCCACCACTAGCCCACGTTCCAGCAGGAGCACCTCCAGCTTTAACAACTTTAAATTGTCCTGAGGCTGTATCATAATACATATCTCCGACAATTGGATTATCGGGATCGCCATCTCGGGATTGTATATTAAAACCCTGTATGCCTTTATAGTCAGCCATTATTATTTATCCTTTAATAGCCAGCCTTGTGTTGAGTCAACATAAACCAATGCAAAGCCTGCTCTCTCCACAGCTACTGTCAAATCGGCAGCGCTGCCTTGAATTTTATGTGAATTCCTTCCTATTGTTAAATTATATGTGTCAAAAGTTCCTGCGTAATCGATAAAATTAATTTCATCTCCAATAGATGCTGAACCTGGTAATGTTGCTGTGAATGCACCTGAAGTAGTATTACAAAAATAACCTTCACCCGCTGCTGCTGTAAAACCACTTGTTTTAACAGCTTGCCATGATTGACCACCAGAAATTGTTGTCCATGACATAACCCCTGCATCTGTAGAAGCAAGAACATCTCCCGAAGTAGAGGGAAGTGCCGTTGGTAATGTGTAAGCAGTATCTTCCGATAAAGTACCAGTAGTAAAACTTGCAAAATTAGTTCCCAGATCCGTGTCTTCGTAAATTTTTAGTTTTCCACCGCGTGAAGAATTTCCCTGAAGTACAAATGATCCTGTACCATTTGCATTCATCGTTATATCTCCATTAGCTGCATCCGTAATTGTAAGGTTACTAGAGTTCGTACTTGAATTTGTATCTAATTTTAAATCGTAAGCACCATTAGAAGAAACATGACCGACTTCAGATCCTCCTCCAATACTTACTAAATCTGTTTTAAGAACAACGTTTCCTGTTCCATTAGGAGCAATATCTACATCAGCGTTTGAAGCTGAAGTAATATCATATCCATTAACATCTAAGTCACCACCTAATTGAGGAGAAGTATCATCAACGACATCTCCACCAGTAGTAATTTCATTAACATCAGACCCATCCATATAGATGAGAGCTGTTGTTTTCTTAGTTGCTGCGAAAGTATATCCAGAGCCTGAATCAGACGCTCCTTTAATTTGAACGGTATAAGCACCGCTCGTAGAATTTTTAATAACATATTGCATTTCCGTTCCGTCAGGAATGGTTACAATTCTGTTTCCTGTAATTGTACCTGTAAGGTCAATGACTTTAGTAGCCATTGCTGCACCCGTTGAACCATCAGATACACTTAATGTTGTTGTTCCAGCTCCACCTGCAATAGATTGAGCTATATAGCCACCTGCTATTTGTTCTAGAATTTCTAAGTTTGTATTAGTTTTCGTTCCCCATGTACCGGCATTCTCGCCAGTAGCCATTTTTTCTACACCTAAATTTGTATATGTCGATGCCATATTTTATTCTCCTAAGCTGCTTTACCGTCTACGTCCGTATAGCTGGTATTTGATCCAGTTGCAACACTTGAATATGATGTATTCGAGCCCGTTGAAACATTACTATAAGACGTATTTGAGCCTGTGTCAATATCCGCATATGCAATAATCCCTGGAGTTCCAACTGATGCTGTCATAGCATCCATTGAAAACCCTACTACTTGATCCGCTATTGTTAATGATCCTACACTTGCTGTAGCCGATACTCCTGTAACTGGGTATTTAGATTCAATGACCACGGATCCTATAGAACCGGTCATCGCGGACATTGTAACTCCTGTAACTGTAGCAGGACTTAACTCTCCTACTGAAGAAGTCATTTCAAAACCAGTTACTGGTATACCTACGTTCGGAAGAGTTATGGTTCCAAGTGACATTGTGGCACTTAAACCAGTTACCTCTACCACCACTCCTGAAAGAACAAGTGGTGTTCCTATTGAAGCAGTTGCTTCTACTCCTGTTAATGGAACTCCTACGTTTGGAATAGTAACAGAACCTATTCCTCCAGTCATTTCATCTAAAGATAAACCTACAACTTGATCTGCAACTGTTACAGATCCAATAGAAGCAGTTGCACTAACTCCTGTTAGACCCATTACTTGATCAGCAACTGTTACTGATCCGATCGATGCTGTTGAAGATACTCCAGTTGGTGCAACAGTGACGTCGGTCACTGGTGTGACTGTTCCTAAACTTGATGTGACTTCTAAACCAGTTGGTTGAACAGTAACATCTATAACTGATGTTACAGTTCCTAAACTTGCTGTGACTGATAATCCGGTAATGGAAACATTTTTATTATGAGTGCCTCCCCATGGTTCTTCACCATAAGAGCTTCTTCCCCAACCTTCTTCGTAAATATCTAGATCGCCCCAATTAGCACGACCCCAAGCTAAGTGACCCCAACCTGGAATTACATCGTTAGTAGTAAATCCTCCTGTATTCCATGCACCTTCTCCATAAGGTGTATTTTGAGCGTTCCAGCGAGTTGGATTAACAATCGCCTGTACGCCTGTTACTGATACAGTTATATCAGCCATGACGAGACCCCTAAGCTATTCTTAGTATAGCGTTCGATGCGTCAGCTGTTGGGAATTGAATTGTGAAAGTTCCGCTAGTTGCTGTTTTATCTCCACCAAAAGCAATAGCACAAACTGAATCAGTAGTTCCTGATCCTGTTCCAGTTGTTGTATTGTAGATTAAAGCTGCGTTCGCGGTGAAAGATGCGCTAGTCCACGACACATCAGAAAAATCTGTGTAAGCTGTTGTTGAGCTTGAAGTTGGCGTCACATTCGTTAACGCTGCACCTCCAGCTGTATAAGCTGTTCCAGACGTATTTGTAATTTCTTCAGATGTTGAATAACCTGTAGTTGCTGCTCCTAAAGTTGCGTCACTATCAAACAATGCAATTTTGAAAGTATCACCAGTAGAGTTAGTGAAATTATGTTCACCTTTTAAAAGTTCTACTTTAAATGATGTACAAACTGCTGATGTATTTGCCATAGTTTACTCCTAATTATTGAGGTGGAGACTCGATCGGTATACGAACTGTTCCGTCCGTATAATCATCTCTTCGTCTTCTACCTATTTGCATTCCTGCAAATTTCTCTATCTCTTGTTTATACTTGTTTTCGTAAAGTGTCAACATATCCATTGGACCTTTTAAATACCCATAAGTCTCTGCTAAACAGGCATATAATAACCCTTGAGGGAAATTTAAACTGATATAATTAGTCTCATTATCTGATTCTAAAGTTGCTGGCATCAAATTATAATGAATTTGAAACATATAGGCTGCATCTGGAACTGGAGCCACCATTATTCTTCCTGATGTAGTATCTGATAATCCCGTCGCTCCTCCAAACATAGCGTAGTATTTAGGTTTTCCCCTTTTAGCTGATTCAGTGGAAGGTACATATTCTTGTAAAAAAGTTTGATCTCTTTTTAAGAGCCATTCATTAGCTCCGGTTACAGCAGACGTAGAGGTATATACTTGAACTCCTCTAATAAAAAGAGCTCCAGCAGGACAGTTAATAGTTGTTTGTCCAGCTACTAAACTTCCAGTTTGAGCTTTTCTATCTGAATCAATAGGAACCTCCATCATGATTCTTTGTTGAGCATTTAAAATAAGATTTTCTAGAACAGCTGTAGTAAGAACTGTATCTCCTACTTCTGTGTAGCTTCTAATCATGCTTACTAATGTTGTATAACTAATTCCTGACATTATGGTCTCTCATTCACTGGTCCACCGAAAGCGAAAAATCCTCCGCCTGTTTCCGTGCTGGACGCAGCATTTTTTAAACTAAATGTAAAACTATTACTTACTGTAACTGATCCTGGAGGAGATGCAATAGTTTCGGTTGTTGTTTGTTTTGTAATTTTATAAGAGCCATATACTTTTGCTCCGCTACTATGAGATCCTGCTGTTGTATCCAAAGGTGTTATTCCATTTATTGGAGCAGCTGTTCCTCGTGTTAATCCTGATAATGTATTAGTACCCGTGTTATTGGCTGTATAGTAAATAGTTTCACTAACATCATTTCCTTCATCATAAGAAGCATCGTTAGTAAATTTCGCTATGCAAATATAACCTGGAACTACAAACTGAGAACTATCAGCGAGCACTAAACTCGTAGCACTATCTGTAATAGCTCCATTTAAAGTAGTTGATAATTCAAAAGTAGCTTTAGCTACTCCCCCAACTGCATTAGCTACATTCGTAAAACGAATATAATCATCAGTGGAAAAAGGTTGATTCTTACATTTCACTGTAACTGAAGCACTACTTCCAGTTGTAGTAAAAGGATTATTATCTAAAGCAACCGCTGTAGCAAAAGCCTTACGTGAAGGTTTTGAATGAGCCAATCCTTGCGGATCACCGATCACGGGTCGTGGCATTAGTTGTGGTTGTTTCGGTTCGAATTCTGAACTATGTACCCACATACCTGTCCACTCTTGAACCATTTCCCTATAAGGAAATGCAAGACCAGATCGGTCTGAAATCATTTTTGCATATTTACCTTGTGAATAATTTGCCATTATGTCATTGCTGGATAATACGTCTTAGGAGTAATATAAGTACTCGACGGTGATCCATCCTCCGCTAAAGCTCGTGCTAATTCATCTTCGTAAAAGAGTTTCATTTCTTGTGAACGTTGTGGAGCAAATTTTTGACTTAAATAAAAAGCCAGTCCTGCTGTCATGCAAGGAACAAAACGATAAGGTATATTAGTTGCATTCGTAAAGACGCCTGCATCTTCAATTCGTTTAGTATAAAAAAGTTTTAATTTGTTAGTTGAGCCAGCTGCTGATGAACTTGCAGTTGGATAAATAGTTAGTGTAATTTTATCAATGAATCTTTGAACCCAAAAATTAGAAGGGGTACTTTTAGTTTTTTTATCTCCGTAGCCTGCATACGTTGATCTATCAATTTTAGTCATTGTAGTATCAGCTTGAGTGCCGCCGCTACTATTATTATATTGACGAAAAGAACATTGAGAAATATCAGCAAATCCATAAATTGATGTATCTGCAGTATTAGTGTCATCCACACATGGAGCACTTGTCCCATCCCCACTAGAACGATAAAAAGTATATTCGGCTTGGCCTTCAACTAATGTAACATTAGTGGAACCCACTTCCCAATAATGAAGTCCTCTATTGCCCCATTCTTGAAATAAAATATTTAATGATCTACGAGCTGAACGAATTTGATTACCTGAGCTACCTACGAGTCCAAGTCGTTCGTAAGCATCCATGATGATCTCATCGATCGCGTACGTCTTATCAAAAGTAGTCGTACCTGAAGTAGTATTCGCCATTAGCTACCTCTTACGTAAATGCGCCAGTAACTACTAAAAAATCACAGTTAGTTAGATCAGCATACATTCCAGTATCACAATAAATACCGTCTCCTGGAATTTTCACAGAAAAATCAGAATTATCTGCAGTTCCCCATTGAGCTTCAAATACTAATGCAGAAGCAGTTTTGGAACTATCAGATTCATTATAAATTTTGACACTTCCTCCAGCTCCCGTTGCTTGAGCTTGTACTGCCATGATTCTAGCTTTTGTAATATTAACTGCTGAACCGCTTGCATATTTTTGCATTTGGCCATCTGCTGTGAGCGCTATAGTTTGTCTTACATTTCCTATTGCCATATTTTTTCCTTATTCTGTGAGCCCCCGAAGGAGCTCACAATTATAAATCTTACGATTCCTTAGCCCAAACACCTTGAGCGTCTACAACTGTCCAATGGGCAGTTGAGTTCAAAGATGCAATGGTAACATAGTCTCCCACTTTTGATGTACTTGCAGTATTAATAACATCTTTGTTGTCTGTCAAAGATCCTAAATACAAAATACCATCATTTGAATTAGGACTGATAGTCAGATTGTTTCCACCATCTGCTGCTGTATTTACAAAAGTAAATACATTCCCAATCGCAATTGCGGGTAGTGTGAATACTACATCCGTAGTGTTTGATAAAAAGGTTTTTCCAGAATCAGTAGAAATAACGACCGTGTAACTTGAATCCTTCTGTGTTATATTGAATCCAGTTACTCCTGCTTCGTTTTTCTTCCCGACTAATACTGGGCCTCTAAACAATGTTGTTGCCATAATTATAATCCTCCTAGTTTGTGAATCTAGTCTCTAGGCCGTCGACTATACGCGTCTAGATTCATTAAATAATTGTATAGTACTTCAGATATAGCGTAGATTAACGCATAGTGCAAGAGATACTGTAGTCGGAAATTGATTTCAGATTGTAGCGTTTTATCTAAGTGGCTACAGACACTTCAGGCCTTGAATCAGCAATCTTAATTTTAAGATCATCTAATCGAGCTTCTTCTAATTTGATCTGAGTGATGATACTTTTTACCTTCTCATCAATTTCGACCATATTAAGAGTATATTTTCCTGCTTCGTTATACTCTTGCTCCCAACTTAACTCCAAGGACTTCTTTTGTTTGTACAGGTCTTGGATCATTAGTAACCTCCTCATAGGTTATCCATTTACGATCTTTCCTCGTAAATCCATCAGATTCGAACTTTACCTCATTTTTTCCCAATTTGTCAAGGATTGAATTTTCTATATCTATGGCTGTATCCTTACAACTGATATTAAAGTCAGCATAATAGCCACAATATCGAATTTGAATTCTGAAGTTTTTCATAAGTCTAATTTCTTACTTTATAGTCGAAATGAGGCGGAATTGTGTTCCGCCTCAAATCTTAATTACTTAATTACGCACCTTCAACGCCAAAGATACCTCTAGGGTCAGATACTCCAAATGAGTATCTTTCTCTAGCTTTGTATCTAACGTTTCCAGTATCGAAATCGCCTTCCATTGCTGTATTCAATGGAGTTCTAACGAACATTTTCATGCCGTTAGGAACGTCAGTAATAATGTACCAAGAATCAGCATCAGTTAGGTAATTATTCACTCTGTATCCTTGAGGAATCATTCCCATGCTGTTTACTGCATTGATATCATTGTCAGCTGTTCCAGTTCTACCTTGAGATTTCATCAATCTCTCTGCATTAAATTGGTTTTCAGGTGGAACAATCATTTTCACGCCTTTAGCTGCGATTAAAAGTCCACGTTCATCAGTCATTTCTCCAATGTCGATTAGAGATTGTTCTAATGAAGTTTCATTTAAGTCAGCTTGCGTAGCCAATGTGTTCGCAAATGAGCCACCTAATGTAGTGTGCGATGTATTAAACAAAGAAACACCATCTCCAGAATCAAAAGCATCCGTTGAAGGAAGGCCGTTGATTAGTGGGGACACTGCTTTAACTTGTTTAGAGTTCGCCATGGATCTCGCTAAAGCTTTTGTGTATCTAGAAGCTAGTCTATCGTAGAGGTTATCTTCGATAGCTTCTTCAGTGATAGCAAATGCTAGAGCAATTGTCTCATGAGTGTAACGAGCTGTGAAGGTTTCCTGTGCATCATCGTATGATATGCCGGCACCTTCGCCTTTTACTTGTGCGTTTCCGAATCCTGATAACATAACTTCCTCTTCGAAAGCTCTGTCAGAAGATTCTATATTATAGATCTCAGCGTGTTGGTTTTCGTATCGCTTGTATTCCAGTCCAAATAAGGCATTCAAACCTGGTTCAAGCTCTTTAACTAACTGCGCTCGTGATATTGCCATGTTTTATTCTCCTTATACGTCTCTTAGGAACTGATTAGCCCTGTTATTCATAACTACAACAACATCACAACCAGCAGCTGTTACGTCTTCCTGATCTGGCACTTCTGCCACACGGATCATTTTCCACATATAGCCATCATTGTCTGATGTTGAATAGTTTAGAGTAGCTGTAGACTGACCTGATACACCAGCTCCACCATTGTTCTGATTCATTCTGATGACTAAGCAGTCACCTTGAAACGTTGCCAATGATGTCATTGTTGCATCTGATCTTACCATATACTCTTGAAACGGGTTGTCATTAACGAATACCCAACCATTGCTGTTACCTGTATTTGGGTTTGTTGCGAAAGTCTGACTCGCTGCTACAGAATTTGACCATGTAGGTTTTGAAGTTGTTCCATCGATGTAAAATGCACCGTTTGAAACTCCTACACATACTTCTGGAGTAGTTGTAT
>Ga0208299_1001423_pt1 | contig 17928 bp, 22 predicted proteins | sample 15_taG_FD_184089 | JGI IMG/M metagenome (GOLD analysis project Ga0208299, IMG submission 184089) | Marine viral communities from the Subarctic Pacific Ocean - 15_ETSP_OMZ_AT15312 metaG (SPAdes) (version 2) | ecosystem: Environmental > Aquatic > Marine > Oceanic | place: Pacific Ocean | collected...
AGCCATTGGTATGATATAAGTACTATAAGGTTGATGTAAAACAATCGCACACATTATTTATAAGGGAGCACATATGAGTGAGAAGAAGTTTTATCAGGATAAAGAGTTTAAAAAGCTGCAAATGAAGTGGTATAAAACACTCGATGATAAAGGCTTTGACGATGTTGAGAGAATTGGAAAGTTACGGCAAAAACATTATAATGAGTATGATGCAATCTTAGCCCGTTCCGATTCAGTCATTAGATCAGCAATGCAAAAACAGAATGCTCTTTTATCTTTCCAGCATTACAGTCTCATAAGAAATTTTTCCTATGCTAATACAGCTATATCTACTTCGGGCACTAAATTCAAGCTTCTTTCTACTGATAAAATCATTCTAAGGCTCACTGGAGACGGTAAAACCTTAAGATTTATCTCTAAGTACCTAAGATCACGTTGCAAACCTCCAAAAACCACCACCAGACCTAATCAAAAACCCTATTCACTCTTTTACGTACACTCAAGACTTAAAAAACTTATAAATATTATGAGACTCACACTTGGAAAGACGGGGGGGGGTTCAAAAAACCCTCTCAATGAATAATATAGAGTAATAAGATAGACCAAATAAATAGGAGCTTGCTTATCTTCACTCACCATGATACAATAAACCTCAAAAGGGACCCACGCCCGGAACAAAATTTTTCAGGCTCAAACCTTTTCATGCAATTACAACCACTTAGCAACACGGGAGCCACGCATGCCAAATAAGCCTATGAAAACATTACTAAACTACGCACTAATCATAATAAGCATAGTCGTAATAGTAGACATATTAATAAAGGAGTACATACTATGAGTAGGAGGAAAGAAAATGATCTCAATACAGCCGATGCTGTAAACGAGTCCGAACCCATAAAAGCCCGTAAACCAGCTCGACGAATCATAATACCAAAAAAGAACGAACCAGTTAGTACGCTTATGGTACAAAGTACAGATCTACTAATAGACGATGCTAAATTAATAATAGCAGCCGAGTTAGCTCGCTACAGACAAAAAGCATCCAGAGGCATAAGTTTGGACCTCAAAGAAGCCCGAGTCGTAACAGGATATATAGCCGAATTAACCAAGTTGCAACGTGAAGAACGAGAACAAGCTCGATCCGAAGATCTCTCAAATCTCACAGATGATGAACTCCTACAAGTAGCTGCACAAGTACTCGGAAAGACGAAACCCAAACTCATTGAAGAATAGGAGTAGACTCACATGACCCAAGTTAATGAGATTTCGCACACTTACCAATATGGCTCAAAAAAGAGTTCCACCTCCAATACAACCCAGAACTTCATACAAGCACAGAAGCCCTCTTCATGCCCAATTTCGCCACCCAACCCCTTACCCCATATCACGAGTAGGAGGAAAAAGAAATGATCCACAACAGCCCATTACAGCCCTTAAACTCGATTTTAAAGAAATCTTTAATATAACGCACACACACCAATCAGAACCACTAGGAGCAAAACATGACAAAAGAGCAAATTCAAGAAAAAGCCTACCAACTTTATGCCGCCCTAGGCGAGTTAGGACTCAGGCGAAAACAACTATCACAACAAATTCAAAACCTAGATAAGAACATAGAATCACTAGAAATAGAAGTAGTAAACTTAAGTAAAATTAATACACAGGAGTCAGACAATGAGTAACCAACTACCAATCCGCCTAAGAGCAGCCAATTCAGAAGACGTAAGCTTCATATTCAATTCATGGCTAAAATCCTTCCGAAATTCATTTTTCGCCAAATCCATCGCAAACGAAATATACTTTAACTCACATCACAAAGTAATTGAGAAATTAATCAAAGAATCCAAAATAACAGTAGCCTGCTCAGAATCAGATCCAAATCAACTATACGGATACATCTGCGCTGGACAAGTAGATAATTTTTTCATGCTCCACTACATATATGTAAAACACAGTTTCCGAAACATGGGCATAGCAAAATCCCTACTAAACAGTTTCGACCACGATCCAAGCGTAGCCTCCATATTTACACATAACACTAGAGTATGTGACAAATTAGCATCTCGATACAATTTCATCTACAACCCTTACATGCTATTAAATATGGAGTCTGACAATGACTAAGAAAAATAAAGATGTAGAATTACTAAAACTAAACCTAGAACACGCAATAGATCATGGAGTGGATTTCGAGAATCGCATAATCCGCATAACAGGAGCAATAGGCTCTCCATCTCCACTTGACACAGAAGATTCATACTTCGATTTCAACACCCTAGATTTTGCCCTAACTCGCATGGAAAAAGAAGATCCAATAAAACGCATAACAATCCGTATAAACTCATTCGGAGGAGAATGTTACGAAGCCCTAGCCATAATAGGCAGAATGAAAGCCTCACCATGCGAAATAGTAACAGAAGGATTTGGAGCCATAATGAGCGCAGCTACCCTAATTCTCATGGCAGGCGACATAAGAAAACTATCTAAGTACTGCATCTCAATGTTTCACGAAATTGGATATGGAGTAGCAGGACAACACGAAAGTATAAAAGAACAAGTTCTACAATCCGAAAAGGAGTTAAAACTCTGGGCATCATATTACGAATCCTTCTCAAACAAAAGTGTCCGTTTTTGGCTATCTAAAATGAAGAAGAAAGAATATTACCCTACACCAAAACAAATGCTAGAGTTTGGAGCAATAGACGAAATCATATAGGAGCAGCCATGGGATTTTTTAATAAAGGCGATAGTGCAGAAGTACGAAAACTTAAAGACAAAATAGCAATAATGGAAGCTAAACATAAAGATAATATAAAGAAACTAATAAAGATTCAAATAAGAGTTATGAGAGAATTATTCAACAACCTAGATCAAATCCTAGACAAAAACACAGTAAAGGTAAGGGAGATAAAACACATCCAATCCATCCCTGCCCGATGGGAGCTGCGAAAACTAAGATCTGAAATAATGAGAAAACTTAACATATGAAACTAAGATTATTCATAGGATGGATAGCATCAGTCTGCTTCATGCTATCAGGTCTACCAGCAGCATACGAAGCCCTAATAACCGGAACATGCCTAATCCCACTAGGAACACTAATCCTCTGGACACTAGGAGAAATATGTGCTATAATATACATACTTCCGAGAAGAGACAAACCTCTCTTGGTAAACTACGCAATAAACCTTATATTCCTATCAATAATGTGGATGTATAAATAAAGGAGCTAATATGAGTAATGAACCAATCCAACTATCAGCAGAAGAGACAAAAGAAATACAAGGCATGATGAAAGAAAACGCCAAGAAGGCAAAAATGGGAGGAGTTCGTAAAAAATCTAAAAAAGCAGCTCCACAAAAATCAAAGAAGAAAAAATCAAATGTAGAAGCCGATATAGAATCAGCCTATAGACAAATGAAAAAAATACTAAAAGTTAGAACCAAATCAGATCTGATAGAAATAATATGGACATACGGAGTACAGCTAAGAGAAATGCAACATGCCTTACAAGTCCTGTTAGAAGAAAACAAAGAATTAAAAGGCAATGAAGCCGTACAGGAGTCCGAAAATGAAGAGAAGTAACATTAACAAACCAATCCTAGGAGTAATGATAATACACTCACTATTAATTGCCCTAAGCCTATTCCTACCATCTATGGATAAAACAGACGTAAACAAGATTTACGCAATAAACATAGTCCCTTTCAGATTAGATGATGGTAGAATATACGGAACTGGATCTTACATGAAATACAAAGGCAAAACATACGTAATAACAAACAAACACGTATGCGAAGGTGGTTTAAAACACAGAGCCAAAAAAGACAACTCACTAAGAGTAGATAAGGTTGTATCAAAAGTACTAAAAATAAGCAACAAACACGACCTATGTGCCCTCGAATCAGACCGTATCTCAGGTTTAAAAGTATCCAAATCTCGTGCAAACCCACTAGACAAAATAACAATCATAGGATATCCTCGTGGGATTGGAAAAGTAATAAGACATGGAAGGGTAATTAGAGACTACATAATTAGTCTAGGATTTCAAAACCCACTATACACAGCAACTCAAATAGACATACTAGCCTATCCCGGAAACTCAGGCTCTCCCATATTAAATAAAAATGGTCAAGTAGTAGGTGTATTATTCGCAGGAAATCCTATGTTCCCACACGAGCCAGCAATGGTTCCATATAAGGATTTAATTAAGTTCCTAGAATCATTAAAAGACGTAAAATAATACAGACGCACACATAATATAGAGTAAGAAAGAAAATTCGCAAATAAACCAAAAGTAACACCCAAGGAGATTATCATGAAAGACAAGAAAATCAGACTAGTACAAGTTTATCAAGCAGTTAAATTTGAAGGATCAAATGAAACATCCTTTATTTCATCAGGCAGTCAAAGAAAAAAACCAATAAAAATCTCAATAAATCACAACTATCACGGTGTAGAGATCGAGTCCGAGAATGAAGATGGAGATCATATCTTTGTCCCATTCACGAACGTAAGTTGCATTTACTTTGAAAGTGCTAACACAAAAAAACATGATAAGAAAATGAAAGAAGAGAGAAAGCGTGTAGCAGAAATTAATAATGATAAAGTAGATAAGAGTAAGAAGCCTAGATAAAAATGGCTAAAAAGCTCACCAAACAATCCATTCTAGCCGAGATAGAGAAGCGTAAAAATAAAATAGAGAAGCCACAATTCTCTTTTGAAGAATATACTTTTCCAGCACAGAAGAAATTCTTTAGAAATAAAGGAAATAGATTTCGTATAGCAGTATGTTCTCGTAGAGCAGGAAAAAGTGTAGGAATTGCAGCAGATATGGTTGATACAGCAGAGGCAGAATCAAACATAAACTTACTATACATAACTCAAACCCAAGGAGCAGCTAGGAATATAATCTGGGGAGAGATACTAAAAATTATAGAAGAGTATGAGATAGATTGTAAAATAGATAATACACGTCTAACAGTAACATTTAAAAATAAATCAAAAATATTCTTAGCAGGTGCAAAAGATCAATCGGAAGTATCAAAATTTCGTGGTTATAAATTAAAAAAATGCTACATTGATGAGGCACAATCAATAAGACCGTCCATACTATTAGAGCTTATTAATGATGTTATAATCCCAGCCCTACGTGATCTTAGAGGCTCCTTATACCTAACAGGAACTCCCGGTCCAGTAAAGGCTGGAATATATTTTGAATATTCACAAAGTTCTAATTGGTATTCTCATGAGTGGACTGCATTCGATAATCCTCATATGCACGATGTAGAGTCCGGAAAAGATCTAGAAGAAACCCTAGCAGAAGAACGTATAATGCGAGGAATTGACATAAATGATCCATCCTACGTTCGTGAAACATACGGTAGATGGGTAGAAGATACAGACGCACTAGTGTTTAAATTTAATAAATCCAAAAACATTTATGAAACACTTCCAACTCAAGGAACATGGACTTACATTATGGGAGTAGATATTGGGTTTGAAGACTCCGATGCAGTTTGTATACTAGGTTACAACTCCCATGTAAAAAAAGTATACCTAATAGATGAATATGTAAAAAACAAACAAAACATAACAGAACTAGTAAGACATGTTCGCAGATTAAAAGACGAATATGAACCAGTAAAAATAGTTATGGATGCAGGAGCATTAGGTAAGAAAATACAAGAAGAGATCCGAACTCGTCACGGCATCCACATGGAAGCAGCAGAAAAAAATCGAAAAGTTGAATTTATAGAATTATTAAATGATGATTTACGCACAGGAAAATTTCAAGCCTCAAAAGGCTCTTTATTCGAGGAAGACTGTATGTTAGTTACATGGGATAAAGATTCCATAATAAAGAACCCAGAACGTCCAAAAATAAGCGACACATACCACTCAGATATAAACGATGCCGTCCTATACGCTTGGAGAGAAGCACGTCACTACTTATCAGAAAAACCTACCACAGCTCCCAAAGTTCGTACAAACAAATATATGGATGAAATGGAAGCAAAAGAAGCCGACAACATGCACAGAATGAAGAACGATCCCGATTATTGGTTAGAAAAACAAGTAGAAGACGATATGGAATCGCTTGACAATTGGGACGATGAATGGTATAATTGGTAGCAAGAAGTCCGAACATAGGACTAATATAAAACTAACACACACTTAGGAGTACTTATGTTTAAGGACATAAAAGATTTACAACGATTCATTATTTGGTGTAAAAACAATAAGTTAAAATCATTCAAACGAGGAGATTTATCTTTCGAATTGTCCGAACTCAGTTTTGTAGAAGGATTAAATCAAACCGTACCTGATGATACAATACTTAGAGATGAAGCCAAGTTAGAAGAATTACAACAACTAGAAGATAATGAAGATGCATTATTCTGGTCTAGCAGCTCATAAAGGACAACAACATGGATTATTCAATAAATGATGGTAGTAGATGGTTTGAAAGCTCAGACAACGATCTACACCAAGACGTATTCGCCTACCTAAAACACATGGACAAAGCTCAAAGTTATCGCTCAAGCGACAACCTAAGAGCAGCTAAGATGTATGGTAATTTTGACATCCTAGGACTAGATGCATATTCCTACACAAGATCAGAATCAAGCGCAAGCATTAATCATAAAATAACCATGAACGTAGTTCAATCCCTAATAGACACAGTTGTTTCAAAAATAACTAAAAACAAACCACGTCCCACATTTCTAACAAGTAACGGAGTTTGGAGTCTTCAAAATAAAGCAAAAAAACTTACAAAGTTTATAGATGGCACTTTCTCCTCAACAGAATTTTACTCAAAAGCACAAATGGCTTTCCTAGATGCATGTATATTTGGAACGGGAGCTATAAAAATATTTGAAAAAGATGGAAATATTGCATGTGAACGTGTATTCATTGAAGAACTTAAAATAGATGATGTAGAATCATATTACTCAAAACCACGTCAAATGCATCAACAAAAATACCTACACAGAGATGTTTTAAAACAAATGTTCCCAGAAAAAGCCTTACTAATTGAACAAGCCCATGACAGTATGGATGAATATAGCTCACAATCAGCAGATAGAAACAAAAGATCTATGATACAAGTAATAGAATCTTGGCATCTACCAAGTGGAAAGGGAGCTAAAGACGGTAAACACGCTATCTCAATCTCATCTTGTACACTCCTATCAGAAGATTATGAAAAAGACTACTTCCCATTCGTCTTCTTTAGATGGGGACAAAGACCAGTAGGATTTTTCGGTCAAGGCTTATCAGAACAACTACAAGGTATACAGCTAGAAATAAATAAAATCCTAAGAACAATTCAAGTTTCTATGCATCTAGTCTCAATTCCAAAACTATTAGTAGAGGCTAGTTCAAAAATTGTATCCTCTCACCTTAATAATAAAATTGGAGGAATAATAAAATATGCCGGAACACCTCCATCCTACTCAGCACTAGGAGGAATTCCAGCAGAACTATTTACACACTTAGATCGCCTATACAATCGTGCATACGAAATAAGTGGAATCTCTCAACTATCAGCACAATCATTAAAACCTAGCGGATTAGACTCAGGTAAGGCTCTACGAGAATATAATGATATTGAAACGGAACGCTTTTTGTCTGTTGGAAAAGATTATGAAAAATCATTCATGGATGCAGCACGTATCATGATTGATATTGCTAGAGACATATACAGCAAGAATGCAGATTTCAAAGTAAACGTAAAAGGACGCAAATTTATTGAAAGCATCAAATGGTCAGATGTAGATATGGAAGAAGATAAGTTTATGATGGATGTATTCCCAACATCAGCCCTATCCAACACACCATCAGGTAGATTAGCCGATATACAAGAACTAATGCAAGCAGGATTCATCGGAAAAGAAGAAGGTATGAAACTACTAGATTTCCCAGATCTAGAAGGAACCCTCAATATGATAAATGCCGACAGTACAAACCTCGAAAAACTAATAGAAGAAATGGTAGAAAAAGGCAAATACTTTCCACCAGAACCATATCAAAATCTTGAAAATGCACTACGTAAAGTACAACAGGCATACTTAATGTACAAAATGCAGAACGCTCCAGAAGATCGCTTAGAACTACTAAGACGATACATGGAAGACGCTCAAGGTCTAATAATCAAAGCTCAAACAGCTACACAAGCACAACAAATGGAGCAACTAGCAGCACAAGGAGCAGGTGGAGCAGCACAAGTAATAGCAGAACAGTCAAACATAGGAGCAGATCCACTAAACCCTCTAGTTGAAGGCGATATAGTCCTAGATCCAGAAGATGAAGAAATGTTCGCAGAAGAATCTATGGATATAGAAGATGCCCAAGCTCAACTAGATCAAGATATCCTCCCATCAGACGAAATGGAGATGGAAATGGAAGGCGATATAGAATAATAAAACATACACACAAATAATGAATGGTCCACTTAAGGATCGGGAAACAGGCTAACCTGACTCCCAAATAAGTAATTTTTAAGGAGAATAACAATGGCAGATGAAAATGGAAGCGTAGCAGCAACTATTGCACAATCACAATTCGGAGAACAAGCACAGGAGTCAGAAGCAGTTGAAAACACTCAACATGCAGAATCAGAATCCTCAGAACATTCCGAATCACAAGAGTCCAACGTAGATTTTAGCAAGAAATTTGCAGCCCTCTCAAGAAAAGAAAAAGAATTTAGATTAGAAAGAGAACAATATGAGGCAGAAAAGTCCGAATACCAAGCCCTCAAAGAAGAAATGGAAGCATATAAGGCAGAAAAAGCCTCAAAAGAATCAAAACCAGAACTTCCACTAGAGTACAGACTTAAACGTAACCCTCTAGAAACGCTACAAGAACTAGGAATTGGATATGATGTCCTAACAGATCTTGCAATAAATGATGGGAAGATGAACCCAGAAATGCAAATGAAACTAATGCAAGAAGACCTAGACAAACGATATGAAGATAAATATGGCTCAAAACTACAAGAATTACAAGCCAAAATAGATGCTAAAGAACAAGCAGAAGAAGAAGCAAGAGTAAACAACGCAGTAGATGATTTTAATAATCAAATCTCCTCCTTCGTAAATGAAAACCTTGAAGAGTATGAACTGATCTCAGCCACAAAATCAGAAGGTCTAATTTATGATGTAATTGAGGAACACTATAAGGATACGGAGCGCATTCTAGACATAAAAGAAGCCGCAGATGCCGTAGAAAGCCACCTATTAGAAGAGACACAGAAGCTCTCCAAGTTAAAGAAACTATCAGGATTTGGAAAAGAAGCCAAAGCTGAAATCAAGCCAGAAGATTTATTTGAGTCGCCAACTACACTCAGCAATGTGCAATCTGCCAGCACACCCAAATTGTCAGAACGAAAGCTAAGTAATGAAGAATCAAAAGCCGCAGCAGCTAGTCTAATACGGTGGGACGATTAAGAACAGAACTCAAATTTAACTAATAAAAACTAAACAATGGAGACAAATTATGTCATTAAATCTAACAACTTTTAGTGCAGCTTTGAAACAGCACTATACATCAGACCGTATTGAAAACATGGTCTACAAAGACAACCCACTATTGGCTATGATGCCAAAATATGAGCAATTTGGTGGTGAGAATCTTAAACTTCCAATCAAGCATGGAATCCCTCAAGGACGTGCAGCAACTTTCGCAACTGCTCAAGCAAACAAAACAAACACTCAATTAAAAGCTTTCTTACTTACTAGAAGTAAAGATTACTCTCTTGCCAGCATTGATAATGAAACTATCGAAGCTTCAAAAGGTAATCCAAACGCATTTATGGAAGCTGCAACAACTGAGATTGATGGAGCTATCGAATCAGCTACTAGATCTCTTGCAATCGCAATGTACGGTTCTGGATCAGGTTCAATTGGTCAAGTAAGTGCAGGTTTCGTAAGTACATCTTTCACACTTTCAAATGTTGAAGATGTAACAAACTTTGAAGTTGGTATGGAATTAGTTTTCTCAACAGTCGATGGTGGTGGTGCAGTTAAATCTGGTGCAATCACAGTTAATGGAGTAGATAGAGACAGTGGAGTTCTTACTGTTGATGCAGGTTCCGCTATCGATGCTGGTACTGGTCCAGCTACATCTGACTTCGTATTCCAAGAAGGCGATTATGATCTTAAAGTTAAAGGTCTTAGAGCTTGGATTCCAGATTCAGCTCCAAGTGCTACATCATTCTTTGGCGTAGATAGAACAGCAGACGTAACTCGTCTTGGTGGTATTAGATATGACGGTAGTGCAGAGCCAATTGAAGAAGCTCTTGTATCAGCTGCATCTCGTGTAGCTAGAGAAGGTGGAAAGCCTGATTACTGTTTCCTTTCTTACAACAAATTTGCAGACCTAGAAAAAGCTCTAGGAAGTAAAGTTCAATACATTGATTCTCAAGCTAATGGAGACGTAGGCTTTAGAGGAATGTTAATTCATGGACCTCGTGGAACAATCAAGGTTATCCCTGATCAAAACTGTCCTTCTGACAGAGCTTTCATGCTTTCAATGAGTTTCTGGAAACTATATTCTCTTGGAAAATGTCCAAAGATTTTAGATTCTGATGGACTTAAGATGCTAAGAGAATCAAGTGCTGATGCCGTAGAAGTACGTGTTGGTTACTATGCTCAAGTTGGTTGTAGAGCACCGGGTTATAACGCAAACGTATACCTAGGATAATAACAATACTAGTTCGACATAGCTAACCCTGTGTCGAACTTTCGCTGCGGCAAACCGCCCCAGACTAAACAGGAGACCAATTATGGCATCAAGAAATTTTAACAGACTACAAGCATTAGAAAAAGAAATTAAGAAACTATACGTAAAAATATCTACTGATGGATCAGCAGACGTATCAAGTATTGACGGTCTAGGAGTTGAAAGCGTTTCTCACGCAGCAAACGTCTACACAATCATACTACAAGATAAGTATGTTTCTTTCAAACATGTAAGTGCAATTAGTGGAGTAGCAGCAGACTTTCAAGTAAATTCGGAAGACGTTGCTGGAGCTAAATCAGTAGTAATTGAGTCAAGTGTAGCTCAAAACTCTACAGACATTTATGTGGAACTAGTACTTAAAAACACTACAGTCAAATAGAGGTAACTATGATTATCCTCGGAGACAAAAATGGAAGCGCAATCGCCAACAGCATTAAGGAAAAGATGCAGGGCAAAGGCATGTCTCACGATGACTTGAAATATGATCATGAAAAACAAGACGACAATGAAGATCAATTACAATCATCAGAACGTGCAGCTCATCATGTCATGGAAGCTATGAAAGCAAACGATGTAAAAAAAATGGAACACGCTTTAAAAGAGTTTATCCAAATTTGCATGAAAAAAGATTAACATCAACTAAACTGGAGGGTTCAAAAGACTCTCCAGTTCTTTTTTAGGACAAACATGGCAAACATAACCTTATTACAATTAAGAACAGAAGCCAGACAGAGATCGGATATGGAAAACTCCACATTCGTAAAAGATTCAGAATTAAACAACTACATAAACAACTCAATTTCAGAACTGCACGACCTTCTAATACAAGCATACGATGCAGATTATTATATTAAATCCTCAACATTTTCCACAGCAGCAAACGCAGAATCATACTCCCTCAGCACAGTAATCACAGATGATGATTTCTACAAACTACGTGGAGTAGATGCAAAACTAAACAATTCAGAATGGTTTACATTACAACCCTTTACATTTAACGAAAGAAACAGAAGACAAAACTTCGGAGCTTGGCGTTACCTAGGAGTCTCAAATGTCCGATACCGTCTCACTGGCAATACTATCCGCTTCACTCCTATACCTGATGACGCAATTGAATGTAGGATATGGTACATACCAGTTGCATCCGTACTTAGTAACGACACTGATACTCTTGACGACCTTAACAACTTTAGCGAGTACGTTATTGTCGATGCAGCAATTAAGATGCTACAAAAAGAAGAGTCAGATACATCAGTCCTCGAAAGACAAAAAGCAGCACTAAAAAGACGAATAGAAGAAGCAGCCAACAATAGAGATGCAGGTCAAGGAGAGTCCATATCAGACGTACATTCAGACAATGCAGAATATATGTCTTATGGACGATCATAAACATAAGGTACTAACATGTCTAATAGCGTAAAAAGATTTAAAAAAATAAACACAAAAGATAAAGAGCTAGTACAAGTACAAAATAACGTAGAAGACGTATTAAATCCCATCATAAACGCAAACATAGTTGATGGACTATTACTAAAAAATGTATGCCTAACAGCCCTAAAAGCAAACTTAGTCAAACATAAACTTAATAGACCGCCTCTTGGTTGGATCTTAGTACGAAAAAGAGCAGATAGTAGAATTTGGGATATACAAGATTCAAACATAAATACAAAAACATCCCTAGTCCTAACATGCTCACATGACGTAATAGTAGATTTATGGATATTTTAAAAACAAATAAATAAGGAACATACATGGCAACTAACTTTTTAAACCTCGACCTTCCAACAGTAAGTGTAACAATAGGTCCAGAATACGCAACTCAAAACAATACTGCCTTCGAGGTAATTGATGAACATGATCACTCATCAGGTAAAGGTAAATCAATCCCAGCCTCAGCCTTAAACATAAATGATAATATAAATTTTAATTCCAATAACGCATACAACCTATTACAAGTAAAACTAATATCAAACCTCTCCCCACTCACAGGAGCAGCAAACGCAAATAGTATATACATTTCTTCTGGAGATCTATACTACACAAACTCATCAGGTAGTGCAGTTCAAATAACAGATGGAGGATCAGTAGTAACTTCCGCAGGCGCACTACAAACAGTAGAAGTACAAAGCATCTCATCAGACGTAATCATAGCACCAGCAGACACATTCGTATTTTTAGATGTAGACACAACCGCAGCCCGTTCCATAACACTACCTCTTGCAAACGCAGTAGCAGGTGGAAGAATATATATCATTAAAGACAAAACAGGCTCCGCAAACACTTACAACATCACAGTAAATCGTGCAGGATCAGACCTAATTGATGGAGATACTTCATTCGTATACGATTCAAACCTAGGCTCTTTTTGGGTAATAGGTGATGGAGACTCAAATTGGCGGATAGCGTAATATGCCTTTAGTTAAAAATAAAATCCCCATTCCATTATCACTAGGTCTAGACACCAAAACAGACGAAAAGCAACAACCAATCGGAACTTTTCACATACTAGAAAATGCAGTATTCGATGAACCCGGAAAACTTAAAAAACGAAAAGGATACGACAAAGTAGATTTAATTGACACAGACGGAAACGCAATATCAAACAATAAAAAGATTCAAAAATTCAAAGACGAATTAGTCATGTTTAATGACGCAGATCTTCACTCATACTCCTCAACTATAAATCAATGGTCAAACAAAGGAAACGCTTTTACAGTAATTCCAGAATCAACACAAATACTAAGAAATAGTGTAGAACAATCCATGTTAGATAGTGAACATGCAGAAGGATTAAATATATACGTTTACGCAGACTCAAACGGAGTCCATCTATCAATTATGGACGAATCAACAAAAGCATTTCTAATAAGTAACCAAACCCTATCCGCAACAGGATCACATCCAAAAGTTATAAATAGAGGAAATACAATATACATAACATACTTAGACTCACTCTCACTAAAATTCAGAAGATTCAGTATATTTGATTTCAACAACATTACAGCCGAATCCACAATAACATCTACACAAGATACAATATACGATACACAACTTGTAAATGATAAAATAATGATAGGATACAATTCCACCACCGCTGGAGGAACCTTAACTCTACAAAGCATAAACGCAGACGACACAATATCCACAGCAACAGAAATAGCAGGAGAAACAGCATCAGTCGCAATAGGACTATGTACGGACATGACAAACAGAATTATATGTTCCTACTACGATAGTACAGACGTAAAAGTACTAGCCTTCAACTACACCCTAGGAGTAAAAGTACTTGCAGAAACTTCAATAGAAACAATATCTGATGTAAAAAACGTATCAATAATAGAACACGCAACAGATTCATACACAATAGTATACGAAGTAGGTGCAACAGAATCTTACAACCACTACATAAAACAAAACACAATAAATACATCAGCATCAATAGGCACACCATCAATAGTAGCAAAATCAGTAGCATTAGCCTCGAAACTATGGATACATAACAGCCTAATCTACATAACAACTCTTCACAATAACACTTTACAGTCCACATTATTCATAATGGATCTAAATGGAAACATATCAACTAAAATAGCACAAAACACAGCAGGAGAGTTAGTCTCAATTGGATCTCTACCTAGAGTGTCCCAAGTTAGTTCTGAAAAATACCTAATAAGCTCACAAGTAAAAGGTAGACTATCACAAGACAATGGAGTATTTTTCAGCATACTAGGTGTAAACAGTAACGTATTAGATTTCTCATCAGGACTCGAATACGATTCCACAACACTAGGACAAAACCTACACATAAGTGGCGGATACATGAAAATGTATGATGGTTCACAAATAGTAGAACATAACTTTCATCTTTTCCCAGAAGGACTTGCAGACGGTGGCAACTCAACTCTTGGAGGTGTTTTAAATGATGGAACATATGGATACGTAGCAGTATACGCATGGACAGACGCTCAAGGAATCTTACACAGATCAGCACCATCTCTATCCACATCAATAGTACTAACAGGCGGAACAGCAACTCAACAACAAACAATCACAGTCCCAACGCTACGCCTAACGGATAAAGAAAATGTTACAATAGAGCTATACCGAACAGAAGATAGTGGAACAATATACTACCTAATATCAGACAATGCAGCCCCTACCCTAAATGACAAAACAGTAGACTCAGTATCAATAGTCGATGCTACAATATCAGATACAGACTTAATAAGTCGTGAAACACTATACAACACTGGAGATGTATTAGATAATCTCCCAGCTCCATCCTCATCAATTATAGAATCATTCAAGAATCGAATATTCGTAACAACAAACGAATCAAGTAAATTAAACTATTCAAAAATTCAATTTGAAGGATTTGCAGTAAACTTTAATGACTCTCTTGAAATCCTAATCCCATCAAACGGTGGAAATAATAAAGCCTTAAAAGCTATGGATGATAAATTAATAATATTCAAAGAAAATAGTATATACTTCCTATCTGGAGACGGACCAAACAATCTCGGAGAACAAGATACATTCATTGAACCAGAATTAGTAAGTTCCGAAATAGGATGTAACAATAGCTTCTCAGTAGTATTAACTCCATTAGGAATATTTTTTAGTTCTAATAAAGGTATATATCTCTTATCTAGATCTCTAGGATTACAGTACATAGGAGCACCAGTAGAAGATTTTAACAACCTAACAATCACATCCTCAGTAATGGTAGCAGATAAAAACCAAATCCGCTTCACAACATCAGATGGAGACTGTCTAGTATTTAACTATCATCAAAATAAATGGGCAACATTCTCAAATCATAAAGCCCTATCAGCCGTATCAGTCGATAACGTATATTATTATCTAAGACCTGATAACCTGCTATATAAGGAAAATTCCTCATTTGAAGATAATGGAACATCAATAAAGCTCAAACTAGAATCAGGTTGGTTATCATTTGCCGGAGTACAAAACTTTCAAAGAGTATATAAAATGCTACTCCTAGGAAGCTTCAAATCAGATCACAAAATACGCATAAAAGTAGCATATGATTACGTAGAAGCTTGGACACAAGAACAAACAATAGATGTATCAGACTTCATAGATAATAGCGCATACGGATCTTCAACAACTTACGGCTCCGATGCCACATACGCAACACAGAACCTATATCAAATAAGACTTGACTTTGCTCGTCAAAAATGTCAAAGTATAAAGATATCCATAGAAGATATACAATCTTCAACCGGAGAATCATTAGAGTTATCAAACGCTCTATTCGTAGTAGGAACAAAAGCAACAGAAGCTAAAGTAAATAGCGCAAACAAGTATGGGACTAATTAATGGAAGAAAGTAATTATTCACTCTACAGACGAGAAAGAGAAAATGCAGAAATCGTAGAAGACGAATACGGATTTGCAGCAGCAATCCCATTCGGTTCCTACTGGTACATAGATGAAATATTCGTTAAAAGAAGCCACAGACGAACATACAAAGCAAGCGAATATGCAGATAAATTAGCCGAAATAGGACGTAAAAGAGGATACACATCACTACTAGGATCAGTAGACGTAAGAGCAGAAGGCTCAACAAATAGTATAAAAACACTAGTAGGATACGGTATGAAACTACACTCAATAGATGGAAACACAATATACTTTTCAAAAAAGATATAGGAGAAAAAAATGGGCAAAACAGTAAAATCAGTAACAAAAAGCGTATTCGGTGGAGGCGGCTCTACTGGAATGTTAGGAACAGGAAGATTTAAAGCCTCTCAACGTAAAATAGATAAAGATGTTTTTGCAGAAAAAGTAGCAGGAGAAGGAACTCAAGAAGCTTTACGTAAAAAACAAGCCGCACAATCAGAGAGATTAGAAGCTCGTTCAAGAGGAGAAGTACCATCTATTGCCGAAGCTCAATTAAAACAAGCCCAAGACCGCTCCCTATCTCAACAATTAGCAGCAGCCCAATCCAGACGAGGAGGAAGCGCAGCATCACGAGAACGTCAACTCGCAAAAGCATCAGCAGGATCTAGACAAGAAATTGCTCAACAAGCAGCCACAGCCAAACTCCAAGAACAACAACTTGCAGAACAAGCCCTAACAGGTCAATTAACAAATCAAAGACAACAAGATATATCATTAGCAGAAGGCGATAGATCCTCTAAACAAGCCTACGAACAATTAGCTACAAAACAACACTTAGCAGCACAAGGAGCAAATTTATCTGGATTTCAATCAGCAGCAGCAGCCCGTGGTCAATTAGTGAAAAATCTAGGAGAAGCAGCAGGACAAGCAGCAATGATGAAATCAGATAAAGACGCAAAAACAAACATTAAAAAAGAATCTAATTCAGGTTCTTTTCAAGCTGTATTAGGACGCTCAGAAGAACCAAAGATTAAAAAACAACTTGCTAAAAATAAAGCAGCAGATAAAGCTGAAAAACTAAAAAAAGCAAAATCCTTTAAATTAAGTGATAGTAATTATAGAGATGATGGTACAGGAAAAGGTATGTTACAATCTGCAATAAGCGAAATGAGCGATAAAGATAAAAAAGAAAATATTAAAAAAGAAGACAAAGAATATACAAAAAAAGCTACAAAATCTGTAAAAGAAGAGTTAGCCAATATCAAAAAAGCAGTAAAAGGCAGAGGAGTAAACAGAGCTTTAAAAGCAAACGGATTTAAAATCACATCAGCATCAGACGAAAAATCAAAAAAGAATGTAAAAGAATCAGACATGAGTCCAAAATCATTCCTAGACGCTTTACAAGCATACTCTTATGATTATAAAGATCCATCAGCTCCCGGAGCCGGAGAAGGCAAACACCTATCAGTTATGGCTCAAGACCTTGAAAAAGCTGGTCCAGTAGGAAAATCAGCAGTTTTAGATACTCCAAATGGAAAAATGGTAGATTATGGAAAATTATCAGGAGCCATGTTAGCCTCTCAAGCTCACTTAAATGAAAGATTATCTAAAATAGAAGGCTTGACAAAAAAGAGTGGATATGGTAAAATATTAGAAGCTAGAAAAAAATCTAAAAAACAAAGTTAAGAAAATATAACAGACCTAAAAGGACCAGATATGGCAGAAGAAAATAACAACCAAATTCCACTCGCACCACAACAAAGTGCAGAAGAGATTGTACAAGATCCATTCACTAAAGAGAATAAACAATTTCAAA
>Ga0208299_1001424_pt1 | contig 17919 bp, 16 predicted proteins | sample 15_taG_FD_184089 | JGI IMG/M metagenome (GOLD analysis project Ga0208299, IMG submission 184089) | Marine viral communities from the Subarctic Pacific Ocean - 15_ETSP_OMZ_AT15312 metaG (SPAdes) (version 2) | ecosystem: Environmental > Aquatic > Marine > Oceanic | place: Pacific Ocean | collected...
TACTTGTTTTTTCCTGTAATATTGGTACATTTTCGTATGCTCCCATTTATAATGTTTTGATTAAGTCGTATTATTTATTAAAAATTGGTATGAATAGTTTTACTCCACCCTTTTATAGTACTACTAGGATTGGCTCCCAAAGAAATATCTAAGAGAGAGTCAGAGTTAGCTTTAAATGTTGCTCCGACAGTATTTGCGGGACTGCTCCCTATCCCTTTCCCGATGCTCCTATACCCGCTGATATAGAGCTCGCTACTCCTGATATTGCCCCTGCCCATGCCGCACTGCTGTCTTGTTGGGCGGTCACTTCTTTTTGGGCTTCTTGGTTTATATATCCAGCAACTCTGTTCATTTTAGCGGTCTCTCTACTCTCTTTAGCTTCCCATTCATACATCTGTCCTTTAGCATCTGCGTCCTGCATTCTTTGCCCTTCAGATATCTGTACTCCCTGCACTCTTTGTTTTTCACTCATGCGAGCCGTTTCCATGTGTTGCTTCCCTTGAGCTTGTAATTTCGCATTCTGAGCTTCTTGTTGTTCGATACTAGCAGAAACGCCTTGCTTACTTTTTAAAGCCATCTGGGCTAATGCTGTAGCTCCTCCAGCTCCACTTCCTGTTGCTCTTATTGTATCCAATGTATTTGCTAAGGCAATATCCGCTTCTTGGGTTTGCATTTCTGCAGCTTTAGTTGCGACCTTAAGGTTTGCATAAGGGTTTGACACTTCCCCACTCAGATCTTTAGCCATACCAGATAAGTCCTTTACTCCAGTATACGGGTTTATAGTCGCTTGTCTTGTGTTTTCTAAGTGAGACAATTCTTTCTGCCTCGCTATTTTAGCTTTTCTAGCTGCTCTCTCTCTTTTTTTGGCTGCAGAACTTCCGAAAATCCCTCCCAGTAAGGATGCTCCAACTCCAATTGCGGCTCCTAATATTGCTGACATATCTTTTTATCTTTTTTCGTTAATTTCTTTCTCGTTATATTCTTTTATCGTAAATGAGTATAATTCCTTCTCTATTACGTTTAAATCCTCCGTATTAGATGGATTCTTATGGACATTTATAAATAAACAATCTTCTAAACAATGTATTACACGTTTTGCACCTCTTTTAGATTTGTAGTAGCAGGGTGCAATATGTTCTACAAGTTCTCCATTTGTATTGACTAGTATTCTTCCTTGAAGTAAAAACCAGAAATGATCAGTATGATGGATAGCGCTAATAACTATACTATCCGCTTTCATCCTCATTTTTCTCATGTAAAGTTGATCTGAGAAATCGTGTTCTATAGGGAACTCCTCATTATTGACTAGTGTCTTTCCGTCTCCATATATTCCTTCTACATCTTTGCCTTGTTGAATTAACTCGGTTTGCAAAATCTCTAGGTCTTGCATGAATTTACTTACTTCCATTTGATTAGATTTTATGTGACGATAGCTTCTTACTATTATATTAATAAGCTAATGTCGCATTTCGTTATTAAATTTATCTTGCAGATGTTACTACATCATGTGATACCTTAAATAATTCCATAGCCCCTCTAGCTTCACTGCCCTCACATTTTATTTTTACTGTTGTAAAAAACCCTTTTATTCCAGACGTCTGTCCTCCGAATATAATTTCTCCTTTTTTCGATGTAGAATTGTTTTTCAGGTATGAAAAATATTTATCATCCTTCTTGATGAAGCCTATCTCTTTAGTTGAGCCATCCCAATCCGTATAAGTTGTTCCATTTTTAGGGACCGCAAATGATTTGTCTGATGCGCTCGTTATGTTTGATTCCATGCTCCATCCCGCTGTACCTTCATAATTTATGCTATTAAAGGTTTTCATTGCAGAAGGATTGCCGTTAGCGACGAACTCTACATAAGAAGGAGATATCACCTCCTCATTTGACTCTTCTCTTTCTTTGTAAAACCAATTTCGCGTAACTGAATTAGCATAGTGTTCCCATAAATTTTGCTTATGTACTGTATAAAACTTATTATTAAGGCTTTCTCCGAAAGTGGGCTTATAGGAATGGAAACTGGTCCACCCTTTAACGATCTCGTCGTAGGTGACTGTTTTATAAGAGGAATCATCGTCTCCCCAGGAACCGTGCATTGATAAAACGTAGTTTTGACTGTGAGTATCATACATCCCGTGCAAAGCAGAGGACGTCCTTAAGTGATCCTTAAAATAATCACGCATTCCATAATCGGATATAGGAGTGATACCATCCTGTGATAGCCTCAAGACCAAACCTCTATTCTTATCCGTAAAATATTTTCTAGTGCCAAATATTGCGAAAGATTCTGGGTTATTGCTAATGCCATATTTCCCTGCGTAAGGGACGGTTTGCCCGAGAACAGCTTGAGAAGAGGTAACTGTTCCTCCCCCCTCTGCTGAATAAATAGCATCCTTGTCTGCTAGTATCCTACTAACTTTATCTTCTTGGAATACTATTAAGTTTGTATCTTCCGCGTATAATTTTTGGATAGTCCCATCGATGTCTGTTAACGCCTTTGTTGTGTTTTCCGCTGGCGAAAAGTAGTTAGTTTCATTAACTCCAGTGCGTGAATTGTATATCCCAGAATAAGTTAAGGCATTACCTCTCCTAGTCTCTTTATAGTCCTCATTTGTGGTATATGCTTTAACCCCTAAGTCTACAGAAGTCTCGTTATATCCTCCTTTAATCCTAGATTCCTCTATATACCACGTTTCTTCGTCATTCTCCAGTAAGAAAGTATTAAAATAATTTATATTAATAGTGTAAGCCATAGTGCCTTATTGTTTGTGGAATTATATATTTTAGTCTATTATTGGTCCTTTCTAGCTAGATATACTTTAACTAAGTTAGCATTCTGAGCTGCTGTAGTAGAACTCTGCTCCCACACAGCAATAATATTATAATCTGTGTTTGTATCGGATTGGACGTTATATCTTGTGTAAGTTTCATTATCTAACCACCAGAATTTATGAGCGTTTGTGTGTATAACCTCTGTCCCCTCTTCGTCACCGTCTTCATAGTGTTTGAAAGAATATGCGTATGTGCCTTCTCTAGTAAGGGTATAAGGTCCATTGGTTTCAAGCTTGTACCAGATGCCTCTAGTAGAGGGGCTGAACCAATACTTCCATTGTACTCCTCCTCCAGTGAAATTCTCGTATTTATTCCCTAAGTAAATCCAACTTTCTGGGATTGATGGATCCGTCCACTCACTAACAGTAGATATAGGTAATTCTAATAGGGTGCCTAGTACCTCGACATGGGCATGTCGAATGTGTGACTCACTCCCGGAACCGGAGGTCCCATCCGCAGTGGATGCATCCTCTACTCGCACAATTAACATCTTAGAAGGAGTCGCTTCAGGGGATGCTGTTTCATCATAAGAAGTGTCCCCTTGTTCAGCAATCCTATTGAGGGTTAACTCGCCTGTGCTATTATCTATACTAAAAGTATTAAGCGGATTTTGGTCAATAGAGTAGTACAAGTCCTCAATCCCTTCGTGGTGAGACCCGTTTTGAGAAACGAGATTTCCAACTGTCATATCTAGCACCATAGAGCCCTCCTCTAAGGTTATGTGCCCAATAGGGTCGGCTGTTACTACCCCCTCCCACTTACTTTCTTCCACAACAGTATCCATCTCTGGTAGTTCGTTTATAAGGGATACCACTAACACAGAGCTCCTCGTAATATCTTCTTTTTCGACAGAAATGTCAAATTTAAAAATATTATAATTTGAATCTGCTTGAAAGTAGATATCACTCCCCTCTAACACTCTTATCCTCCAAGCATTCTCCCCTACGCTAACTAAGCTAAATTTCCCATTACAAGGAGTACCGTCGAGATACGTCACTCCGTTCAAAGTGAAGACAGTAGTGGAGTCCATATTGCCCGCACTAACTATATCGATGTCCCTCGTATTTTCATCTCCCGGGTCCGTTCCCTCTGAGAACTCGTAGTTTTCAAGTTGTGGATTACCAATAATATCTTCTCCTGGTCCACTTCCAGCAACGATAGCATTATTAAGATCTAAGACTAACCCACTTGACGCGGTTTCCCAGAATATGTCTAACACAGACTCAAACGGTTTTGTTTCAAATACGCTAAAACCCTGGATCTCATTAAGATTTGGAGGAGTAGTATACGTTACTCCTAAATTAGCATTACCTAGAGAGGCTGCGTTGTTTTTCACTGTATTATCGTAGAGCCATTCCAAGCCTACCCCGTTACTATCAACTAAATTATAATCGCTATAAGAACCTATAGACACTACTCCTATATAGGAATCTGGGGCGCTAACTTGCACACCGTCACCATCAGAAGTATTACTAACTACAGGATACAGAGAGACTTCACTAGAGCTGATGTCTGAGTTTAAAGATTTTGCGTCTTCACCTTTAGGGACTTTATTAACATTGTCTCCGTGTAGAGTAATCCATGTGGTATTACCATCCCGAACCACTGGAGGTGTATATATGTTATAATATTCTTGCTCTTTCTGTTGTACAACTATATGATAAGCATACCACCCATTCTTGTTGATAACCGTCTTCTCTAGACTAACCCCTTCTGATCCTACAACTCCGTGATTATAATCCGATAGGCTTATATTTTCCTCGCAGACAACAGTAGTATCCCCTGAAGCTACCGCTACGCTGGATATTACAGTATTACCTCCGCCTTCTTTTTTAAGTAGATCCCCTACTCTGAATTCTTGTCCTTCATTTTCATGACCTTCTACCGTAAGTGTAACCGTCGTTACAGAGAGATCAACGTTTTTAATAATGAAAGCGTCATCAGAAGCATACGGATTAGGTATAGGGCCATTAAACTCAGCAGTCAAAGTACAACCACCGTACGCTTCGTTACCGTCTAGTAATTTTGGCACTGTGATATTAGAATCGTCAGATAATATTACGGGGGATTGCCTTCCCTCTACATCAGCTAGTACAACGCCTACTTTATATGCTCTCTTTTGTTTTACTGAATGAGTAGGAAATTCCTCTCCCTGATCAGCATCTTTACCGGCATATCCTGCTGTATAATTTAACTTTGGTAGATCGTATTTTGTTAGGTAGTTACCGTACATTAAGCGATTACCGACTACTTCTTGAGCTTTCGCTGTTCTAGGTATATCGTCGAAGACCCTTGTTAATTGTTTTGAGGGTAATACCTTATAAGGAGCGCCTGATTGGTAGGTGTATGCATAAAATAAGCGGCCTGAGTCAAGAAGTCTAGTGACTAAACTCCCGTTGAACCCACTAGTCGTACAGTCTATGCTATCAATTATCTTTACATCTAACTCTCCTGCATTTTTGACTAGAAGTTCTATTTTTTTGATACCAAAGTCCAGGTATGAGTTATCTGAAGGCATATCTATATATAACTCTACTTGATTAACACCATTCACCATTAAAGGCATTTCCGTCGTTTGTATAGTTTTATCTTGAATTGAAGAAGTGATAATATTATTGAATTCAATAATCTCGAGAGATTCGTTCTCTATAGAGGGGTGAAAGACTGGTTGGGAAAAAGGAGATATAGGAGAATACTCCCCGTCTATAAATTCGAACCTATACGCAAAGCGAGGAAATTCCTCTTTCATTAAGGAAGAGTCTATAGTCGTCTCGTGAGACATAGTACTGTTTCTGTTACTATCCAAAAAGCTAATACTTCTGTAAGGGGCAAACCTAGCCACTCTAATATGCTCTTCTGATGTATACTCAAATGCTCCGGAATCCATAGCCCTACTGATGTTGATTCTACGGGGGGAATTATAATCGTCTGTCCAAAAAAGGAAATCTTCTAAGATATTAACGCCTGTTATTAAGTGATCCGGACTGAAATTTAGAAATGACCCTTCCACTAGGGTAGTAGGGGGACCTGTTTTGGATTGATCATAAAGATATATAGCGGATAAACTAGTATCAGTAACTCCAGCTACAAACCATATAATAAAGTCTTTTTTTGTATCTGTTATAGATCCGATACAGCTAACATCCTCGTCTTCTAAAGCTACACTATAAGGTATCTTATTGCTAAAGATATTCTCAGCAGCCCCAACATCAGAGCCTTCTGACCTGCTTATATTTATATTCAAGGCATCTCTATACTCTCCCGACGGCATTAGTCTGTCGTCTACGTCTTTATTCATCTTCCCTCTCAGGAAAGTGTTATCGATTGAAGCCATTCTTTATATTAAAGTATTTTAGTTCTAGTTCTCATTACTCTTGCAATTTCCTCTATCTTTGTATTAGATAACCTAATCTTAGCATTACGCAATTTAGCTCCTCTGTCCTGTTTAAATCTTCTAACTATATATTCAGGCACATTGCTCCTGGAAGCTAGAATAGAATAAGCTATATGAGCATATAAGGCATCTTCAGCCATCTTTGGAACTCTCATATCAGCGTCAGCTCCTAATCCATCTGTAATATATTCTAATATTATAATCTCATCCACTAGATCGCTAGAAAATGATATCTTACCTAATCTCTCGTTTATAGTGAACACGTTTAAAACAGGAGCCCTCGCGGCTTCAAACAACCTTGTTTCGGCTACAGAAGTCCCCTCTATATTTTCCCCAACGAAGTCTTGCATAGGTAATCCGTTATCCTCTTGGATAGGAGATTCTGTTGGATTTGACGTTTTCCTTGTAGGATAGATTATATGTTTTACTCCCAAATCGTCCACTGTGGATATCTTAACATAGTTAACATAGTCTTGAGGCAGGGCTACGGATAAACTGTTAGGTATAGACAATTCTTGTTGCTTAATACTCTTTAAGGTATCATAAGAAAACTCCTGTAATCCACGTTTCGCGTGGAATAATACGTCGGAGGTTCTAACGCTTGGTATAAGTTTGCCTGCTCCCACATACCCTACTATAAAGTTATTTACAACGTCTTTTAGTTTTATACCTGTATAACTACCTAAATTACTGTCTTTCAGTCTAACGCGGTAATGGCCTGCTGCCCAGCTTCCGCTACTTATTACTATGGTATTCTTATCTATATAGTATTTCTTAGTGGCTGCTCCTACTACCGTATATGGATCGTAACCATCAAGACTGTATTCTAAAATGAAGTTATTTAAAGAATAATATGTATCCTGCGAATCTACTGAATCTATGGAATATATTTTTAATTCCTCATCAAAAGTATATGGTCCAATAGTTGTCGGGTCTGCACTCTCTACCTTTATTACCTGGGAGCCAGCGTAGTACTGTTGACTAGTTTCTTTTATTAAGCTCATTTATTAAGATTTTTGTTCTGCTTCTTGTTTCTGAATTAGGCCCATAGCAGATTGTATAATGCTTGGGTCTTTTATAATAACCCCTGAGTAAAGTAATATTTTTAAGATAATTTCTGTTTGTTCCGAGGGGTGCAGTTCAAAGTCCACACTACTCCCTGTATAAATATAAACGCCATTATCCCCTTCTGTATATTCCCATTTGGGGTCTACAGGCTTTCTTATGAAATCAATATCTATTTTTGTTTCATCTATACCTACTGTAACATCTACATCCGGTTCTATGAATATTCTTTCCTTCTCGTACAAGTATACGGGGAAGTCTAATGATGGTGCTGTAAGGGGGGAATTTTTTATATTGTAGAATTCGCTTCTCCCTAATCTGTCTATTTCTTTACCTTCAACAGATAAAGTACCCATTCTGTAGAAATCAACAGGATCACTAAAAATGTCAGAGGTAGGAACCTTATAATGCTTCTTGGGCGAAGATAGCCTAATTAATTGTCCGGAAGTACGAAAAATATTTATCTTTTCGTCTAAGTTTTCTGTTCTGTCTGAATGTTCAACATCCGTTTGAGGTATACGCAAGTATTGGTTTAAGTCTTCGAAGTATTTTTCGAATATCTCAAGCTGCACTTGTCTTGCCAAATTGTTAAATTCGTAAGGCGATAAATACCCTCTCTGTTCTTTATTTAATATAGTTAAAACAGTCGTATAGACAGTGTTTACGTTTACGCTCATATTTTTATTTTATTATAATACCATAGCGGCAACGATATGTCACCGCTAGATATTAATATTACATGCTAATTAAGTTTTTTCCCAATCGACTTGTATACCTCCACTCCTTCATCAGTCTTTAAGAATGATGCGAATGCAGAGTATGGATTTTCCTCAAATGGTACGTTCATTAACTTTTTACCGTTAGATGCCCATTTAAAAGTCCTCTGGTCTTGAGAAAGTTTTATGATATTCGCTTCAGTGGCTTTAATGGCGAAGTTTCTTAATTGAACGTTTTCGTCATTAGCTAAGTCTAAAAATAGCTTAGGATTCCTCTTGGCGAATAATAGTAAATCTCTTTTAAGTTCTTTGGAGCTCATCTTAGATACAGCCGACCCATTTTCAACACGTAAGATAGCCTCTACCGTATCTATATCTAAAGCTATAGCCGCATTTAACGCCTCCACTTCAAATTCGATATCTTCTAGCTCATCTTTAGCCTCCATTTGGGGGTCATGCTCACTATACCTTATCCCTTGTAGAGGGTGATATAAACTTAAAAGTTTTTGTAAATTCTGAAATCGTTTAGGGACATATAAATGTCCATTTAAGAATGTGATATGACCTAAGGTTGCTTCTCCTTTTTGTTCATCCCTTAATGGGCTTGGCATATTTGTTGCATATCGTAATTCTCTTTGCTCTCCTTTCGATTCATCAAACCACAATAATGGTTTTCTTAATGAATGTCTAGAAGGTATTGTATATGATAAAGGGGATTTATTCCCTGTTAAATAGTAGTGGCGATCTTTAATATCCCACGCTGTTTCTTTTTTCTTTGCTGTTGCCATGATATAATATAATTTAATAAGTAAATGTAATAAAGTAATAGTTTACCCCCGACGAAACATCGAGGGTAAATACTACTTTTGAATATTAAGAGTTTTTGAATAATACAAAGTTGTTAGCACCTTGCACACATAAACATCTTTCTGATAAGAAGTGTACAGACATCAAATCCTCGTCGGTTGTGTAAGCACCGCCAACTGAACCTGTAATCCACGTCTTCAACTTACGATCTTCCGTTTGGGAAGCTCTATAACGAACGTGTAAGAAAGGTCTTCTGATGTTAGAACCTAAAACTTGGTCATAAACAGTAGAAGTACCAGCTGGAATTAAGATACCATCAATTCCGTCTGAATTGCCTGATTCCCCAGAATTGCCCCCTCTAGTTGAAGCATCATTCAAGTATTTCCAGTCAGTCTTATAGAAGTCATAAGAACCTCTTCTGAATCCAGAGAAACCTAAGTTTAAAGCCATATCTTTATCATTATCGAATAAACCATAAGCAGATCCAGCTCCAGAGTTACCTCCATTAAGACCAGCTAGCATATCGTCAAAGTCTAGGTTTGTGTTACGATCTAGGAATAACATGTTCTCTTCAATAGCCCCTTCAGAATCTAATCCTCTAAGAATATTATCAAAGACGTCTAGGTTCGATCCGACACCTCCTGAGTTAACGTGTCCACGCTCCCCTACGGCATAGAATAAACCGTCTGTACCTTTAGCTCCCTGATCTGATGCAGAAATACCTCCAGATGCTTGGCTAGAAGGCTCTGACTCAATCATAGCCATCTCTAGGTAATCCTCAAAACGTAGTCTTGTTTCAGATTCAGATTTTAAGTACCATAAGAAGCCAGAAGTTCCGTCCTCGGTGGCTACCTCAACCCATCCAATCTGAGCTGCATCAGAGCCGTTCACTCCGTATTTGTCTTTTATGATAATAGGGGAGTTGCTGTACTGTGTGAATTGGGCTTCAACCGCTCCACTCATTCCAGGTTTACCTTTGTCAAATTCAGAACCGAATACAAATACTTTCAAATCGTTACCTACGAAAGTCGATTCCCAAGCATCGGCATCAAAAGGATAAGCGCTGATATCATTACTTCCTCCCGTAACTGTCTTTACGATCGCTTTTTGTTCTTTACCTGTTGAGGGATCGAATACAACGATTAAAGAATTTGCTCGGATAGCGTGATTATCCACATCTCCATCTGCATCTTTGATAGTTATAGTAGCGTCGTCCACGTCGTCGATAATACACTTATCGTAAGAAATATGTAATCTGTTTTGTTCACTCCAAACTACTTGGTCTGAAGTCATAGGCATTTCTGCCCCTACCATACGTAAGAATCCATTTAAAGTACGGTTTCCGTATCTTTCAACTTCTGCTTCGTAGATTTCTGGTAGATATTGTTGTGCGAAATTGTTTCCTGTGTCACTAGTGAAATCAATATAATTTCCTGACGTTGCTTGCAATTTTGCTGATGGGACTAAGTCCCCAAATGCTGGTGTAAAAGCCATTTTAAATAATTTTAATTGTTAAAGTTTTATTTTTTTTATTCTTAACTTTGAAGGGCTCTCTCCGCTTACTGATTTGATTCTTACTCCATTTACAAACTCTCCACTAGGAGCAACCTGTCTTGGGGCCGCGTTAATGTTCTTGGACTTAGCTGTAATATCTTTTATTGCATCCGCCTTGCCTTGTTCGTAAAAATGGTTAATAACCTTGTCAGCATTTCCCGCAACATACATCGCTTTATGGTAACCGTTATAATCAGCTATTTCTCCTTTTTCATTCAGAAACTTTCCTACGAAATTGTTTAAATCTGATTGTGTATTTGCTACTTTTGAAGTGTCTTTTAATCCGTAACGGAATTTTTTATCTCCTAAACTGAAATCAAAACCTTTGAAATCTTCGGAGAAAAAACTATTTGTCTTGGATTGAAAAACGTCTCTTCGCTTTTGTATGGTAGATTGCTCTTCATTATATCTGTTAAAAAAGTCAACAGCCTCTTGTTGTTTTTGGGTAGTTCCCGGTCTCAACTTGATCTCGTCGTAATATTTACCCTTTAAATCTTCAAGAAAACCCTTGGCTTTCGCAACTTCTTCTTTGAACGCAAGTTTCTTCTTGCGTATATCTTTATCCTCGTCTATATCTTCATCATATTCGAAATCATCCATTAAGATTTCTATATCGTCTGAATCTAAGTGAGGTTTACTTTGTTTATAATATTCTTTTAATAATACGCTTTCGTTAACATCTGAATAATCAGAGTTAAGACGGACGTAATCTTCTAAGGTCCCCCCGGTTTCATTCATAAACTCAATCACCTTTTCAATGTTCTCCGGTATTTGAATTCCTAACTCTTCCCCTCGAGCGGTAGCCTCTACAGCTTGTTCTCCTAATTCTTGAATCTGTTCGTCCGTATCCTCTTCTTCAATCTGCACGATCTGCACTTCTTCATCACCAGCTTCTTCAACTGCCTCTTCAACTACTTCTTCAACTACTTCCTTTAATTCAACTTTAGCATCTTCTGCCTCTTTAGTTTTGGGTTCCGTTATGGTAACCTTAGGAATGTCTTCCTCTTTTACTTCGTCTACAGGGGCGCTGTCTACAGTAACCTTCACGACATCGTCTTTTTTCGATAGTTGCTTTGGCTTCCTAGACTTCTTTTTCATTTTAAAGTCCCCTTCTTGTTTTACGTTTTCTGACATGATATAATAATATAAAATTAATAAATATTCTATTTAGGTTCGAATTGCCCCAAACCAAATCCTCCTAGCACATCAAATCCTGCAGATTCGAAATTTTTAGGGGATGACTCACTTTGTCTTTGATTTATAAGCTCACTTTGTTGTGATGCTTGTATTTTGGTACGCTCGTCTTTTCTATCTTCTTTATAAGACTCTTTATCCCTACTCGCTCCAGCGTGTACCTCAGCTAGTTGTTTATTGAAATTAAATTCTAGCTCCATTAAACGCATCTTGATTTCAGCTTCGCGTTCTAATTTGTTTATATCGAATTGAGCTTTACCCTGCTCTAATTGCAACTTACTCTCTGTAAGAGCTTGCTGTTTCTGCACTTCTACTAATCCTGCTCTTTCTGTAGCTTCCGCGTTTGCTTGTGCTTGAGCTTGGATATTTGCTTGCTGGGCGGCTTGATCTTCTTCTTGTTTTTTTCGACGCTTTAGCCTCAGATATTTATTAGCTAAAGATATATTTGATATATTTCTAAGGTCGACGGCGTCGTCAAGGTGTATCATACCTGCTTGCAGTGCAATTTGTATGTTACTCTCTAACAACTGTTTCTCCTCTTCATCAGGCTCTAATTCTAGATAAATTCCAAAATCGTGTAAATGTAGAGATGAAATCTCATTTAATGTATTCACGTTAAATTCATTTATACTCTCTATAAGAGACTCGCCTGTTAAAGCAAATTCGATAATATCCTTCACTTTCAACGAGATGTTTTCGCACGTTCTAAGCGTAATAAAAGTAATCCCTTGTAATATATGCCTAGTTGCTGTGTTTGAGTTAGCCGCAGCCAGCTTCTGTAATCCTACAAGAGCATTCTTATCTGGAGTACTACCATCCCGGGCTTCATTAAGACCTGTTACGTCGCGTATCATCTGCAGGTAATACTGGTATGTATTTATAAGCGAACCAATTTTACCTTGTCCAGCCGATGTTTGTAATTCCTGGATAGGTATCTTACCCCTATTCATATCCCCTTCTTGAGTAAGTGATCTACCTACGATAGAACCTGTTTGGAAGAACATATTAAGTGCTTCTGCTGGATTGTAGTTTGTACCATTACCTAAGTCCACTTCAGCTAATCCGTCAACATCCACATATACACCATCAGGAACTATTCTTGCTGTGACTTGTTGTAGTTTAAGGTGAGCAAGTTGGATCATATCAGCGAAACCTGTAATTCTGCTTACCGTTGATTCAATCTTACCTTTATACAATCTAGGGGCACATATTGAGTAATTCATAGTTACTTTAGGAGAGTTCGCTAAAGGCCTTGTCATATTCTCTGCTAATTTCCATTCTAGCATAGTTTCTTGGCCTAATATCTTAGCTCCTGTATAGAGAACTTCTATCGTTCTACTTACTCTCTTAAAAGTATCAGCTGGAGGTGGGTTAAAGAAGTCTGTTTTTTCTAATGATTTCTCTAGACCACTATCTGTCTGTTTAATTTTAAATACTTGATTCATATATGTCTTATACTCAAAGTATAAAACGCTTACAGTGTTTTCATCATCCCCTCCTCCGTAATCGGCAGAACCATCCGATCTACTGCTTGTTTTTTGTATCTTTTCTAATTCCTCAGAAGATAAGTGGGGGAATTGCTTCATTAATTCAGGTAAACTGACTCTCCTCTTCTCTCCTACATAGTATAAGTCTTCAAAGTTAGGGTCTTCCGTATAAGAATAAACCAGGTTAGCCGGATCCACATGTTTAATTTCTAGCCCGTTAGATTTATTATACTGAGTTTTACATCCACCAATCCCTAATACAACTAAATCATATACTATTTTCTTTCTGATTTCGTCGTATTTATTCTTATCTAAAGAATTATTTATAAGTTCTTCTAATGCGATTTCTATGGATTCTTTATAGTCCATTTGCATGTGAACCTCAAACTCCTCCTTCGTTTTCGGTAATTTAGAGGGATCGTCTACAGAAAATAAATTCATACCAGATGCTTCCGATAATTCCATTAATTCCTTGTAGCTGTTCATATCAGCTAAAAGCTGATCCGCATATTCTGTCCTTTTCTTTCTAGCGATAGCATCCTGAGCTGTTGCTTGTATTTCGAAATTCCGTTGAGACATTCCATTAACAACAATATCCACGAACTTAGGTATTATTGGAATTGGCTTCCAATCTAGGTTCATATAAGATAAATCACCATTTATAGATAACTCGTTCTTATACTTTTGAACTGACTGTTCCCCTCGAGCATATAATTTTCTTCTATGGAACTCTTGGGAATTTGTAGTAAATCGCGAACCTCCTCGGCTGCCTTTGAACCACTCATTCTCAATAGCTCTTGCTACAGATAATCCATATTCAAGCGATTGTTTTTCCTCGTCTGGTACTACCTGATTTGGAAATGAGCTATTATAATTAGTGCTAATCATCTATTATATTATTTTTGAACTATATCCTTTATTATTGTATTTCTTGAATCCTAAGACGGTTTTATTCGTCGTTCTTTGGGCAGATGGCCTATATCGGTCTTTATTGCAAGCCATTATAGCTAGCCCAGAGCTTATGGTTGCATCGTGTTTTGTTCTGTTATTTATATTAAATGTAGACCAATCTTCTAAGGTCTTTTGTAAATACATATCTCCATACTTTCCTTCAGAGATCTCCCCTACGTAATTTTCAATATAACTTTCAATAGCTGCTGCGTGAGCTTGTTTTATATCTTCACTCGAATTCGGTATACCCCCAATATCTCTTTCTGTTACTGACAATTTATTCCAAAGTTTATCCGGTCTATTCATTGAGAATCCTCTGTATCCTCTTCTTTTGAAATGGTATAACAATCTCGGCTTGTTGTTCTCACACAATATAGGCATACCGTAAAATACGCATGCCATCAATACATCTTCGAAGAATATCTCAGCAGTTTGAGGCCTAGCTATATATTCTAAGAATAATGTGTTAGGAGGAGCATCCTCCATGCTAAATTTAGTAAGTCCATGCAAAGCTCCTTTAGAACCTCTTTTATCTACAGTGCCTGATATATCGTAGCTATCGCAGCCAAAAGCTCCTATGTGCTCATTACCAGGGTATTTGATACCATTCTTTATTATTACACGGTTTTGGAGGTTTTTCGGAGGAATCCAGGTGATACGGAACCTACCGCTTTCATTAGGCGAGAATATAACCCGTGAATCTTTTTCTCCATTCTCCCATTGAAAACTTCCTCTAGTCACTAAATCGCTAGTCCCGATATCATCATTATAGTCTATCTGTTGGTATATCTTTGTCAAATTGAATAATGATTGCTTAGCTTCATCTCTAAACGCGTGCTTCTCTGTACGAGGGAACTGTCTGTAATATTCGTTCAAACCCTCCTGGTCACTTTTAAGACCTTCAACTTCATTCTGCCAATGCTCAATAACTCCTTGGTCAATCTCCTCATTTAATGGCCCTTGGACAGGCTTTGGAGGAGTTTCCAATACTGGATTGCCGTATACATCAATAAATCCTTCGTAGTTCCATTCCATTGGGATAAATAAACTATATAACCCCGAGGATGTTTGCCCGTTTCGGTTTCTTTTTGTTACATCTGAATTGTAGTATAACTTTTTAAAGTTCCTACCTCCTTTATCTAAAGCATTTGATGTTGAGCCCATTAAACACTTTCCAATAATGCGACTACCTAATCTTAAACAGGTTTTCGTTACCCTCCAGTTGTTTAGTATATTATCAGGCTTTTCCCATTTACCACTCTCATCGTGAACTAATAACTTTAATTTTTCACCATCATAAGAGTTGTCTCCTGTATTTTTCCAGTCAATTGTGGTATCTAATCCCTCTAACTCCTCAGGAGTCTCTCCTTGACTTAGCTTTTTCCTTGTTAGCTTCGACGCCGGCACCCGGTAAGCTAATTCTGTTTTGGGCCTATCCATACCGTCTTGTATCGGCTTGAAAAAGAAAGGATAATTAATTGATATCGGTACCACTTTATCAGTGAACATCTTCTTAGCATCAGCCCCTGTCTTAGATAAAATTCCATATCTGGAATCACTAGACATCGTAGCTAGATTTACAGCTTCTCCAGAGGCCATGAAGGAGAAACCGGAACGCCTGTTCTTAAGGTAGCACATTCCGTAGCACCGAGGATCCGCTTTGCACGCTTCCCAAAATATAAAGAACAGCCTATTAGATTCTCTAAAATCTGCTGCCCCGACATCTATCTTACTCCATTGCAAGTACATATAATGGGTACCTGTCAAATATGTGGGTTTACCATTGTTATTAAACCAGAAACCCCTATCTCTATGCTCAAATTCTTTGTCAATGTAATCATACCACCTCTCTTTGAAATGTTCTGGATAGTTATTCCATTCGAATACATTCTTAATTTTATCCAATTCCTTAGGATAATTTATTTTTTCCCACATCTTACCTTTTGAGGTATAGACTTTCTTAGGTTTTGGTAGTGCTATTTTTAGGTTCTGTATTTCGTATACTTCCCCCACTTCTCCGGTCTTACTAATAACAATTACATCACTGTCTTTGTCATATCCATATTCCCATTGTTTGTATCTATTCTTTTTCTTAAGTATTGATTCATCAATGTAATCCGGTAGTATTCTTAATAATTTCCCGTCGTAACTCATTTAGATCTCCCTTCTGCAAACCCTTTGAACTTAGCTCCTTTACTGTTCTTGCTATTATCCTCTAGTAAAGATTCCTCTTCATCTATCCTCGTTAATATTTCAAAAGCATCAAAGATTGCTAATTTTTTTGTAGCCGCAGCGTTCTTTAGCCTATCAGCTGTAATGTCTTCTCCTGAATCAACTATAGGTTCTTTTGCAACCTTAATCAGTTCTTCAACCGCTTTGCGCCCAGCTCGGATTATATTCTTCTTCGTTTCCTTGGTACTCATATTTAATAGCTATATCATTAGATTTCATACAATATAACCGCTCATCATTAAATACAAACTCGAACTCTCTCTTTGGCATAAATCCAACCAAATCCCCTGAAGCTATTTTAAGCCCATTTAAGGAGCTATTATCGTATTTTAGTATACCAATATGCTTTCTCTCTTTATCGGTCGAATATGAGTCTATTTCTTTAAGCGGTTTTATAAAACAGTAGTCCAAGTTTGATTTCCACCCACTCTCGTTTTTGTAAGCGTACACTTGTTCTAATGTTGCGAAGTACAGATTGTCTTTGAAATATGTACTCCCATTTTTTTCATTTCCCTTTACATCATAGTATCTTCTAAATATATTATGATGGATCATAACTGTGTCCCCTGACTTTATCTCTGTAGAGAAAGCAGCTGGAACCTCTACAACAATTGCTTTTTTACTTATGTGACGAAAGCTCTCTATATTGTTGTTGGTTAGCAGGCTATTGTCACCCACCTTCTTTTCATTATTATATCTCTTATCAAAAGGTTTAACGATGAAACTGTACAGGCTCTTCATTAGTATTCTAAATCGTATTCGACCGCTATAGCCATATTAGAGTTGAATTTCTTCCAAGGCAATATTTCACTGTGTTTCTTTATATATATATTATAAGAAGAGTCCTGGTCATCAAATAAAATATTAGCAATCTCGTGACCTCCATATACGCGTTGGCCTACAGCGTAGTGCATTGCCTCGTTTTTATAATCTGATCCGATACTTATCTTTCTTATAAGACTATTCATCCTCTTCAATATTGGTATACTCCCCTGTCTCTAGGTTAATATGGACTTTCCCATATTCTTTTTCTAGAACAGTTTTTAAGTCCTCTAAGTCTTTATTGACGGTCGCTACTGTATGTAAGGTGACATGCTTCTGGGTCTCAAGTACCCCAATATCCCCAAAGAGTTTGTTTAACTTTGTTTCTAGAGCTACGATCTCTTTTAGGTGTTCCTCTTTGATTTTTTTCATTTGATTAGATTTAATAGGTATAGTTATTATACGTTATTTTTTATTTTTATCCTCCGGTCAGCCCTTGGGATATTTTATTTATTATTTTCGTATCTCTTGTTGTAGTTTTTGATGGCTAAAGGATCTGTACTTTCGTTAAGGTTGTTACCCCCCGGACGGTGTTGACTTACAACAGCTCCAATCCTCTGTGACTGCTTGTGATAAGGACTTCCCTTACCAACCACTATCTTGTGCCCTGCAGTGGTGTTCACGTGGACTGTATCGGAGGAGTTTATTGGTAGTGATGTAAATTTCTTAAACTTGCCTTCAAGAGATGTATTCGTCTTAGATTTTTTCTTGGAAGATGTATTCGGAACCGGGTCCCCAATTCCAGATACTTGATGCGTCATTTTAAATCCCATAATGTTTATTTTTTTGCTCGTTGTGTTATAGGTGTTCCTGGTTGACTTTTGCAAGACTTATCCAGATTTAATGCGTCTTCTTTTGTTTT